>Ga0247725_1001088_pt1 | contig 15142 bp, 24 predicted proteins | sample OKSTACKMCFT3sol_FD_183021 | JGI IMG/M metagenome (GOLD analysis project Ga0247725, IMG submission 183021) | Subsurface sediment microbial communities from gas well in Oklahoma, United States - OK STACK MC-FT3-sol | ecosystem: Environmental > Terrestrial > Deep subsurface > Rock core/Sediment... | reverse complement strand
TGGCCATCAGGTGCTCACTGAGTTTATTGGCCTGAGCAATGTGCTCTACGAAGTAATCGACACAGCCATGGACACCATTGTTTTCAGCGACTTTGCAGATCGTTTCGGCATGATCGCCGTTGAGCACAAAGAATACGCGCTCGCGCAGGACGATAGCTGTCGTATCACTGCCATAGTCGCCGCTACGCGGGTTGTAACTGACGTGAACGTCAGAGCCAAAGCTTCGCGTTACGTTGGGGGAAGGCGAATGCGTAACTGGGCAGAAGCTGCTCTTCATCCCTGTGGACTTCTTCGAGAGTACGGATTGCATGACGTTTTCCTTGAGAGGCAGTCTCGGGTTTGAGGCTTTCAGCATCGCACGAGATTTAGAGAACCCAAGAACGCATGCTTTCGATGAAGGCGCTCAGGACTTGGCCGGGAAAGGAGGGATATTTCTTCCTTTCGGATCAGCCGCAGCATTCCACGACCACCACCCTGCCCCGCCGTACTCCCGATTGTACCAAGCCGTTTTGACGGCCTTCCGTTCCAGGTAGGCAGGTGTGCTCATGCCGAACACTTCCAGGGGGTAGTCCTTACCCGTGTCCAAAAGCCAGAAGTCAGGGAAAACCTCACTTTCATCAGCGTCGTAGCGAAGAGGTTTATCGAAGCTGCGGCCAGCGGCGTGGAGCATGGCCTCAATCACCCCTTCGTAATCTGAGTCGACAGGAATCCAACGCTCACTGACCTGCATCAGGGCCAGCTCAACGACATCTGCTTGCGAAAACGACTCGCCCTTCCGCGGCGTAACCTGAGCGATGGCGATAACTCGACTTCCGCGCTTCCAGGCGGAAAGTTCTCTCTCGAATCTGCGGGCGGCGGTTGCCCAGGCTGCCGGGGGCAAATTCAGCATGGGCATCCCGAAGGGCCCGGCCAGAGGCAATCTGCTGATGTCTCCAGAATGGCGTTCAGGGTTATAGCGGGCCAGCGGCGATATCGCGACGAGCCGGAGATCTCGAGTCATCGCCGCCTTGGCGATCGCCTGGTTGCGAGCCGCCCCCTTGCTGTCCTTTTGTGCAGCCAACAGCAGCACTTCGCTCAACTTCATTCGGCTTGCGGCTACACGTTCAGCAGCTTGCAGAAGCGCGTAGTTCACAATGCCACTGTTGCGCTTGCCCTCCATTGCTGGATACCAGGTAGAGAGTCGAGACTCAGACCAAAGCAGGTGCAGAAGCCCAAGCAACGTCATAGCCGGCTTGCTCTTTCCGGGCGATCTTGTCACCGAGGTGCTTTCGCTTTCCTCGGATCGAGGGGCCTGGACTCGAATGCCTCGAGCCAGGCGCACGCGAATGCTGCCATCTTCGCCCTCCTCCACTACGCCAACGGCATACCCTTGCATACCGGAACGCTCCGGGGCCGGCGCGTAGTACCGACAATCGTTTGAGTGCTCATGACCTGTACCGGCGAACCGCGCCAGGTGAAAACCATCGCTATCTTCACGTCGCTTGATCGAGAGTTTTCGGGAACCGCTGCTTGGGCACTGGCAAATTGCATGAGTGCCGTAGGCCTTCTCCAAAACGATTTTCCAGTTTTTTGCGTACTGCTGATCGGTCTGGAACTCCGGCGAGTAACGTTTCCCAGAGATCAGTACGGGATATCGACGGTTGAGCATGATCTTTTCTCTCCTGATTCGGGTCAGGCAATCGCCCGCTGCCGGCGGGCATAGGCTGCTTCAGCACGGTTTGCTTCGATCTGTATATGCAGCTTGACCAGCAACTCATATCCGGACTTGGGGCTCATGAGCGCAATACCGAACAATTCGTCTGCTGGAATGCTCCCGCACTCCCCATGAAACCGGCCCTTTCGCTCAATCATGGAAAATATCCCTTCGAGGTATCCGGTCTCAACGGCCTCAGCAGAAAGGCTGGGGTTTTTCAGGTCGAAGATCTCTCCGGTTGGCCACGCCAGCCCATCAAGTGGGGGGAGGTTTTCCAGCGCCCAGTGACCAGTACGCATGACTGCACGCGCTATCTCGTAATGTTCCTGGTCAGTCTGATACCAGCTATCGACGGAAAGGAGCTGGTGGCGGGCCTGGTCAAGGCATTCGAGCTGCTTGGCGCGTGTAGCGCGCTCATCATCAGAAAGGCTGTCGAAGCCATCGATCCATACAGGGAGGATACGCAGCGCCTCCCATCGCAGCAGGCATCGCATCAGGGACGAGCGGGTACCGCTCATGACTACCTCGCCTGGTTCCAGTAGCTGATTGTGGCTGTTGTGCAGGCCGACGATGCAGTTTGCATGGAGCCAGCGGTTTCTCTGGATGAAGTCGTGAATCGCTTCAGGCTCGTGCTCAAGCGGATCTACGCCGTCGGGGATGCTGAATGCCTTGGGCGAGAGAGTGACCATTTGTCGGTCAGCGGAGTACGCCCTCATTTTGCCGAGGGCGCAGAGACTGCGGATTTTCATGAGAGCGAATCCTCCTGGTGTATTCGATCAGGAGGCTATCGCGGGAGGAGGAGAAGGAGATTCGTTTTCAGGACGCTGGAGCGTCGGAATTACTCACGTTGTCTTGCGGGCGGTACTCAGGCAAGCCGCAACCACCAAGCAGCTGGGGACGCTGACGAATAAATTCACCGTACCAGTGCTGACGGTGAACTTCATCGGAATGGTCGGGCCAGGCACCATGCACCATCCGATAGATCCGCATGAGGTAGTCGTCTTGCGTGGCCATGTGGCTGACGTGCCACGGGCATTCTGTGAATAGATTCGTTTGAGATTGGATCTGCTCAACCACCTCTCGATGTTCATCCAGTCGCTTGGAGATGTTTCGAGCAAACTGGAGTTGATCCCTAACAACTGCCACCCGAATGAAGCCCAAACGCTGGGCGATTGCATCGATCATCATTCTTTTCCTACTGAAGAGGGAGTATCGGGAGCCCGCAGAATTCGGGAAAATTCGTACGCTAAGGTTTTCGCGAGCCAAGGTTGGCTGGGTTTTCAATGACTTAGCGAACCATGGCTAGCGCCGGGCCTTTTCAAACGCGGCCGTGACGGTCTTGGCCAGCGAATCCATCATCGCCTTGCGCTGATTGAAGCGGCCATCAGGCAAATCGATGACCTCATAGGAGACGTGACTGCCGCCGAGCTGCGCAGGTTGCAGCACGATCCGTCCCAGCTCGCCCAGGGTGTCGTGACGCAGGTTGAAAGCAAACCGGCCACCTTCCAGCAGCTCACGCTCAGCCTTGATCTCTTTCGGAAACATAACGACCTCACACTTGGGATTTGAATGTCCAGGTCTCGCGAGTAATCGCGGCGATGGTGACGGCTAGAGCCTCGGACGGGCCGTCCGCGATCAGGCAGCGCTGCCAGGGCTCCGGCTCCATCGCCGGGGCCTTCGACTGCACGCGCACGGTGATGTACGCCTTGAAGCTCGGTGGCAATTCTTCTGCCTTGGCATCCCATTCAAGCCGGGAAGGCACTCCGCCATAGCGCAACTCAAGCAAACGCTTGGCGTCATCCAACCTCTGTGTTGGCTTCAGGCCCTGCGCCTGGGCCTGCATGCCGAGCAGCTTCATCACCTTGTGATCGAGGAAGTCAGAGCCAGTCCGGTTCTCGGGGCGCTGAAGTTCCTTGATCAGATCGCCCATGGCCCAGCGCACGTCGATGTGCGGTGAGCAGCGTTCAGTTGTGGCTTCCCGCACCGCCCACTCTTCACCGTTTGGTCGCTGAGCCCAGTACCACTTCTCAGTTTCGGTACGCTCGAAGTCTGGTTCCCAAGCTCCTTGGGAGCTCAGGCTTGGAGTGCTCGCGTCAACCAGCACCTGTACAGCGCCGCCCAGCGCGAAACCCGCGACGATGAACATCAATACCGTCTGGCTCATCTCAGCACTGCTCGCCGAGGATAAGAACTGCCGCAGGCCCTCGTAATCGCCCATGGCCCAAACCATCAGACCGTAGAGCGGCATCATGGGAGCGAGTTTCGCTCCACCGACCATTGCCTGCTGAACGTATGGGCCAATAAACGGCCGATCAGCACTGTCCTTTTTCCGAGTCAGGATGCTGCTTACTGTTGTACGCACCCGTTGCATCTTGAGTCCCCACATTGCACCAACTTCCTTCAAATTCGGCCCGTCAGGTATTTTTTCACATAGAAAATGTCACTAGGCATGTTCCAAACCAATGCCGTGCATCAGAAGGCCATCCATTGTCAGTGTCTGACGGTCTGACTGTATCCTCTATTGGAGGAGCAAGAATTGCGCCTTTCCTACGGGCTCAGCCCCGAAGAACGGGGCTGGGATGTTGCGGGATTTTTTACCTATTCCAATGCGCTCCGACCAGTGCGGTCAGCCAATTCATTTCGGACAGCCTGGAGCTCGGCGACTTGGATCTCCACGCTATCCAGGGACGCATGCGGCGAGCCGCTTAGCAGCTTACGAATCAGCGAGCTGGCTTTGGCCGAACTGTTCAAGGCACGCTGCTCAAGGTCTTTTATTTCGCGGTTCAGATGGCCCGATGAATGGCGGCCGGGATCGTTACTCATCGCCCTTTCAGGACAGACTGGTGCGATAGTTGGTGAGCGCATCCGCTGCTATCTGGGCAAGCTCGGAGTCGCGATCCATGATGCCTGTGGAGCCAGTTGCGATTTTCCCTAGGGCCTCGAGCAGCCCGGCAATCGCAGGGTTAGCGCGCAGCTTCTCCACCTCCTCCAACGCCATAGTCACATTCATGAATCCCAACGCCTTGGCTTTGCCCCATACCTCGTCGTACAGCTCGGCTTTGTAGCTCAGGCCAGAAATTACGCGCTCGGCGTCGGATTTGAACACCAGGGCATCATCGTTGATTGCATTGTCGAAGTTGATCCGATCGCTGCGGGTTTCGATGTAGGTCGTCTCTTCGTCGTAGCTCATCACTTCGATGGTGGCTACGACTTCAAGCTCCGGTTGGGCTTCGCTGGTTTGCTTGCTCATTACGCTTCCCTTGATCAGTTGATGTGGCCAGCATCCCATGGGTTGAAAAACTCCCAACCACGGACGGCTGGTGGATGAGCCAGAACGCCACGTCCGGCTCAACTGAGCAGGGTGATCAGCTCCGGAATTTCACCGGCTGTGTTCTGAGCTCGCGTACCACCACTGTTCCGGCGAGCTTGTCGTGCCACCCCTGCTTACGGCGATCGAATGCCGCCCAGAAGAAGCCAAGTCCCAGCGGTAGGGTCGACACTACATAGCCGAGGTACCGGCCGATGCACTGTCGAACGCTTGCGGTGTTGCCGCTTTCAGCGTCGAGCACCCGCAATTTCAGCGCCATCTTCCCCGGCGTAGCCTGGAGACGACGCCACAGAACTACCGTCAGGATCGCTGGCAGGACAAAGTTGATTGCTAAATCCGCTGGCCCTTGGATCAGCTTGTCGCTGCTGAAATAGCCCGTGCCATAGATCATCATCAGGAGCGGCAGGGAAACCAGGGTGAAAAGGATGCCGTCAACAATGCACGCCCCTGTTCTCGCCCAGAAACCCGCGTATTCAAGTTGTTCGTTCTGCATGAAAAATATTCCCTGTGATTGGTTGGCAAGCCACTTTGGCTTGGCCTGATGCTATCGGGCTGGGAACTAGGCCGGGCGCGTTTTCACGCTGGTTTTGTGCCTGAAATGGAGGTCGTCCAACAGCCTGTTGGACAAATTCGGCCCGGCTATTGGAGTTGGGTTTTCTGCGGACGCATTCACCCTGAAGGCTATCCAGTTCAATCGAGTCATTTGCATGAGCCAGAAAAACTCCAAAGAGCCACTGACCTTCACCGCTCGCTTGGTGAACTCCCATCACGGTTTTCAGGATTTCGATATCGACGGGCATCCTGTGGTGCGGCGTGCCTGTGTTCCGAATTCGATCAAGAAGGGCGAGCACTTCAACGTCTATCACGGGGAAAGCTCGAAGTCGGGCGCTGTATGGACAGGGACGCTCGGTGACTCCCTCCGCAAATTTGCGCTCATCTGAGGGGTGCCTATGTGTTTCCCTCGTAAACCCAGTCTTGGCCGGTACAGCGCGACCAAGGCTGATTGGTGTCGGTGCTACCGGCAAGCCCGCATTGCTGCTGGCAGCGGCTTAGCTCCCGACCCGAAGTCATCTGGTATCGCCTGGAAGGCCCAGCTCATCGTCGCTTTTGAACGCCGAGGCCACGATCCTCTGGCGTATCCCGTCCAGTGTCGGCTCAATGCTCATCGGATCATCAATGAAATTCGAGCCGAAGAAATCTCCCTGGAACATGTGAAGGACTGACCTATGACCCTCTATTTCGAGTGGATCGGAAGCCTCTGTGGCGTCCTCGGCGCGCTGATGATCTCCACCAATACCCGTGTTTCTCCGTGGGGATGGTGGCTATTCCTCGTGTCGAGCTTGAGCCTCTGCTGCTACGCCGTTCTCGCGCAGGCCTGGGGATTGTTGCTGCTGAATGGTTGTTTCGTTGCTACGAACATTACCGGGCTGATCCGCTGGTGGTACCCCGCTGTGTCGGCCATGCGTTCAACTTGCCATGCAGGCGTCAAGGGGTAGGCCGCTTGCTCGACCTTCGGCAGAGTGCGTGCTTGACGGCTTGGGTTTTGCGGAATGGTCGGCATGCTGGGGGGCATTCGTCACTGGGAGCCACCACATGCAACTATTCAACCCGATCCACAAGGCAGAGCTGATCTCTATCGTCGAAGAAGCGTCAGCAAAAGCAGCGAAGAATGCGGGTGTTGTCCAGGAGTTGGTTTTCCCGCACATCTACTTCGTTCTCAGCAAACGCCTCAGCGTGGTAGACGGGGCATCGGCTACTGCGGAGGCCAAAGATTCTGCTCTGTTGGCTGCTCTCACTGAGGCAAAAAAAGCGCTTCAGGATTGCGTGTCGGTGATGAGCAACGACTTGGGGGGCTTAAAGCTGATACAGCCAGAGTTGGCGAGTGCGCGCCAAGCATTGGCGGCAGTCGATGCGGTGCTTGTTGTTCAGTGACCCTCTGTTTCGATTGAAAACAAAAAGCCCGGCTCTAGACCGGGCTTTTTGCTACCTGCAATATGCAATTCGTCAGCGCTATATTTTCGAGAACATTATGGCTATCGGCTTCATTATCTGGATACCCCAGTCGAAAAGCTCGAATCGAAGTAGGCCCAGCAGGCAGGTGATAAAGAATCCCACCACGATCCCTACCAGGAAGACCGAGTACAAAGTTCCAACGCCTGGGCTACTGGATTCGCCCCCCTCTCTTTCCCCTCCCCAGTTCGGAACTTTGATGCGAAGCCGCTCGCGACGGAAATCTTTTGGGTTGTAGTAGGCATCCTTTACCGGATCGTTCTCTGAGCGGTCTGTCTGATTCCCTTCGCGGGCGCGTTGCCTCGCTCGCTCCTGCATGTACTCCCTATCGTCCAGTCCCACATACGTCTCCTACAGTTTTCCGAGAAACGAAAGCAACCCAACCACGGAGCCAGCCAACGTCGATACAGAAAAGGTCAAATCCCGCATTGCCCTGCGTTTCTTGTCGATCCTTCGCGCCAGCAATGCTCCGAACAATGCGCCAGCGAGCGAGCACCCAACGAACATGAAGATTTTCGCGTGGAATTCGGCTATTGCTGCGGCCACATAGGGTGGGAGCGAAGATTGAGCCAGCGCTGACGCCGGTGCAGCCAGTATCAGCAAAACGGCAGAGAAAAATTTCATTGGCTTGAGCGTCCACCTGTCTCTGAATGTGGGGCCAATTTTCGCTCGGAGCGTGCGCTCATTTTGCTGTTTTCACGCAACGTTTTCGTCGGATTTAATGGGCCGCTACTACTTGGGTTTTCCAGAAAGTGGGGGAAGCTGAACTCATAGCAAACACGGAGTTTAGCCAAGTGAATCAGCAAGTAGCCCAAGTCCTCCCCCTCGGCCGTATCCGCCGCAACCCGCAAATCGACCCGCGTAAAGGCCGGAAGAAGTCCGCTTATGAGCAACTGGTACGTTCGATCAGCGCTAAAGGCATCATCCAGCCGATTCTGGTCAGGCCTGTAAGCGATGACCCGAACTACGACCATGAGGTGGTCGCTGGCAACCGGCGCTGGACTGCGGCCCACGATGCGGGCTTGATCGAGGTTCCCGCCCTGATCCGCGCTATGAGCGATCAGGAAGCGCGGTTGATTGCTGCGCTGGAGAACCAGGTGCGGGCTGACCTGACGCCAATCGAAGAAGCCCAGCATGCCGTAATTTTGCTGGAGGACATGGCCAACGACCACTTGGCGGTGATGAAGGCCTTGGATTGGTCTAGAACCAAGCTCGACAGCCGCCTGCTGCTCGCCCATGCCTGTGATGCGGTGGCCGATGCCCTGCTGGAGGAGCAAATCAAGATTGGCCACGCTGAATTGCTGTGTCGTCTCCCTGCCCCCGATCAGGCGGGCATTCTGTCGAAGATCATCGAGAAGAATTATTCCGTCGAGCAGACCAGGGCGCGCCTGCTGGAGTTGACTCGGGACGTTTCGACTGCACGCTTTGACACCACCGAATGCCGGAGCTGCATCCACAACTCGGGCGCGAATGCCGATTTGTTCGAGGCAAGCCTTGGGGCGTCTCGCTGCCAGAACTCTGTCTGCTGGAACCGGAAAACCGAGCAGCTAATTTCTGTTCGGTTGATCGAGGCGCAGGAGGAGCACGCGGTGGTTCATAGCGAGCTGAATCTCGCGAAGGACTCATACGTGAAGCTCGTCGCACGGGGCGAGGATGGTGTGGGAGAGCAACAGGCAGCGGCGTGCGCTACCTGTGCAAGCTTCGGCGCAGTGGTCATGGTGTCGAGGGGGCGCGAAGGCGACGTGATCGGCGGCATGTGCTTCAACAAGCCTTGCCACAAGGAGAAAACCGCCGCCTACAAAACCGCCCTGGCCACCGTAACGAACACAGCACCAGCCACCGTTGCCGGGGGCGCTGTTGGAGCAGCCCCGGCCAAGCCGAAGGCCGCAAGCGCAAAGCCCACCCAGGTGAAGAAGTCGCTACGCCGTGAAGCCTTCGACCTTTACGCCCGCATGAGCAAGCAAGTCGTGCTCAATGACCGCTCGCTAGCGCTGGCAGTGGCCATCGTCAGCATGTATTTCGAGATGCGCAGCGAACTCAAGAGCGAGCTGCGGGCACAGATGGAAAAGGCCATGGGTGTCACAAGCGCCCTGATGACCACGGCTCGCGCCGATGCTGAAATTCGGCTTGCGCAACTCGGGGAGGAAAAACTCCTCACGTTCATGGGCAGCATGGCTGCCGCCTCGCTATTCCGCACAGATAGCGCTGACGCATTCGAGAAATCCGTGTCGGGTGCTCAGTCGCTCAAGTTTATGGAGTACGCCAACGTCGATCCGGCCAAAGGATTCGTGATGAACGAGAGCTACCTCAAGGCTCAGGTCAAGGCGGGCATTATCGAAGATTGCAAGCGTTCAGGCTTTGCCGCCGCCTACAACGAGGCGAAGGGCGAAAAGGCCTTTGAGGGGCTGGCCACCGGCAAGGCCAGCGCTCTGATCGACGCCATCCTAGCCTTCAAAGAGTTCAGCTGGTTGGGTTATTTGCCGCCTGCGTTACAACTATCGGCACAGGGCGGGAAGAACCCCGTTCACCAGCAATCCGAACCGACCCAAGCCTGACAGGGAACATCATCATGCAATCAACTTTTTTTTCCGTAATGGCCGCTGCACTGGCGGGCACTCAGCACCGCGTCAATGTGGCAATCGAAACCGCCTCCGCTGATGCGCTGAAGGTGATGGTTACCGCTGACCTCGGCCCGACACCTGAGAAGGCATCCGAACACGAAGTGCAGCTTCGCGCCGCCATGTGCCGCCCGCTGATCCTGGTAGGGAGTGCTGTTGAGATTGAGGAGGCGCTGATGAAGCGCCTGACACAGCATGTCCAGGCGCTGAATGAGGGGATGAGCCTGCTGGATGAAATCCGCTCGATTGGTGCGACGGTGCAGGCGAAAGCCGCCACGCCAGCTACTGAGCAGTCTGCAACGCCTACCCTTGATGCCGATGCCGATGCCGATGCCGATGCCGAGGATGGTGACGCTGCGCAGGCAAATGGTGGTTCGGATGAACCCAATCTGAACCTTGCGGCCTCTTTCTAGGAATTGCATTCATGGCACTTGTTGAAATCTCTCTTGCCCGCGTTTTTCGTTACGCCGGTCGCGATCTCCCCGACCCGCAGCCCGAAATGTCCGTGGCTGATGTGCTGAAACACTATGCCCGTCAGTTCCCAAAGCTCAACGGAGCGAAAATCATCGACCCCATTGTGGAGAATGACAGCTATGTCTACGAGTTCCGAGACGGCGGATTCGGCGCAAAAGGTTGACCCGCTTGAAGTCCTGAAAGCGTGGGAGCGTGGCGAACTGGATCGCCACCTCCCGTCCGGTACCGAACCTGATTGTTTAGACCACCAGCAGAGACAAAGGCTATGGAAGTTGCTCTCCTCCCCCGCCAACCCCGGCACTATCGACTTCCACCTGCCGCGCTGACACCTCTTAGCCTGCCGAATGTTGGGCCTGTGATGCGTGACGCACAGGCCAAACTGTTCAGCCGGGACTATGCAGGGGTGGTCGACCACCAGGCTCATAGCATGCTGTGCCGAGAGGCCCTGGAAGCTGGTCTGGTAGCTGAAAGTTCAATCGAATGGCTTCGGCAGTACCCAAACAGCTATGGGCTGCACCGCCTCACGGGCGAGGTTGTACAGCGCCTTGGTGCGTCATTTGCCATCAACGATGAAGGCCTCTTCCCGCAACGCGCCAGCCTGCTGAACCGGCTGAACACCCCGTACGTCGATCCAGTTGCGACGGCATCCTACGCAATAGGCGCTGTAGAGGCAGGGTTGATCGGTCTTGATGCGCTCGCCCCTCATGTCGAGGCAGGCCCTGATGGGGCTGGCAGGATAATGGCGGAGCTAGAGCGCTCGTTGATCAGTCGAGTCAAGGTGCCCACAGCCGTCGAGGACGCCTACACCTTCGGAATCCAGGACGGCCATTTCATTCTGGAGTCGAGCTGCTTCGCTTCCTTCACGGTTCAAGCGCCAGCAAGCTTGGAACTGCGAGTGCTTCTTTTCAAAACACTCGACGCGATGACGCGCCATCTGCTGCCGTTCCACACGCCAATGACCTTCCTGGGGCCGCATAGCTACCTCAACCACGGTCTATCGGAGGCTTTCGAGGAGCTGTCTCCGCGCTTGGCAACCCACTCTAGAGAGGAACTGTGCGCCTTCCTGCTGGATGATTCGGTCGAGCATGATGATTACATCGCCGAATATCTCTACTGCCATGGCCAAGACGAGGACTCTGTAAACAGCCTGCTTGACGCCATCTACGAGATGGATGAGCTGAAACAGATAGCTGGAGCCACGCTTGGCCAGGGAGATCGGTGTGAGATCGAGGAGCTGTTCGATCAAGCGCGGCAAATCTGTGAGCGTGATGATGCACACGCCCCGTTGGTTCAAGTGCTGGCGGAAGCCTTGCAGCACTGCCTGGAGCATGAGGCCAGTGGATCGCTCAAAGAGTTCAACCCCCACGATTTCCCAGGCACAGCCGGTGATGGGGTTTCTCTTTTCGAGAGCATTCTGGTGTGCCTGACTAGGGATTTTCCAAATCTAGAGCAGAGTAGCTATGACGGTTTTGACGGCATTGTCAGCGGCTCTGGCTTCCCTGCAATTGGGTTACCGCTGAGTCCTGATCAACTGCGCACCGTCACCCTGCCAGTTCTAGATGCGCTTTCGCTGACGCTAGGTCTGTTGCAGCGAATCGCCGACGCTTTAGAGGAATGCGGTAATGCTGAGTGAAAAAGTTTCGAGCAAGGCCATGCTGATACACCACCACAGCCAGACCGGCGTGGTCACGGTCACCAGTCACGGCGTCATCGCGCTGGAAGATGGTAAGGCCGGCTTCACGCTGGGCGCTGGGAGGGCATTCAGCGCCTACGACAAATCCGAGCTGGCGGCTCTGCTGCTGAATGAGGATGCAGGGGCGGAATATCTCCCTGAGCATTACCTGTTCAGCTCACGCACCGTCTTGGCCTGGTACCGTCGCCCCGGTCTGCACGATATCCCCATCCTTGGCGAGCGCCTACGCGCCCCGCTGCCAGGCTTGGTCTTCATCGCTGCGGCCAACCAATCCTTCCGTTGCTTTGCGTTCAAGGGTAATCAGCGCCCGACGCCGGAAACGGAACTCTTCTATGCCCCGTTGGGGAATGTTTACCAAGGTGGAACCTTCTGCACTGGCAGCGGCCACGTTCCTCGCGATGTTCGACGTGAGAATATCCCGGCCTGGGAAAACTTCGTGCTGGAAAGCGACAATACCCACAGCGGCACGGTTGAGCCGGTGGCGGGCTGCCGCTCGTTTGAAGCCTTGAAGGAGTTCTATCGAGCACTGAGTGAGAAAGGATCGAAGCGGTTCCCAGCCTCGAAACTGGTTTCAGCTGGGTCGTACAGTGGCCCGCTAACGCTGGCACAAGCTATCAAAGGGGGTGCGCGATGAGCGTTCATCCGATCACGGCTCAGCAATCCCCGATCTACAAGACGCCAGCTTCGTGGGTTGAACGCGCACCACGCATTGTGGTTATCGGGGCCGGTGGCAATGGCAGCGAGGTGGTTGATGCGCTGGCCAGCTTCCACCATGCGCTTCGCTCCCTCGGCCATCCAGAGGGTCTGGAGGTCACGGTCATTGACGATGCAATCGTGCGCGAGCCGAATCTCGTACGTCAGCGTTTCTGGCCGTGTGACTTGGGCCAATTCAAAGCAATCAGCTTGGTGAATCGCTACAACCTCATGCTGGGTACGTCCTGGGAGGCCCTACCCTTCCGATTCCCAAGCAGCGAGACGACAGAGGTGATGCGCGCCGCCGACTTGATCATTTCCGCTGTTGACCTTTCTTCGGCACGGCGTGCAATTGCCAGCAGCTCGGTGCTTTCCAAGCACTGCATGTGGCTTGACCTCGGCAACGAGGCCAGACATGGGCAGGTTGTGTTCGGGGCTGCGCATAAAGACAGGCGCGGCCTCTACCCCAATGTGATGGATGCTTACCCCGAAATCGAAACGCTCGAGGATGACACCAAAAAGTCCTGCTCGGTCGCGGAAGCCATACGGTCACAGGACTGTTTGGTCAACCGTGCGGTCACGACTGCCGGAATGAGCATTGTGTGGGAGTTGCTGCGGACTGGTGAAACCGACAAGCACTGGATCACCGTGGATCTAGCGTCCGGTTGCCAGAACACTTTCCCCTTCCCCACCGTTGCGCGATGCGGTTAGGTCAAGGGCTATCGCGTCCGAGCTGATCGAGGCGTTGCTCCATTTGCGCTATGAGGTCTGCGGCTTTGACTTCGAGGATATTTGAGAGCCGCAAGATCAGTGGGAGAGTCGGTAAACTTTCCCCCCTCTCGATTTTTCCCAGGTGCGCCCGCTCAATCCCAGCCAGGAGAGCAAGTTTCTCCTGAGCCAGGCCTGATTTGATGCGCTGTTCACGTACGACATTGCCGAAAGCTCCTGCCACCTGAGGGTCAAAGCTCGATGTTCCAGCCGGTCGCCCGCGTAAAGCTCGATGTTCCAGCCGGTCGCCCGCGTGCGGGTGGTCGCTTCTCCATAGACAGGAGCGTTATCGGCAGGAACAATTAAAACCACGTTTAAGAATACCCGTTTCGCTATTTACGCTATGCCCGTTCGGCCAGCGGAGCGGTTTTGTATGCACACTCCCTGGTTAGGAACCGAAGATATGACTCACGTTGACCCCTCCGTACCTTAGCACTTGGCAGAGCTTTACCAAGAGCTGAACGCATCGAGAGCGACCCTTCTGGCACTGATCGAGGCAGAGGGTTCTGGCATCCATCGCCGGACACTGGATCAGCTTGACCGCATGATTGCAGAGATATTTTTTCCACTGGAGTCCGTCGTTTACGGCGAAGACGATGCTTCCTCCACGGACAACGCTGCGACTGTGACCCCGGCTGGATATGCGTGGCGTGTAATCGGTCGCAATGGAGAAGTCAGGACTCTCCGCTGTGACGAAACCGGACAGGAAATATCAGTCTCGATTGAGCGAGCGATAAACGACTTTGCCTTGGTGCCGACTCATTTGCCGGAAGTCTACTGTCCCGACCTCGATCTCACTCCGACGCAACTGGAGGGGAAATATGCACAGCGTGGCCACAACCACCCTTTCCTGACCAATTACCAGTGGCTCCAAGCGGTGCGCAACACCCAGACCCAGCTTGGATACTGGCAGTGGGTTTTGGCAGAACTGTCGGCACTGCACCGAAGTTCGCTGTCCTAACGCCGTCCTGAAAGCCGCGCCAATCTAGTTCGATCCACCTCGGGCCTTGGCGCAGGTTCCTTGATGCCTCCTGCCTATCTGCATCTCTCCCCCCAATTAACTCCTCTTCAATCGGTGTGGGAAAAGCCATCACTGACTTGGGGTTTTTCCGATAGCGTTTATCCTGGTCGAAAGCGAATAGGAGGAATGCGATCATGACCGATCAAGTAACGATGCTGTTCGGCCCTCTGGAACTCCGCAAGACAGAGGAAGGTTGGCAGTACCTCAGCCAGGGAGCTGGTCATGAACCTGGTACCTGGTGTGATGCCACTAGCGTGCTTGGGCCGTTCGGCGGTTCAGGTGTGAACGATCTGCTTGATGAGTTGGCTGCAACAAAATCCAGTAAGACAGCTCGCGAATCCGAACTGGAAGATGTTCTTGAGCATATTCGCGGCAAAAGTTCCTGCTGCGACGCCTGGGATCTCATCGACCAGGTTTTGCCGTAGGCCACTGCGCGATCCACGTCGCGCACTAAGCCCAACCGAACGTCGAGGAAGATACTGTGGAGTCGGTACACGAAACGCTGAACCCGCAAGGCCCCGGCCAGCAGGACGAGTTCACCGAATGGATGCGTGGCCCTAATGCACGTTTCGTCGGGGCAAAACGTCTACCTGACGGCACCTATGCCGGCGTCCTGCCGTTAATGTTCACGTATGCCATCTGTCTTGGAGTGACCTACGAGGCTGCTTACCAAAAACGGTTCTGCTTTGAGGACACTCCTGTGTGCCTGCATGAATACAGCAAGCTGACCTCCTTCAACGATGAGCCTTCGGGATGGGTTGCACGGCGTCCACTGATTCAAGATCGTTAATCTCAAGGAAATCCACATGACCAAACAACCAATCACGATCATTGACGCAGGTCC
>Ga0247725_1001087_pt1 | contig 15144 bp, 12 predicted proteins | sample OKSTACKMCFT3sol_FD_183021 | JGI IMG/M metagenome (GOLD analysis project Ga0247725, IMG submission 183021) | Subsurface sediment microbial communities from gas well in Oklahoma, United States - OK STACK MC-FT3-sol | ecosystem: Environmental > Terrestrial > Deep subsurface > Rock core/Sediment... | reverse complement strand
GCGCAGCAAACGCACGCTGGTAGGCGGGGCGCTGCGTTGCACGGCCCACATAGGCCACCACCTGCGGGTACTCATCGAGGAGGCCGCTGCTCTTCAGGCGCAGCAGCACCGAAACCATCATCAGGTCGCCGGCGCTGAACTCGCCCTCCAGCCACAACGCCGATCCCAACCAGGCGGACAGCTGCGCCAGCCGCATACGCACACGCTCATCGAGCATCGGCAGGCGCTGCGCATACCAGGGCTGCTCGTGCTCCAGCACCCAGGCCATCGAGCGCTCGACGATGGGCGGCTCCACCGTATTCAATGCAGCGAACACCCACATGATCGCGCGCATGCGTGCATCTGGATCAGCAGGAAGCAGGCCGGCATGCTGCTCGGCCAGGTGCAGCACGATCGCGCCGGATTCGAACAGGATCTGGCCGCCGTCCTGCCAGGTGGGGATCTGCCCGAAGGGGTTGCGGGCCAGGTGCGCGGGCTGCTTCAGCTCGGCAAAGCCGAGCAGCTGCACGTTGTAGGGCACGCCCAGCTCCTCCAGCGCCCAGCGCACGCGCATGTCACGGGCCAGGCCCTGGCCGCGGTCCGGGGAAGTGGCGAAGGCGGTGAGGATCGGGCACATCGTGGCACTCCTGCAGGTCGAAGGGCCTGCCTTTCCTGTTCCGACGAACGACGGGGCGGGAAATCGACACCCTTCCCGGGACGGCGGGCGATACACTGCCCGCCACCCACCACACCTGTGCCTCCTCATGTGGCAGCGCCGCACTTCCCTGGCCGAACTGCAGCAGCAACGCGATGTGCTGCAGGCTGAGATGGATGCGGACGCCCAGCGATGGGTCTCACAGCTTCCGCCGGATGATCTCGTGGCAGCGCTGATGCCGCAGGCGCGCCGGCTTCAGGAGCTCAATCAGCTGATCCTGCGGGCTACACCGCCGCGTGAGCTGATGAAGCGCCTGAAGGCGCTTGAGCGACAGCTGCTCGAACCCGGTACACAGAACGCAGGCGTGCGGAGGGGGCTGGAAGATGAACTGCGCGATCTGCATCTCTATTTCAGCAATCCCCGCCGTCGCCCATTGACGGCAAAGGTCATTCTCATCCTGTTTGCCTGCGTTCTGGCCGCCTTGTTCCTGCCGAGGCTGCTTGTGGACCTGCTGATCGCTCTCTAGGCCGGCCTCACCCCGCCCGATGCAGCTTCCGGTACTGATCCGGCGTGCACTGCGCGTGCCGCTTGAACATCTCGGCGAAGGCGCTGACGCCGGAATAGCCAAGCTCCTCGGCGATCCGGCTGATCGGCCGGCGGGTGCACAGCGCCTCGGTGGCGCGCACGAACTTCACCCGTCCACGCCAGTCACCGAGCGACATGCCCAGCTCGCTGCGTGCCATGCGCTCCAGCTTGCGCACGCTCATATGGTGCCGCTGCGCGATTTCGGCAACCGATTCGGCCACCGACAGGTGTTTCTCCATGTACGCCATCACCTGCTTCAGTGCATCGCTGCTGGCGATCGGCAGGAAGCTGGGCAGTACGGCCGCATTGACGATCTGGTCGATCACCACGGCGGCCATGCGCCGCTGGGCCGGGGTCTGCGGATCGGTCACGCCCTGCCGTGCCAGTTCGTGCAGCAGCTCGCGCAGCAGCGGGCTGACTTCCAGTGCACGGCAGCGATCAGGCAAGCGGCGTGACAAGGCCGGCGACAGATAGGCCGAGCGGTAGGCCAGCTGCGAGCGGTTGCGCGAGTAGTGGGCCATTCCCGGTGGAATCCAGATCGCGTAGTGCGGCGGGGACACCATCCATTCGCCGTCGATCTTCATCTCCATCACACCCTGCGCGACGAAGTTGAACTGGCCCCACGGATGGCTGTGCGTGCCCCAGTCCGTGGGCTCCATCGCACCCTGCCGGAAGTAGATCGGACCGGGCAGCTGGCGGAAGGTGGGGATTGGCTCCATCGGTTGCCGCAAGCCGGGGTCGGTGTGGCGCATTTTCGGGATGTCCTCGATATGCGCCAAGCGTACGCTGGGCAATCCCCCACGTACACCCGCGTTCCGTGAACTATCTTTTCCCGATCCTCGCCTGCCTGCTGTGGGGCGCGAACACCATCGTCACCAAGCTCGCCTCGGACTCGGTCGGCCCCATCGACATCGGCTTCTTCCGCTGGCTGGTCGCGGCGGTGGTCCTGCTGCCGTTGGCGCTGCCACGTCTGCGCGAAAACCTGCCGACCGTGCGCGCCAATCTCGGGCGCTTCCTGGTGCTGGGCTGCCTGGGTGGGGTGATGTACCAGTGCCTGGCCTACTATGCGGCGCACTTCACCTCGGCCACCAACATGGGGGTGATCCAGGCGCTGATTCCGTTGATCGCGCTGGCGCTGTCGCGCGTGTTCATGGGCCATCCGGTGCGAGGCACTTCCATTCTTGGCGCGGTGATCTCCACCGTCGGCGTGGTGGCGGTGGTCTCGCAGGGCGACCTGGCGCGGTTGGCAGCGCAGGGCCTGAACCGCGGCGACGCGATCATGCTGATCGGTGCATTGGCGTTCGCCGCCTACAACGTGCTGATGCAGCGCTGGAAGATTCCGCTGTCGGTGCTGGAGTCGCTGTTCCTGCAGGCCACCGCTGCATCGCTGATCCTGTTGCCGGTACAGCTGCTGGTCGGCACCGGGGTGAACAACCTCACGGCGGTCGGCTGCATCGGCTTCGCCGCCGTGTGCGCTTCGATCCTGGCGCCGCTGACCTGGATGACCGGACTGTCACGCCTGGGCGCTGCGCGCGTCTCTGGCTTCTTCAACCTGGTGCCGATCGTGACCGCCGCGCTGGCTGTACTGCTGCTGGGAGAATCGCTCAGTGGCTGGGTACTGGGCGGTGGCCTGCTGGCGGTGTCCGGCGTGGTGTTCGCTGAGTACAGCGCCAGGCGCGCCGCCGCAGTGCCGAGCGAGCAGCCCGCATAGGGCTTCGGTCATGCGGGATACGTGTCTCCGCTCAGCGCCTGTTCCACCCGCTGTTGCAGCGCGTCTGCATCATGGCCGCGTTTGCCCTGCAGGCTGAGATACAGCGAAAGCGGGTCCACCACATCGCCAATACTGGTGAATGCCGGCGGATAGGCCCAGATCTGCAGCCGTGCGCTCTGGAGGCAGTCCGGGCCGGGCATGGGAAGTGCGCCCAGCAACCGCCACGCATCGATGTGCAGTGCGCGGGTGCCACCGATCGGGGGCGGTGACGTTTCAGCGAGCGCATCGAGGCCTGCCATCGGCGCCGGATGCCCCGCATCGCGGAGTGCCTCGGCGGTCGGGCCCCAGCAGACATCCACTTCCTTCAGGATGGGGGAACGCAGGAACGGCTGTGCCCTGGCCCAGACCTCGTCGCGGTTGCCGGCCAGCTTCAGGAAGCGCTCGCGGCCCCCGGTGGAGCGCTCGACCAGGCCGCGACCGACCAGTTCGGCAGACAGGCGCGACGCCGTCATCGAGGTGTAGCCGGCGGCGGCGCTGATCTCGCGCGGTGACCACCAGCGCGTCTGGCCACTCAGCAGCACGTGGATCAGTACGGCCTGCGCCGAAGGCAGCAGCGAGATGGCTTTCTTCTCATGATCGGGGTCGTCGCGGAACTCAATGGCCAGGCTCGGCGCGAACAACTGGGTGTGCGGGACCACGAAGTCGATGTGGTTCTCGACCAGGAAGCGGCGCTGGGTCGGCGTGAGATAGGGCGAGACGTACAGCACCAGTGCATTCGCTGCAGAGCGCAGGCAGCGCACATCCTGGATCACACGGGTGCTGGATTCGCCCGGCTCGCGGGCCACGGCGAGCATGGCGGGGGTTTCCCCGTACAGCATCAGCCCGGCGAGGTGGTAGCGCGATGCCATCGCGTGGGGAATGGCATGCAATGAAGCAAGTGGATGCACTGCCGAGGCGAGCCCGGGGAGAATCCTGCGCAGGTACCGCTGCGCGTCAGCGACCAGGTCGGTCAGGCCGGTGCGAACTGCCGTCGTCATCTCGTACTTCCCTTGCGGCGGCATGTCCGGAAGATCGGAACCCGGCCACACCGTCACATTCAGTGGTGAACCTGGAGACGGGTGTGCAGTGTCGGGGCGCGTGGCGATCCATTCGGTCCTGCTCCTTAGCCGTCATGACATCAAGTGTTGCCGGGAACCTTGGAGATTCCGTCGAAAAACGATGGAGATTGGGTGGAGGCGGTGTGCATCGTGGCCGGCGGACTCCCCTTCCGCCGGCCACGAGCACGGACCTGCCCGTCAGAAGCGCTGCGAGTACTTCACGTACACGGTGCGGCCGATATCGAAGCCGCCGTAATAGGGGAAGGAGCTGGACGGCTTGGAGAACATGATCGGGCCCTGGTGGTTGAACACGTTGTTCGAACCCAGCGCCACGGTGCCGTCCCACGGCAGCTTGTAGCTGACCTGGATGTCGTGGAAGGCATTGGAGCCGACCTTGCGCAGGGCATCCGGCTCACCGTAGGCGTAGCGGTCGGGCAGGGTGCACGGACGGTTCGGTACGCAGTTTTCAACCATGCCGGAGTAGTAGCGCACGGTGTACTGCGTGCTGAAGTTGCCGAGCTGCCAGTTCACACCCAGGTTCGAGCGCAGGCGGGAAATACCCGGCTGGCCGATGCGGCCCATCATGATCGTATCGCCGGCCGAGTTCTGGTTCTCCTCGTCGTACTTGGAGACATAGCTGTTCTGCAGGTCGATGGTGAAGCGGCCGAACGAGAACTCGGGCAGGCGGTAGCGGATACCCAGGTCCCAGCCTTCGGTTTCCATCGAGCCCAGATTGGCCAGACCGTAGAACATGCTGGTGATGTGGCCATCGCCAGCGCGCTTGACGCTGCCACAACGCGAAGCGTTGCCGAGCACGTAGCAGTCACGCAGGATGCGGTCGACGCTGTCCTGGATGATCATGTTGGTGATCTTGTAGCTGTACCAGTCGAGGTTGATGTCCAGCCCATCCACCCAGCGCGGGCTCCAGACCACGCCCACGGTCTTGCTCTTGGACTCTTCCGGGCGCAGCTTCGGATCGGAGCCGGTGGTGAACTCGTCAGGCGTGGCGCACGGATAGCTGGCGCAGGGCTTCAGGCTCTGGTTCAGCTGCTGGTAGCCCAGCGGGACGCCGGCGGCGTTGCAGGCGGCATTGCCGTTGACGCTGTTGGTGGCGCCGATGCCGCACGGGTCGACATAGGTTTCGAAGCTGGTGCCCAGGCCGCCATACAGATCGGAGATGCTCGGTGCGCGGAAGCCTTCGGCGAAGGTGCCACGGATCATGAGCTCTTCGATCGGACGCCAGGCGAAGCTCGCCTTGGAGTTGGTGGTGCTGCCGAAGTTGCTGTAGTCGGAGTAGCGCGTAGCCAGGTTCACGGTCAGTTCCTTGGCGAACGGCAGGTCGCGCAGGATCGGCACGTTCACTTCGGCGAAGAACTCGTTGAGGCTGTAGTCACCGGCGGTGGTGGATGCGCCCAGTGCAGTGCTCTGGCGCGACTGGGCGAAGGCATCGGGCACGAAGCGGCCTTCTTCCTTGCGGTACTGATACCCCAGGGCGACGGACAGGTCACCGGCAGGCAGTTCGATCACCGGGCCGGAGATGTTGGCGAAGTAGCTGCGGGTCTTGGTGATGCCGGTATCGTTGAACGTCGGGAACAAGAAGCGCTGCAGTTCGGGATCGGAGAGAGAGCCAGCCCCCGCGACCCCGAACGGCAGCAAAGGATTCCAGGCCAGGCAACCCGAGACCGGCGATGCCGCCGTGCCACACCGGGCCACACCGTTGGCATCGAGGTAGGAGGGCCCCAATGCCTGCCGGGAAGCGATCAGGCTCATGTCGCCACGGCCTGTTTTTGTAACTTCATTGCGGTTGAACAACGCGCCGACTTCCCAGTCGTACGTCTTGGTCCCCAGCTCGAAGTAGCCGGACAGACTGGGTGCAACCCGCAGCGACTTCAGCTTGCTTTCGGTCGTGCGCGGCACTTCCCACAGGCGGCGATTGAACGCGATGCCGTGGTCGAGCGGGTTGAATACGCTGGCCGCGTCCAGCGGCGTGCCGAACTTGGTCGACTGGTACGGGTAGCCCGCGATCTGCTGGTCGGTGGTGCGCTCGTTGTAGCCGATGTCGGCAGTGAACTTGATCTGGTCGGTCAGGGCGTAGTCCGTGCTCAGGAACAGCGAGCGGCGCTCGATGCCGGTCTGCAGGTGCATCTGGTCGTTGCCGTTGGCGAACTCGGCCGGCGTGATCGGGTGGTAGTCGTTCGGGTTCTTCGGATCGCCGCCACGATTGAGGGTCTTGAATACGGCATCACCGGTATTGCACTTGTAGAGCGCCGGGTCGCACCAGGAACCGTTCTGGCTGATGTTGCTCCAGTCCGCGCCCGGGTAGTTGGGGCCGGCGCCACCGTACCGGGAGAACTCGCGGTCGCGGGCAAACACCGGGTCTGACTTCTGGTATTCCAGTGCGAGCGTGTACCCGCCACGCTCCCCACGGGCGCCGGTGACCAGCGAGAACGTGCTGTCCTTGCCATCGCCCTGGCTGAACTGCCCGTGCTGCATGGACACTTCCAGGCCTTCGTAGTTCTTGCGGGTGATGATGTTGACCACGCCAGCGATTGCATCCGAGCCGTACAGCGAGGAGGCGCCGTCCTTCAGCACGTCGATGCGTTCCACCGCGCTCATCGGAATCTGGCTGAGATCCTGCAGGCCGCTGGTGGTGGCGCCGAGCCGCTTGCCGTTGACCAGAACCAGGGTGCGCGTGGCACCCAGATTGCGGATGTTGACGTAGTAGCCACCAACGTTCTCGCCGGACGCCAACGCGCGCGCACGCGAAATGGTCGGCGCGCCGGTGGAGGTCAGGTTCTGCAGCAGGTCGGCGATGGTGGTGAAGCCCTGCTGCTCGATCATCGCGCGGGTGATGGCGATGATCGGCTGCTGCGTTTCGATATCCACGCTGCGGATGGCCGAACCGGTAACCTGGATGCGATCGAGGTTCTTCGGTGTTTTATCGCTGTCATCCTGCGCATGCGCGGCCGGTGACCAGGCAGCGGCCAAGGCCGTGCCCACTGCCAGGGAAAGCAGGGTGTACTTGTAGTGCATTTGGCTCTCTCCAAATCCAGTTGAATGGGTTTCCGCATCGCTGCGTGGAAACCGATCTGAAATCCCGCTGTGCGGAATCGGAAGGAACCTAACACTCCGTTTACAACTCGATTACGTTATGGACGCGTTATCGTCGCGCGTCGGATACAGCGTTCATGCACAGGCCATGCACGAAACCGCGACGTGCACCAAGGGTGCTCTGCTTCAGTCTGGCTGCGGGCTGATGACAGACTCCAGGAGACATCCGATGAATACCCCCGGCAAACCAAGACCCACGTGGAAGCAGTGGCATGTGCTGTTGCTGGTGCTTGCCATCGCACTGTTGGTGACGCTGATCATCGTCATCGCGCCATGGTGAGTCGTCGGCCTTCTGCTCAGGTACCGTGAACGCGGAAATGCGACGGGATGAAGGAGTCAGGGCGCGTTGAGGGTGGTGATGCATGCATCAATTCGTACTCACCCAATCGGCACATTCAAACCTCCACAGTGGTCCCGAAGGCAACGCACTCGCGCTGTCATTCTCCATAGACCATCGAGCACACAGGAGCGATTCCATGAGCACCCAGTCCACCATCGAACACCGCCTCAACGACCTGATCGAGATCGCCCGCGACGGAAAGTCGTTCTACGAGGAAGCTGCGACCAAGGTGAAGGATGCCGAACTGTCGGCCCTGTTCACTCGTATTGCCGGCGTCAAGGGCCGCATCGTCGCCGCACTGAGTGGCTCCGTTGCTGCCAGCGGTGGCAAGCCGGCCGAGCACGGCACCGTGGTCGGTTCGATGCAGCAGTTCTATGGCAAGGTCCGCGCTGCATTCGGCGACACCAACTATGGTTACGTGGCCGAGCTGGAAGAGTCCGAAGACCGGCTGCTTGGCGCGTTCAAGGACGTGCTGAAGGATAACGAACTGCCGCCGGCCGTGCGCCAGGAAGTCACCCAGCTTCTGCCTGAAGTGCAGGAGTGCCATAACGTGATGCGTGCGCGCAAGCACGCCATGAAGGCGGCCTGACGATCATCGGCGGCCTTCTCCCCGGGGCCGCCACGGTCGGGGCAGCGTGGCTGCCCCGGCCAACATGGAGGTGGCGTGCAGGACTCAGCGTGGCGCATCGGGCGCGATGTCCTGCAGGTGCAGAACGCGCCCCATCAGCTCGCTGAAGATGGGGGCGGCGACTGCTCCACCACCGTAGCCTCCGCGGCGTGCATCGGGATCGTCCACTACCACGGCGACCGCATAGCGTGGATGTCGCGCTGGTATGACCCCCGCAAACAGGGACATGTAGTGGCGCGCGTATCCACCGGCAGCCGCCTTGCGCGCGGTTCCGGTCTTTCCGGCGATGGCATAGCCGCTGATGCGGGCCCGCGTCGCGGTGCCGCCGGGCTCGGTGGTGGTGGCAATCATGTCCATCACCTGGTCGGCCACGTTTGCAGGCATGGCACGGCTCACCGCTGTTGCGCGACCATGCTCGAAGGTCGGTTGCACGCGCAGGCCATGGTTGGCCAGCGTCGCGTAGGTATTGGCCAGCTGCAGCGTGGTCATCGACAGCCCGTACCCATAAGCCAGGGTCTGCTTGCTGGTGCCGCTCCATGCAGCAGGAGCGGCCAGTACACCGTTGCGCTCGCCGGGAAATCCGCTGCCCGAGACATGCCCTGCGCCCAGTGCGGCAAACATCGCGTGCAGCTGCTCGCGGCTCAGGCGGTGCGAAATCAACGATATGCCCACGTTTGAGCTTTTCTTCAGGACGTCGCTGGTATCCAGTACGCCCAGATCCCGATAGTCACGGGTGGTGAAGCGCCCATTGCGGATCCAGCCTGGGTGGGTGTCGAACGTGCTGGCAGACGTGATCACGCCGGCCTCGAGCGCTGCAGCCACGGTGAAGGGTTTCACCGTGCTGCCGGGCTCGAACACATCGGTCACCGCTCGGTTGCGGCGTGCATCGGCGGCGCCGGTACCGGGCGCATTGCTGTTGTAGGTGGGCCAGTTGGCCATCGCCAGGATCTGGCCGGTACCGACTTCCAGCACCACGATGCTGGCGGCAGCCGCGCCGTAGCGCTGTACTGCCGGTCCGAGTCCTGCCTGCAGGATGTGCTGCATACGGCTGTCCAGCGACAGCACGATGTCCTCGCCGGGACGCGCCGGACAGCCGCGGTCGCGCAGTTCGACCGGGCGGCCCTTGCGATCAATGATGACGTCACGGTAGCCGGCCTGTCCGCTCAGGCGCGCGTCGAACAGGCGCTCAAGGCCTTCAAGCCCACGGCCTTCGATATCGGTGATGCCGACGGTCTGCGCGAACAGCTCCGACTGTGGATAGAAGCGTTTGAACTCCTGCAGCAGGTGGACGCCTATGGGGGCCCTGGCCTGCAGTGCTTCAAGGCGGGCTGGATCGCCGCGACGAAAGCCAGGCAGATAGACGAAGCGTCGTTGCCGGTTGCGCGCCAGCAGTCTGGTCAGCACCGTCGCATCGGCATCCAGTACCGAGGCCAGCTGCTCGACTGAACCTGATGCGTCGAAGAAGGCGCGCGGATCGATCCACAGGGATGCCACAGGAGCCGATCCGGCAATGACGATGCCGTGGCGGTCGTACAGCGTTCCGCGATGCGCGCGCAGCGGATGGTGGCGGAGCATCCGTGCTTCGGCCTGGTGCCGGTAGAAGTGGTGATGGATGATCTGGACGTCAGCGGCCCGCGCCAGCAGCAGGCCCGCCAGCACGGCCAGTGCGGCGCAGGTCAGGCGGTAGCGGCGTCGGAAGTCATGGGCACGCGCGCGGCGTGGCGCCATGGTGGGGGTGCGCATGCGATGGGGCATCGAGACAATGGTTACAGCGGTTGCCCGGCGATGTAGGCCAGCAGTGCGGAAGCACGGTCGATGACATTGGCGTGGCTGCGGCCATCGGCAACAGCCATGCAGGCGATCTCCGCATCGCGCAGCGTGGCCAGCCGGTCCTGCAGGACCGGATAGGGTTCGGCCGTGCGATAGGTTGCGGTGTAGCCGGCATCCAGCAGCGGCTGGACCTGCACGGGATGGCTGTCGTGCTGGTTGCGCAGGGTGTGGTCGATCCGTGCGACATCACAGGAGGCGATGGCGTTGAACGCGTACTCCCATGCCACGGCGTTCGCCATGCCCTGGTCGATCTGGCTGAGCAGCGGTGCACGAGGTGGTTCGATGGGAGAACTGGACGATGCCGCCCCTGTGGTGGCTACCGGCATGGCGAACAGAAACAGGATCAGCGGGAGGTTCAGTCGCATGCGCGCGGCTCCGGGCGTTGCAGGAGGGATGGTGCTTCTGCCGCAGACCGGCTACGGCCCAGCAGCAACACCGCAAGGCTGGCCAGCAGCGCGGCGATGGCCGACGTCCACAGTGCACTGGCAAATCCATGGCTGTAGATCGCCTGTGCGAAGGCGGCGGTGCGCGCATCGGCGAAGGTGCCTGTAGCGATCGCATCGGCCATGGGCAGTACGTTGCGCGCGGGAACCGCCGCGGACAGTGCGCTGCGGATGCCCAGGCTCAAGGCACTGGACAGTACGGTGAATCCGAGCAGGATGCCGACAAAGCGCGTGGTCGCGCTGATGCCGGAGGCCATGCCGGCGCGCTCGCGCGGTGCCGCGCCGATGATGGCTTTGGATGTCTCTCCATTGAGGATGCCGCCGCCGGCACCGATCACCACCATTGCGACGAGTGCCAGCCACGGCAGGTGCTGCCACGCGGCCAGTCCGGCCACGGCATTGCCCGCGGCGGTGACCGACAGCCCGATCGCCAGCACTGCCGGACTGGTCAGATGGCGACCGAGCCGCCGGCCCACGCTGGGAAACAGCAGCATCGCCGCAGCGAACGGCAGCATGCCAGCACCGGCAGCCAGTACGCTCAGGCCGATGCCGTTCTGCAGGTACTGCGGCAGCATCGATGCCATCACCTGTGCGCTGACCGAATAGCCGACCATGGCAATGAGTGCGCCGACGAAACGCGGACTGGCCAGCAGCCCGAGATCGACCATGGGATGTGACCGTGCCCGTTCAACGATGACGAAGGCAACAGCCATGATGATGGCCAGGCCCAGCCCAATCAGCGCCGGGGCCGATGTCCATCCTTCTGCCAGTCCTTCCACCAGGAAGAACACGATGCCGAAGATGGCAGCGCTGAACGTGATGATGCCGGGTGGATCGAGCGGGCGGACCACGCTGTCTGACGACTCGGGTATCCAGCGCAGCGTGCCGTAGCCGAGCAGGCCCAGGAACGGCAGGATCGCGACGAACACCGCGCGCCAGCCCCAGAGTGCGGACAGCACGCCGCCGATCAGCGGTGAGAGCACCATCATCACGCCCATGGCTGTGCCCCAGAACGCCCATGCAGTGTCCTTGGCGGCCCCCTCGTGGTACGTGTGGCCGATGATCGACAGCGAGGGTGCCAGCAGAAAGGCTGCACCAATGCCCTGCAGAGCCCGCGCCAGGTAGAGCAGGGCAGCACCGGGCGCCAGTGCGCAGAGCAGAGAGGTGAGGGCGAACAGGCTGATGCCGATCAGCAGCACCCGGCGGCGGCCGTAGCGGTCGGCGACCGCACCGGCGGGCAGCAGCAGTGAGGTGAAGGACAGGATGTAGGCACTGATCACCCACTCGATATCCGCGAATCCGGCCTGCAGGTCACGTGCGATGCTGGGCAATGCGACCGCGACGGCATTGGTCTCCAGCACGGTCATCGTGCAGCCCAGCGAGGCCACCAGCAGGACCGCGTCAGGCAGCGTGTGCCGTGCAGGCGAAGGGGGAGGAGAGGGCGGCACCGGTCACTCGCAGGAAGGGGAGGACGGCCATTCCATCAATGATCGGTGTTTGTTTCATTCTCGGTGTTTTCTGGTTACGTTAGCTTGAACCTAACGAAATGCCGCCCATGGAACGCCGTCACCTGGAGTACTTCGTCACCCTGGCCGAGGAGCTGCACTTCGGTCGTGCGGCCCTGCGCCTGGGAATTGCCACTCCCACGCTGAGCGTGCAGATCCAGGACATCGAGCGTCGGCTCGGCACGCGCCTGTTCGACCGCGGCCGGCGCGAGGTGCTGCTGACCTCGGCAGGCGAGGTGTTCCTCGCGGAAGCACGCGATGTGCTGCGCCGGTTCGAACAGGCCGAAACCCTGGGCCGGCGCGCCGGGCGAGGTGAGATCGGCAAGATCGAGATCGGCTACGTCGGCTCGGCGCTGTATGCCGGAGCATTGCAGGATCAGCTCAGCCGGTTTCGCAGCCGCTACCCGGGCGTGGAACTGCAGGTGAGCGAATGGCCGATGGGCGAGCTCCCGCAGCTGCTGCAGGAAGGACGGGTGGATGTGGTGTTCTGCCGGCCTCCGATGGATGTGCCCGACAGTTTCGGCGAACACACCCTGGTCGAAGACCAGTTCTGCGTGGCCCTGCCGGAAACCCATCCGCTGGCGCAGGCCCGGTCGCCGGTGCAGCCGGCGTCATTGGCCCGGGAGGGTTTCGTCATGCCGGAGCAGCCGGTGGGCGCAATGGAAGTCGGGCGCCGCGGCGGGTTCATTCCACGTATCCGTTCCCAGCCCGGGCATCTGGCGGCGGTGTTGGCCGAGGTGTCGGTCGGCGTTGGTTCGGTGGCGATCGTGCCATCGGTACTGCAACGCACGCTGGTGCTGCCCGGAATGATCTATCTGCCACTGGCGGGCCCCACCATCGTCTCGACCATCGCTGTGCAGTACCGGCGGGCAGAGACTTCGCCCGTGGTGCGACGGCTGATCGAGCAGGTGAAGGAGACACCGTGCAGGCGCATCGACATGTTGCCCCTGGCCTGAGCGCCGCGCGGCAGGTGGACGATTGCTACACTGGTGCCACCTGCATTCGCATTCGATGGACACCATGAACAACGGGAACGGTCCGCAGACAGTTCGCTGAGCCGCAACAACGATGCAGACGTTGTTGCGGTGATCATCCCTGCGATGCACGCGAATTGGATGGATCACCGCCGGATTCACTCTGGGCGGAGACTCCCCATGTTCAATCGACAGGCCCCGCGTTGGGCCCACCCGCTGCCATCGGCCATTGTGCTGATGGCGCCGTTCGACCTCCTGGCCTCGCTGGCCATGGACATCTATCTTCCTGTGGTGCCGGTGATGCCGCAGGCATTGCAGACATCACCGACGCTGGTGCAGCTCACATTGAGCATCTACCTGCTGGTACTTGGCCTCGGCCAGTTGCTGTTCGGCCCGTTGTCCGACCGCATCGGGCGGCGGCCGGTCCTGTTGCTGGGGGCGTTGCTGTTCGCGCTTTCGTCGTTCGCGCTGGCCATGTCCAGCAGTGGCGCGGCATTCCTGGCCTGGCGAACCGTACAGGCGGTGGGGGCGTCGGCGGCACTGGTGGCGACCTTTGCCACGGTGCGTGATGTGTATGCTGATACAGCCGAAGGCGCGTCGCTGTACGGGCTGTTTGCCTCGATGCTGGCCTTCGTGCCGGCGCTGGGACCGATCCTCGGCGTCCTGCTGGCAGGCGCCTTCGGCTGGCGCGCGATCTTCGTTCTGCTCGGCGTACTGGGCATGATCGCCGGCATGCGCGCGGTACGGCATTGGCAGGAAACCCGCCCGCAGTGCCGGGACGCGTCGCGACCCGCGCTACGACGCATCCTCGGCAGCGGCGCGTTCTGGGTCTACACGCTGGGCTTCAGTGCGGGCATGGGCACGTTCTTCGTGTTCTTCTCGGTCGCGCCCCGGCTGCTGGTCGGGCGCATGCAGTACTCGCCGCTGTCGTTCAGCCTGGCCTTCGCCACGGTGGCGCTGGTGATGATCGTCACGGCGCGGATGGCGAACGTGTGCATTGCCCGCTGGAACGTGCGCGGTACCTTCCTGCGTGGCCTGTGGGTGATGGTGGCCGGCGTACTGCTGATGGCGTTGGCCGCAGCGTGGCCTCCCTCGTTCGTCGGAGTGGTGCTGCCCATGTGGGGCATCGCGGTGGGGCTGGTGATGGTGGTTTCGGTGGCTGCAAGCGGCGCGCTGCGTGATTTCGCCGATGCGTCAGGTACGGCGGTGGCCCTGTACTACGCCGTGCAGAGCCTGATCGTGGCAGGCATCGGCACGCTGGTTACCCTCGTGCTGCCCGGCGATACCGTGTGGCCGCTGGTGGCCTATGGGTTGCTGTTGCCACTTGCCAGCCTGGCAGGTGCCGCCGCGCTGCGGCATCGCGCATAACGCTGGGTGGCGGGCAAAAAAGGGGGCGGCCGCAAGGCCGCCCCAACCCGTCAAGAGAGCACGTGTTTAGAAGCGCACAGACCAGCGTGCGGTGGCGCCATGGTCGCGGCTTTCACTGCCGAACTGGCCGCTGTAGCCCAGCTCCAGCTGCTGCCGCGGGGTCAGCCACGCCGCCAGGCCCAGCTCGGCCACGACGGCGTTGTCGGCAATCGGTGCGCCCTCGACTGCAAAGGTGGTGCTGCTGTTGGCGAAGGCCAGGTTGGCCACCTGGCTGCGGTCACCGAAGGCGCGGCGATAGCCCACGCCACCGCGCAGGTGCAGCCAGCTGTCCTGCTGGAACGATGCCTTCAGGCCCTTGTCGAAGCGCAGGCCAGCGGTGGCGATGGTGGTGCCGGTGTCGTCCACCTTGCCGTGCAGTGCGGCCGCGCCGCCACGCTCGTTGACCTGCTTCAGGTCCACTTCCACGCGGGCGACCTGCAGGTACGGCTCCAGCCCGCCTTCCGCATTGCCGAAGCGGTAGCCCGCTTCGATGAAGGCCTGGCGCGTACGCGCGTTGTAGCGCGCGCTGAGGCTGTCGCTGAAGCCGGCGAAGGCAACATCACGCGTGCTCTTCACTTCGTTGCGGCTCCATGCCACGCCACCACGCAGGCCGAACCCGCCCCAGGTGTGGCTGGCATAGGCGCCGAAGTGCGTGTTGTCGATCTTCGACTTGGCACGACGCTCCTGCTGCTTCACGTCGGTGCGGCCTGTACCGGCCAGCACGCCGATCTGCCAGCCACCGAACTCGCGGTCGATGCCGACCAGCAGGCCGTTGCTGTTGGCGTCGGTGCGCGCGGTGTTGCTGTTGCCATCCAGCTTGCTGTTGCCGCCGAGTGCCTGCACCCAGGCGCCGGTGGCATCGCCCGCGTCGGCACCTGG
>Ga0247725_1001086_pt1 | contig 15159 bp, 8 predicted proteins | sample OKSTACKMCFT3sol_FD_183021 | JGI IMG/M metagenome (GOLD analysis project Ga0247725, IMG submission 183021) | Subsurface sediment microbial communities from gas well in Oklahoma, United States - OK STACK MC-FT3-sol | ecosystem: Environmental > Terrestrial > Deep subsurface > Rock core/Sediment... | reverse complement strand
TCCTTTGCCTGGTCGGGCCGCCCGGCGTGGGCAAGACCTCGCTGGCCGAGTCCATCGCCCGTGCCACCAACCGCAAGTTCATCCGCATGGCCTTGGGTGGCGTGCGTGACGAAGCCGAAATCCGTGGCCACCGCCGTACCTACATCGGTTCCATGCCGGGCCGTCTCATCCAGAAGATGACCAAGGTCGGGGTCCGCAACCCGCTCTTCCTGCTCGACGAGATCGACAAGATGGGCAGCGACATGCGCGGCGACCCGGCTTCTGCGCTGCTTGAGGTCCTTGACCCGGAGCAGAACCACAATTTCAACGACCATTACCTTGAGGTCGACTACGACCTCTCGGATGTGATGTTCCTCTGCACCGCGAACTCCATGAACATTCCGGCACCCCTGCTGGACCGTATGGAGGTGATTCGCCTGCCTGGCTACACCGAGGACGAGAAGGTCAATATCGCGACCAAGTACCTGGCTCCGAAGCAGACCCAAGCCAATGGCCTGAAGAAAGGGGAGCTGGCGTTCGAAGAGGCGGCGATCCGCGACATTATTCGCTACTACACCCGGGAAGCCGGCGTGCGCAGCCTGGAGCGCCAGATCGCCAAGGTGTGCCGCAAGGCTGTCAAGGAACACGCCCGCGAGAAGCGTTTCAGTGTGGTCGTGACGGCTGACTCGCTGGAGCACTTCCTGGGCGTGCGCAAGTTCCGTTACGGGCTGGCTGAACTGCAGGACCAGATTGGCCAGGTAACAGGCCTGGCATGGACCCAGGTTGGTGGTGAGCTACTGACCATCGAGGCGGCTGTCGTGCCGGGCAAGGGGCAACTGACCAAGACCGGCTCGCTCGGTGATGTGATGGTGGAATCCATCACGGCTGCACTCACCGTGGTGCGCAGTCGCGCCAAGAGTCTCGGCATTCCGGCCGATTTCCACGAGAAGCGCGACATCCATATCCACATGCCCGAAGGGGCTACGCCGAAGGATGGGCCCAGCGCGGGCATCGGCATGTGCACAGCCCTCGTGTCGGCCATGACGCAAATCCCTGTGCGCGCTGATGTTGCCATGACCGGGGAAATCACCTTGCGTGGCCAAGTGCTCGCAATCGGTGGTTTGAAAGAGAAATTGCTGGCGGCTCATCGGGGCGGTATCAAAACTGTGATCATTCCCGAAGAAAACGTCCGTGATTTGAAAGAAATCCCTGAAAACATCAAGCAGGATCTGAATATTAAACCCGTTAAATGGATTGACGAGGTCCTGCAAATTGCGCTGCAATACGCGCCGGAGCCCTTGCCCGATGCGGCTCCCGAGATGGTTGCAAAGGATGAAAAGCGCGAGCCTGATTCCAAGGAGCGAATCAGCACGCATTAGCCGGGGGGCTTTCTTGACACATTTTTCGAGCCCTTGTTATAAAGCGGCTCCTATGTGTCAGCAGGCCATCCAGCACCCGCTTTGCTTACACCGAAGAACTAAGAAACAAACTCAACAGATATAAGGGGACTTAAGAGTGAACAAGTCGGAACTGATTGATGCCATCGCCGCATCCGCTGATATCCCGAAAGCTGTCGCTGGCCGTGCGCTGGACGCAGTGATCGAATCCGTCACTGGCGCTCTGAAGGCTGGTGATTCCGTGGTGCTGGTAGGTTTCGGTACCTTCGCTGTCAAAGAGCGCGCTGCTCGCACTGGCCGCAACCCGCAGACTGGCAAGCCGATCAAGATCGACGCTGCCAAGATCCCCGGTTTCAAGGCTGGTAAAGCTCTGAAAGACGCCGTCAACTAAGCGTCCCTCTGGCTTTGCCCATCCGCCTCCGGACTAGCTCGGAGGCGGCTCGGGGAAGCAAGGCAGTCAGCCTGCCGAGGGGCAACCCTCCGGCTACCCCGACAGTTAAGAGAAGGCGCATCCTCGGATGCGCCTTTCTTTTATCCGGACCCAATCTTCTACCCGCTCTGCACGGCTGTTTGAGTCAGTACAGTCGTTTCTGGGGGACCCATGCTGCAGAACATCAGGGACAATTCACAGGGGTGGATTGCCAAGACCATCATCGGCGTCATCATCGCTCTGCTGGCGCTGACCGGTTTCGATGCCATTTTCAATGCCACCAGCCATCGTCAGACGGCGGCCGAGGTGAATGGTGAGGAAATCTCCCAGAACCAGCTGTCGCAAGCCGTGGACATGCAGCGTCGCCAGTTGATACAGCAGCTCGGCAAGGATTTCGATGCTTCCATGCTGGATGACAAGCTGCTGCGTGAAGCTGCGCTCAAGGGCCTGATCGACCGCAGCCTGCTGCTGCAGGGCACCAAGAGCGCGCATTTTGCGTTCTCCCAGCAGGCCATCGACCAACTGATCGTCCAGACGCCCGAGTTCCAGGACAACGGCAAGTTCAGTGCCGACCGCTTCGACATGGTCCTGCGCCAGATGGGCTACACCCGCCTGCAGTATCGCCAGGAGCTAGAGCGCGAGATGCTCATCGGTCAACTGCGTGCCGGTCTTGCCGGTAGCGGCTTCGTGACCGATGACGAGGTTCGTGCCTTTGCCCGCCTGGAGAAGCAGACCCGCGATTTCGCCACCCTGACCTTCAAGGCCGATCCCAAGGCCACCCAGGTCAGCGACGACGAGGTCAAGGCCTACTACGACGAGCACAAGGCCCAGTTCATGAGCCCCGAGCAGGTCGTGCTGGAGTACGTCGAGCTGAAGAAGGATGCATTCTTCAGCCAGGTCTCCGTGAGCGACGACGAGCTCAAGGCCCAGTACGAGAAGGAAATCTCCAACCTGTCCGAGCAGCGTGATGCCGCTCATATCCTGGTGGAGGTCAACGACAAGCAGACCGAGGAACAGGCCAAGGCGAAGATCGACGAGATCAAGCAGCGCCTGGACAAGGGTGAAGACTTCGCCGCCCTGGCCAAGGAGTTCTCCCAGGACCCCGGTTCGGCCACCAACGGCGGTGATCTCGGCTTTGCCGGCCGTGGTGTCTACGAGCCCGCCTTCGAGGACGCCCTCTACGCCCTCAAGCAAGGTGAAGTCTCCACTCCGGTGCGCACGCCCTACGGCCTCCACCTGATCAAGCTGCTGGCCGTGCAGGCGCCCGAGGTGCCCAGCTTCGCCAGCCTGAAGGACAAGATGGAGCGCGATCTCAAGGCGCAGCGCGTCGAGCAGCGTTTCGTCGAGGCGACCAAGCAGCTGGAAGACTCCGCCTTCGAAGCGTCCGACCTGAGCCAGCCGGCCCAGGAACTGGGGCTCGAGGTGAAGACCAGTGCCCCGTTCGGTCGTGAAGGCGGCGAAGGCCTCGCGGCCAACCGTCAGGTGCTTCAGGCTGCTTTCAGCACCGAAGTGCTGGAAGACGGCGCCAACAGCTCGGCCATCGAGCTGGACCCGGAAACCGTTGTCGCCCTGCGCGTGAAGGAGCATAAGAAGCCTGAGCAGCTTGAGCTGGCTTCCGTGCAGGACAGCATTCGCCAGCACCTGCAGCAGGAGAAAGCCGCCGAGGCCGTCAAGGCCAAGGGTGATGCCCTGCTGGCCAGCCTGCGCGAAGGCAAGACCCCGGTGGACCAGGCCCAGGACGGCCAGACCTGGAACGTGGTGGAAGCCGCGACCCGTGGCCAGGAGGGGGTCGATCCTTCCCTGCTGCAGGCCGTGTTCCGCATGCCCAAGCCGGCTGCCGCCGACAAGCCCAGCTTCACCTCCGTGGCGCTGAAGAACGGTGACTACGTGCTGGTACGCCTGAACGGTGTCAGCCAGCCCGACGAGACCCTGTCCGAGCAGGACAAGGCCATGTACAGCCGCTTCCTGGCGTCCCGCAGTGGCCAGCAGGACTTCGCGGCATACCGTCGCCAGCTGGAAGCCGACGCGAAGATCGAGCGTTACTGATCCGCGTGGGCTGATGAAGAAACCGCCTTCGGGCGGTTTTTTCTTGCCCGCAGGAAATGAAAAGCCCGCACAAGGCGGGCTCGTTCGGGCAGTGAGGAGTCAGTCCTCCAGCGTGCCCATGGCGGTGGTGTTGAAGCCGCCGTCCACGTAGAGGATCTCGCCGCTGATGCCTGAGGCCAGGTCCGAACAGAGGAAGGCCGCTGCATTGCCCACTTCCTCGATGGTCACGTTGCGTCGCAGGGGCGTCTGGCGCTCGCTTTCTGCCAGCATCTTGCGGAAATGCTTGATGCCCGAAGCCGCCAGGGTGCGGATCGGGCCGGCGGAGATGGCGTTCACCCGGGTGCCTTCAGGGCCCAGGCTGCCGGCCAGGTAGCGTACGCCGGCCTCAAGGCTCGCCTTGGCCATGCCCATCACGTTGTAGTTGGGCAGGGTGCGCTCGGCGCCGAGGTAGGAGAGGGTGAGCAGGCTGCCGTGGCGGCCTTTCATCAGCGTGCGGCCAGCCTTGGCCAGGGCGATGAAGCTGTAGGCGCTGATGTCGTGGGCGATGCGGAAGCCGTCGCGGGTGGTGACCTCGGTGAAGTCGCCATCCAGTTGGTCGCCGGGGGCGAAGCCCACGGAGTGAACGATCACATCGAGCCCATCCCAGCGTTGGCCTAATGCCTCGAACACGGCGGCGATCTCCTCGTCGCGGGCGACGTCGCACGGGAAGCATAGATCCGGGCCGGAGCCCCACTCCTGGGCGAATTCCTCGACCCGGCTGCGCAGCTTGTCGTTCTGGTAGGTGAAGGCCAGCTCGGCGCCTTCCCGATGCATGGCGGCGGCGATGCCCGAGGCGATGGACAGTTTGCTGGCCACCCCGACGATGAGGACGCGCTTGCCGGTAAGGAATCCCATGTGGCGGTTCTCCTGGGTTCAGTGAGCGGTAGACGGCGCCAGGAAGGCGGCTTCCAGCAGTTGCTGGGTGTAGCTGTGCTGGGGGGCGGAGAAGATGGCCTCTGCCGGCCCTTGCTCCACCACCTGGCCGTGCTTGACCACCATCAGGTGGTGGCTGAGGGCGCGCACCACGGCCAGGTCGTGGCTGATGAACAGGTAGGTCAGGTTGTACTTGGCCTGCAGGTTGCGCAGCAGGTCGACCACCTGGCGCTGCACGGTGCGGTCCAGTGCCGAGGTGGGTTCGTCCAGCAGGATCAGTGCGGGCTTGAGCACCAGGGCGCGGGCGATGGCGATGCGCTGGCGCTGGCCGCCGGAGAATTCATGGGGGTAGCGGTGCCGGGTCTCGGGGTCGAGGCCCACCTCGCGCAGGGCTTCGATGATCGCTGCCTCCTGCTCCGCCTCGCTGCCGATGCCGTGGATACGCAGCCCCTCACCGACGATCTGGCCCACGCACATGCGCGGGCTGAGGCTGCCGAAGGGGTCCTGGAACACCACCTGCATCTGCCGGCGCAGTGGCCGCACCTCCCTCTGCGAGAGCCCCTCGAGCGCCTGTCCCTGGAAGCGGATCGCGCCCTGGCTGCCCAGCAGGCGGAGGATGGCCAGGCCCAGGGTCGACTTGCCGGAGCCGCTCTCGCCGACGATGCCCAGGGTCTGCCCCTGGCGCAGGGTGAAGCCGATGCCATCCACCGCCTTCACGTGGTCCACGGTCCGGCGCAGCAGGCCCTTGCGGATCGGGAACCACACCTTGAGGTCGTTCACTTCCAGCATGGCCGGTCCTTCGCTGGCCGGCACGGGGCCGCCGCTGGGTTCGGCTGCCAGCAGCTCGCAGGTGTAGGGGTGCTGGGGGGCCTTGAACAGCGCCTGGCAGTCGGCCTGCTCGACGATGCGCCCGTGCTGCATCACGCACACCCGGTGGGCCACGCGGCGCACCAGATTGAGGTCGTGACTGATGATCAGCATTGCCATGCCCAGGCGCGCCTGAAGGTCCTTGAGCAGGTCAAGGATTTTCAATTGCACGGTCACGTCGAGGGCGGTGGTGGGTTCGTCGGCGATCAGCAGTTCCGGCTCGTTGGCCAGGGCCATGGCGATCATCACCCGCTGGCGCTGCCCGCCCGACAGCTCGTGGGGGAGGGCACGCAGGCGCTTCGCCGGCTCGGGAATGCCCACCAGCTCCAGCAGCTCCAGGGTCCGTCGGGTGGCCGCCTTGCCGGTCAGGCCCTTGTGCAGGGCCAGCACCTCGTTGATCTGCTTCTCGATGCAGTGCAGCGGGTTCAGCGAGGTCATCGGCTCCTGGAACACCATGGCGATGCGGTTGCCACGGATGCCGCGCAGGCGCGCCTCCGGGAGCCGGAGCAGATCGTCGCCGCCATAGCGGATATGCCCGCTCGGGTGGCTGGCCAGCGGGTAGGGGAGCAGGCGCAGGATGGAGTGCGCGGTCACCGACTTGCCGGAGCCACTCTCGCCCACCAGGGCCAGGGTTTCGCCCTTGCGGATGTCGAAGCTCACCCCTTCCACCACCGTCTGGGTCGTGTTGCCGGCACTGAAGGCGACGGAGAGGTCGCGGATTTCGATCAGGTTCTCGCTCATCTCACTTCCTCGGGTCGAAGGCGTCGCGGGCGGCTTCGCCGATGAACACCAGCAGCGTCAGCATCAGGCCCAGCACGGCGAATGCGCTGATACCCAGCCAGGGCGCCTGCAGGTTGGACTTGCCCTGGGACACCAGCTCACCCAGGGACGGTGCGCCGGGGGGCAGGCCGAAGCCGAGGAAGTCCAGTGCCGTCAGGGTGCCGATGGCACCGGTGAGGATGAAGGGCAGGAAGGTCATGGTGGAGACCATGGCATTGGGCAGGATGTGGCGGAACATGATCGCGCCGTTCTGCATGCCCAGCGCCCGCGCAGCGCGCACGTATTCCAGGTTGCGGCCGCGCAGGAACTCGGCACGCACCACGTCCACCAGGCTCATCCAGGAGAACAGCAGCATGATGCCCAGCAGCCACCAGAAGTTCGGTTGAACGAAGCTGGCCAGGATGATCAGCAGGTAGAGCACCGGCAGCCCGGACCAGATCTCCAGGAAGCGCTGCCCGGCCAGGTCCACCCAGCCGCCGTAGAAGCCCTGCAGGGCGCCCGCAGTGACGCCGATCACCGCGCTCAGCAGGGTCAGGGTCAGGGCGAACAGCACCGAAACGCGGAAGCCGTAGATGACCCGGGCGAGCACGTCGCGTGCCTGGTCATCGGTGCCCAGCAGGTTGTCGGCGGACGGCGGCGCGGGAGCGGGGACCTTCAGGTCGTAGTTGATGGTGTCGTAGCTGAAGGGGATCGGCGGCCAGTACATCTCGCCGTCGCGCGCGGCGATCAGTTCCTTCATGTAAGGGCTGCGGTAGTTGGCTTCCAGCGGGAATTCGCCGCCAAAGGTGGTTTCCGGGTAACGCTTGAAGGCGGGGAAGTACCACTCCCCGTCGTAGCGGATGGCCAGGGGCTTGTCGTTGGCGATCAGCTCCGCGCCCAGGCTGAGGACGAACAGCGTGAGGAACAGCCAGAGGGACCACCAGCCACGCTTGTTGGCCTTGAAACGCTCGAAGCGACGGCGGTTGATGGGCGATAGGCGCATGTCAGCCCTCCCGGCTTTCGAAGTCGATGCGCGGATCGACCAGGGTGTAGGTGACGTCGCCGATGAGCTTCACCAGGAGGCCCAGCAACGTGAAGATGAACAGCGTGCCGAACACCACCGGGTAGTCGCGGTTGACCGCCGACTCGAAGCTCAGCAGGCCCAGACCGTCGAGGGAGAAGATCACCTCGATCAGCAGCGAGCCGGTGAAGAACATGCCGATGAAGGCCGCCGGGAAGCCGGCGATGATCAGCAGCATGGCGTTGCGGAACACATGGCCGTACAGCACGCGGTTCTCCGAGAGGCCCTTGGCGCGCGCGGTGATCACGTACTGCTTGTTGATCTCGTCGAGGAAGCTGTTCTTGGTGAGGAAGGTGAGGGTGGCGAAGTTGCCGATCACCAGCGCCGTCACCGGCAGGGCCAGGTGCCAGAAGTAGTCGAGCACCTTGCCGCCCAGGCTCAGTTCGTCGAAGTGGTTGGAGGTCAGCCCGCGCAACGGGAACCAGTCGTAGTAGCTGCCGCCGGCGAACAGCACGATCAGCAGGATGGCGAACAGGAAGGCGGGAATCGCGTAGCCGACGATGATCGCGGTGCTGGTCCAGACGTCGAACACGCTGCCGTGCCGCACAGCCTTGGCAATGCCCAGGGGTACCGAGACCAGGTACATGATCAGGGTGCTCCAGAGCCCGAGGGAGATGGACACCGGCATCTTCTCCAGGATCAGGTCGGTCACCTTGGCATCACGGAAGAAGCTGTTGCCGAAATCGAAATGCAGGTAGTTCTTCACCATCAGCCAGAAACGTTCCGGTGCCGGCTTGTCGAAGCCGTACATCTTCTCGATTTCCTTGATCAGCTCCGGGTCCAGGCCCTGGGCGCCGCGGTAGTTGGAGCCGGCCACGGAGACCTCGCCGCCGCCTCCGGAGATGCGCCCGGTGGCGCCACCGGAGGCCGCGTCGAAGCCTTCCAGCTTGGCGATCATCTGCTCCACCGGTCCGCCGGGGGCGGCCTGGATGATGATGAAGTTGATCAGCAGGATGCCGAACAGGGTGGGGATGATCAGCAGCAGGCGCCGCAGGATGTAGGCGAGCATCAGCGGGCGTCCTGTTGCGGTTCGGGGGCCGGGGCCTCGGGCGTGTCCGTAGCCTCAGCGGCAGGCGTGGCACCGGGTTTCTGCCACCAGGTGAACAGGCCGAGGTCGTATTGCGGCGTTGCAGCGGGGCGCTGGAGCTGGTCCCAGTAGGCGACGCGCCAGGTGTCGACGTAATAGTTGGGAATGGCGTAGTGCCCCCACAGCAGGACGCGGTCCAGCGCCCGCGCATGGTCGATCAGGCTCTGCCGGGAGTCGGCGCGGATCAGGCCTTCCACCAGGGTGTCCACGGCCGGATCGCGCAGGCCGATGAAGTTGCGACTGCCCGGGCTCTCGGCGCTGCGGGAGTGCCAGAACTCCATCTGTTCGTTGCCCGGCGAGTTCGACTGGCCCCAGGTGGCGGGAATCATGTCGTAGTCCCGCGAGCGCAGGCGAGTCATGTACTGGGAGACATCGACACGGCGGATCACCAGTTCGATACCCAGCTCGGCCAGGTTGCGCTTGAACGGCAGGATCACCCGCTCCAGGTTGGCCTGGGCAATCATGATTTCGAAGCTCAGCGGCTTGCCGTCCGGCCCCACCATGCGGTCGTTCTCGATGCGGTAGCCGGCCTCGGTGAGCAGCTTGTAGGCGTGCCGCTTCTGGTCGCGGATGATGCCGCTGCCGTCGCTGACCGGTAGCTGGAAGGGCTGGGTGAAGACCTCGTCGGGGATCTTGCCGCGCAAGGGTTCGAGGATCTTCAGCTCGGCTTCGGTCGGCAGGCCGCTGGAGGCCATCTCGGAGTTCTCGAAATAGCTGCGGGTGCGCTTGTAGGCGCCGAAGAACAGCTGGCGGTTGGTCCACTCGAAGTCGAACAGCGAGGCGATGGCCTCGCGCACGCGGCGGTCCTGGAACACCGGCCGGCGGATGTTGAAGGCGAAGGCCTGCATGCCCACCGGGTTGTGGTTGGGGATGGCCGTCTGGGTGATGTGCCCCTTGCGCAAGGCCGGGCAGTCGTAGCCGGTGGCCCAGTCCTTGGCGGAGTACTCCAGGTTGAAGTCGAACTGCCCGGCCTTGAAGGCTTCCAGGGCGACGGACATGTCGCGGTAGTAGTCGACGCTGATGACGTCGAAGTTGTAGTAGCCACGGACCACCGGCAGGTCCTTGCCCCACCAGTCCTTGACCCGCTCGAAACGGATCGAGCGCCCGGCTTCCACCTGTGCGATGCGGTAGGGGCCACTGCCCAGGGGCGGCTCCAGGGAGGCCTTGGCAAAGTCGCGGGTGCTCCACCAGTGCTTGGGCAGGACCTGGATCTGCCCGAGGATCAGCGGCAGCTCGCGGTTGCCCGGGTGCTTGAAGTCGAAGCGCACACGCTGGGCGTCTTCGGCCACCACCTTGTCCACGTCGGAATAGTAGTGGCGGTACATCGGGTCGCCGTGCTGCAGCAGGGTCTGGAAGGTGAAGACCACGTCCTCGCTGGTCACCGGAGTGCCGTCGTTGAAGCGGGCCTTGGGGTTGAGGTAGAAGCGCACGAAGCTGTTGTCCGGCGCTTTCTCGATCTTCTCCGCCAGCAGGCCGTACTCGGTGAACGGCTCGTCCGGGGAGTGGAAGGTCAGGGAGTCGTAGATCAGGCCCAACTGGCTGGCCGACGTGCCCTTGGGGATGAAGTCGTTGAGGCTGTCGAAGCCACCGTAGCTGGCCAGGCGCAGGGTGCCGCCCTTGGAGGCGTCCGGGTTGACCCAGTCGAAGTGCTTGAAGCCCGCCGGGTACTTGGGGGCTTCGTCATACAGCGTGATGGCGTGCCGAGGTTCGCACTGGGCCAGGCCGGCGAGGCCAAGCAGCAGGGCGCCGCAGCCGGCCAGGCACCAGGTGCGCAGGGGGTTCGTGCTCATCGGGTGTTCTCCGTGGGCTTCTGCCACCACGCACGCAGGCCCAGGGTGTAGGGCGGCGTGGTGACGAAGGCGAACCGGTTGCGGTACGCCAGGCGATGGTAGTTGAGGTACCAGTTGGGAATGCTGTAGTGCTGCCACAGCAGCGTGCGGTCCAGTGCGCGGCCGGCGGCCACCTGCTCGTCGCGGGTGCGGGCGCCCAGCAGGCGCTCCAGCAGGGCGTCCACCACCGGATCGGCGACGCCGGCGTAGTTCTTGCTGCCCTTCACGCCGACCTGGCCGGAATGGAAGTACAGCGACTGTTCCAGTCCGGGGCTGAGGCTCTGGGGCAGGGTCATGAGGATCATGTCGTAGTCGAAGTGGTCCAGGCGCTGCTTGTACTGGGCGCGGTCGACGGTTCGCAGGGTGACGTCGATGCCGATGCCCGCCAGGTTCTCGGCGTAGGGCTGGAGGATGCGCTCGAGGTTGGGGTTGACCAGCAGGATCTCGAAGCGCAGCGGCTCGCCGCGTGTGTTCAACAGGCGCTGGCCGGAGAGCTTCCAGCCGGCATCGCCCAGTAGACCCAGCGCCCGGCGCAGGGTTTCACGCGGGATGCCGCGCCCGTCGGTTGTCGGCACCTTGAAGGGCTCGGTGAACAATTGGGCCGGCAGTTGCCCCCGATACGGCGAGAGCAGCAGCCATTCCTGTCCCTCGGGCTTGCCGGTGGCGGTGAATTCGCTGTTGGGGTAGTAGCTGGCGGCCCGAAGGTAGGCGTTGTTGAACAGGGCGCGGTTGGTCCATTCGAAGTCGAACATCAGCCCCATGGCCTCGCGCACGCGGCGGTCCTGGAACACCTTGTGGCGGGTGTTCATGAACAGGGCCTGGGTCTGGGTGGGGATCTGGTGCGGAATCTCGGCGCGGATCACATCGCCTCGGGCCACGGCCGGGAAGCGGTAGCTGTTGGCCCAGTTCTTCGCCTGGTGCTCGATGTAGAAGTCGAACTCGCCGGCCTTGAAGGCTTCGAAGGCGACGTTGGCGTCGCGGTAGAACTCCACTTCGACCCGGTCGAAGTTGTACTTGCCCCGGTTCACCGGCAGGTCCTTGCCCCACCAGTCCTTGACCCGTTCGAACACCAGCCCGCGTCCGGGGCGGACCTGGGTGATGCGGTAGGGGCCGCTGCCCAGCGGTGGCTCGAAGGTGGTGGCCTTGAAGTCACGATCCTTCCAGTAGTGCTGCGGCAGTACCGGCAGCTCGCCGAGGCGCAGGATCAGCAGCGGGTTGCCGGCGCGCTTGAGGACGAAGCGGATGCGGTGGCGGTTGAGGATGTCGACCCGCTCCACCTCTTGCAGGCTGGTGCGGTACTGGGGGTGGCCGCTGCCGACCAGCGTGCGGTAGGAGAAGGCCACGTCGTAGGCCGTGATCGGCTTGCCGTCGTGAAAGCGTGCTTCCGGGCGCAGGTTGAAGACCACCCAGCTGCGGTCCTCGCTGTACTCGACGCTGGAGGCGATCAGGCCATAGCTGGAGGCGGGCTCGTCCCCCGAAGGGTCATAGATGCCGGTGCCAACCATCAGCGGCTCGTTCAGCTCGGAGATGCCGTACTGCAGGAAGTTCGGCGTGGCCACCGGGCTGGTGCCCTTGAAGGTGTAGGGGTTGAGGGTGTCGAAGGTGCCGAATGCCATCAGCCGAAGGGTTCCGCCCTTGGGGGCGTCGGGGTTCACCCAGTCGAAATGGCTGAAATTGGCGGGGTATTTGAGGCCGCCGAACTGGGCATAGCCATGGCTCTCGCTGATTGTCGCGCTCGCGGCGGCGCTGGCGAACAGGCCGATCAGCAGGAGTATGAGGTGACGCATCAGGTGGGAGTCCGGTCCGTGGTGCGCTGGGAAGGGGGCGTGCCGTGAGCCGTGCGGGGCATGAAAACCTCGGGCGGTATCAGCCGTCTCGCATCGCCGAAAGGGCTGCGGGACGGGCGTTCTGGCCGGTACAGTAACAGCTTGTATCCACTGGAAAAAGGTCCGTCCCGAGTGGGGCTGGCCAGCATTTTGACTACACTTTTCCAAAACGTGCGGGGGTTCCTCATCTTGGGTTTACGCAGCCATGGTTTGCAGTCATGGATCGACAGGCTCACTCAGGCGGATCTGCCTGCTCTCGCGGCGGTCGTGTTCGACCTCCACAGCCTCGCCCAGCGCGATCACGCGTCCGTCCAGCAACTGGCCGACGTGCTGTTGCGCGATGCCGCGCTGACCTCCAAGGTCCTTCGGGTCGGTAACAGCGCCTACTACAACCCTTCCCAGGAGCCGATTCGTACGATCTCCCGCGCCATCGTGCTGGTGGGTTTCGAGAACGTTCGCCTCATCGGCCTGTCCCTCAGCCTGATCGACGGCCTGCTGACCCGTGCCCCTCGTGAGCAGTTGCAGGAGCTGCTGGCGCGCTCCTTCCATGCCGCCGTGCAGGCGCGCAACATCGCTGGCTACGTGATCAGCCGTGACCAGGAAGAGGTGTTCATCGCCGCGCTGCTTTATCGCCTTGGGGAGCTTGCGTTCTGGGGCTGCGCCGGAGACCAGGCCGACGAGCTGGCCCAGGCCCTTGCTCAGCCCGGTGCGGATGAGGAACAGACGGTGCGCGAGGTGCTGGGTACCAGCTTCCGCCACCTCACCACCGGGCTGATCAAGAGCTGGAACCTGGGCGAGGTGGCTGCCTTGGCCCGTGGGGGCGGTGCCCAGGCCGATCCGGCCGTCAGGGCCGTGACGCTTGGGGTGCAGGTCAGCGAGGCGGCGCTGGAGGGCTGGGACTCGCCGCAGATGGCGGCGCTGGTTCAGCAGATGGCGCAGTTCATCGGTGTGTCCCCCGAGGAGGCGATGCAGCAGGTGCTGGCCAGTGCCGACGAGTCGGTGAAGGTGGCGGCGACCTTCGGTGCCAGCCGCCTGTGCGCGCTCATCCCGCCCACCGACCCCGAGCAACTGCTGGTGCAGCAGGCCCAGCGCAAGGCACGCCAGCTCCAGCCCGACCTGCTGCTGATGCAACAGGCCCTGCAGGATCTGGGCATGATGGTGTCCCGCCAGGCGGATGTCGGCCTGATTCTCGACACGCTGACGCGCGGCCTGCACCTTGGCGTGGGGTTGGAGCGTGTGATGGTGGCGGTGCTGGCCGACCGCCAGACCTGCTTCCGCGTCAAGCGGGTGGCCGGCGAGGGGACGGCGGACTGGCAACAGGGCTTCGAGCTACCGGTCGAGCAGCCGGAGCAGCCCCACCTGTTCAGCTATGTGCTGCGCAGCCGTGAGCCGTTGTGGATGGGCATTCCTGCCACGTGCACCCTGAACGACCTGATGACCCAGCCCATGCGCCGCTGGTTCGGCCAGGGGATGTTCTTCATCGCCCCGTTGTTCGCGGGGACACGCCCGATCGGGGTGATCTACGCCGATTGCCGGCCCTCGGGGCGTGCGCTGAAGCACGAGCAGTTCGTCGCCTTCCAGCGCTTCGCCCAGTTGTCCGGGCGATGCCTGGCGGCGATCGGCAAGCCTCAGGGGAGGTAGAGGGTCAGGGTCTGGCCCGGCTTGAGCGCGTGGCCGCTGCGGGGATTCCAGCGCTGGATATGCTTCATCTCCACGTTGAAGCGCTTGGCGATGACGTACAGCGAATCCCCTTCCTTCACCTTGTAGTAGGTCACCGCGTCGCGGCCGGCCTTGTCGGCCATCGCCACGGTACGGGTGGTGGTGCGGGTGCTGCTGGCGCCCTGCAGGGCGAGGGTCTGGCCGACCTTCAGGTGGGTACCGTTCAGGCGGTTCCAGCGCTTGAGGTCATTCACATCGACGCCGGTCTGCTTGGCGATCTGCCAGAGGTTGTCGCCGTTGCGGACCTTGTAGGTACGCGCCTTGGCGGTCGGCTCGTTACGGGCCAGGTTCTGGAACACCGGCTGGGTCGGGGCGCGGCCGGCTTCCACCGGGATGCTGAGGCTCTGGCCCACCCGCAGGCGGTTCCCTGACAGGCCATTGATTTCCTTGATGCTGGCGACGCTCACCTGGTAGCGGTTGGCGATGGCCTGCAGGTTGTCGCCGTTGCGCACCCGGTACTCCTGCCACTCCACCAGGTCCTGGGGGGCGAGGCTGGACAGGCTGGCCACCAGTTGCTCGGCCTTCTGGGTCGGCACCAGCAGTTGCTGCGGGCCGTCCATGGTGATGCGGCGCTTGAAGGCCGGGTTGAGCTGGTAGAGCTCGTCCGCGTCCAGGTCGGCCATAGCCGCCACGCGGGACAGGTCCATGCGCTGCTTGAGTTCCACCACCTCGAAATAGGGCTCGTTGGCCACGGGGCTCAGGGCGATGCCGTAGGCGTCGGGTGCCAGGACTACTTGCGACAGGGCCAGCAGCTTGGGCACGTAGTCGCGGGTTTCCTGGGGCAGCGGCAGGTTCCAGTAGTCGGTGGGCAGGCCCACTTTCTGGTTGCGCTCGATGGCGCGGCTCACCGTGCCTTCGCCAGCGTTGTACGCGGCCAGGGCCAGCAGCCAGTCGCCGTTGAACATCTCGTGCAGGCGCCCGAGGTAATCGAGGGCAGCGTTGGTCGAGGCGGTGATGTCGCGACGGCCGTCGTACCAGTTGGTCTGGCGCAGATTGAAGTGACGACCGGTGGAGGGAATGAACTGCCACAGGCCCACCGCGTCCGCACGGGAGTAGGCGAAGGGGTTGTAGGCGCTCTCGATGACCGGCAGCAGCGCCAGCTCCAGCGGCATCTCGCGTTCTTCGAGGCGCTCGACGATGTAGTGGATGTAGGGGTTGCTGCGTTGCGAGGCGTTCTCGACGAAGGACGAGTTGCTGACGAACCAGAGGCGCTGTTGTTCGATACGC
>Ga0247725_1001085_pt1 | contig 15160 bp, 20 predicted proteins | sample OKSTACKMCFT3sol_FD_183021 | JGI IMG/M metagenome (GOLD analysis project Ga0247725, IMG submission 183021) | Subsurface sediment microbial communities from gas well in Oklahoma, United States - OK STACK MC-FT3-sol | ecosystem: Environmental > Terrestrial > Deep subsurface > Rock core/Sediment... | reverse complement strand
CAGCACCAGTAGGGTGGCGACTATCGCCTTGCCCGGCGAGACCATGAAGAAGTTGAAGAGGATCAGTGGGTAGATCCAGAACAGGCCGTTGACCCCCAGGTTGATGGCGATCAGCGTGGCGCCCACGGAGAAGACTCCGGCCAGGTACAGGCCGGGTTTTTCCGTGTCGCCGGTGCGCCAGGCGTAGAGCACGGCGGCCAGGGTCGACAGCACTATGACGGTATCGGCGATGCCTACCAGGTAATTGCCTTGCAGCAGGCGATAGATGGCATAGGGCGTGATACCGAGCACACCGATGATGCCCATCAGGGTGATGATGGACAGCTGGAAGTTGTTGCGCAGTCGCTTGAACATCAGCGCTTTCTCGGGCCTTGGGCTCCGCTTGTTGTTATGCGGTCAAGGATGCAGCGCTTTGAATCAATCGGCAAGGAACTGCTAGGCAAAGTGCCAGTATTATTTCTTGCCCAGGGTGATCTGGCGGCTGGGGGTGCCCCAGGTCTGGCCGCTGACGCCCTTGGCGATCTGCTGGATCTCGCCACCGGAGTTGAGGAAGGCGGCGACTTGCGCTTCGAGGGATTCGCGGGTTTCCACGGCCGGTTGTGGCTTGGGCTGCTGGGTGGACTTCTTGACGCGCATGGTTCCCCCTGAGGAATCGTTGGATGACTGAGCGAAATGGCGGGGATAAAAAAACCGGCCCGTAGGCCGGTTCCTTTACGGGCGAGAAGATCAGATGACCTGAACTTCGTCAGCCTGCATGCCTTTCTGGCCTTGAACGGCGATGAAGGAAACCTGCTGGCCTTCCTTCAGGCTCTTGAAGCCGCTGCTCTGGATGGAGCGGTAGTGCACGAACAGATCGGCGCCGCTTTCCGGAGTGATGAAGCCGAAGCCTTTCTCATCGTTGAACCACTTGACGGTGCCGGTTTGACGTACGGACATGGGATGTCTCCTTGAACAAAGTGAACATGGCGCTGGAACTGCCCAGACCATGACTGAGTGCAAAGAGCGAAGAAACCGAGGGTCGGAGCCATGACACATGCAGCACAGTCCGATCACACTACAGGGAAAGGGCCCAATCGCCTAATGATTTCTGCTTTTTCCGGTAAACGGCTGGCTTTCAGGGGCAGTGGCGCAGGTCGACGGCGCCGACGAAAGGGTTGCCCCAGCCCATGACGCAGGCTATGCGCTGGTTGCGCTGGCGCTCCCAGGGCTGCACCGGGTAGTGCCTGTTCCAGGCCGTGAACAGCTGGCGTTCCTGCCGCGACAGGCGCAGGCCATACCGCTGGCTCATGTAGAAGTAGGTGCGTGCGATCATGCCGCGTACCCGCGGGCGCGGCATCGCCTTGCCGGCCTCGAAGTCCACCACCATCGGGCAGGCGCCATACTGGCTCGGCTGCTGTGGCAGCCAGGCGAAGGGCAGGTTGCTGCGGTCGCCGTTGATCTCGCCGATGCTCGGCACCAGGTTGAACAGGTCCGCCTCGGCCTGGCGAAAGGTCGCGTCGTGGCGGGCACAGTGCGCGCGCCCGCCCTGCTGCCAGCAGCGGCGCTGGTGGCCGATGACCCAGGCCGGTACCAGGTGTTCCCATTCGATGCGGGCGGCGCGCTGCGGGTTCTTGCGCGGCCGGTAGCCGCAGCTGTGCAGGTCGACCCGCTTGCCGCTGTAGCGGCAGCCGCAATAGAACTCCAGCGACTGCGGGGCATAGAGCCGCCAGGCGATCTTCTTGGCTTCGCTGAAGGTGCGCGGTGGGGCGGCGAGGGCGGACAGGGCGACACAGCAGAACAACAGCAGGGCACAGCGCATGGGCATGGATACGGCATCCCGAAAAGCGCCGCATCATACCGATCGCTACGTGCCTGCCAATCGTGGCACGGCGCTGGCCAGGCTCGACTGCTTAACAGTTCCACCGCCTCGGGCTGACAGGCGGGGCGCGGCGCAGCATCATGCACGCCAGTGCAACAAGCGAGGTAATCAGCAGTGCTCACCGAGCAGTTCCTGGTGTATGCGGCGCAGAGCGTCGCGGGGCGGGTGCGTGCGCACAACGAGGATGCCGTGCTGTGCCAGCCGCGACTCGGCCTGTGGGCGGTGGCCGATGGCATGGGCGGACACCAGTGCGGCGAAGTCGCCAGCGCCCTGGCCCTGGAGCAATTGCAGCAGGCGATCGAGACCGGCAGTGACCTGGAACAGGCCATCCACGCCGCCAACCGGGCCATTCTCGCTGCGGTGCAGGAGGAGGGCGGGCGGCGCATGGGCAGCACCCTGGTGGCCGTGCGCATCGCCGAGGCGGACTTCGAGGTGGCCTGGGTCGGCGACAGCCGCGCCTACCGCATCAGCCTGGACGGCATCGAGCGCCTGACCCGTGACCACAGCTGGGTGCAGGCGATGATCGACGCCGGCGAGATGAGCGCCGAGCAGGCCCGCCAGCATCCGCGGCGCAACATCGTCACCCAGTGCCTGGGGCAGGACGTGCAGGCCCTGGAGGTCGGCCGCGTACAGGGCAGCCTGGCGCCCGGCGAGTTGCTGCTGCTGTGCAGCGACGGCCTCAGTGGCGAGCTGGAGGATGAGCAGATCCTGGCGCTCTGCGCCGCGGCCGCGACCCTCGACGAACTGGTCGAGCGGCTGGTGGGGCTGGCCAACCAGCAGGGCGGCAGAGACAATATCTCCTGCATCGTGCTGGGCCGCAGCCTGGCCGACACGACGGCAACCGACGCCCGGCCGCGCAACTTCATCAGCCGCTGGCTGCAATCGCGCAAGCACTAACCATCGACGCAGATCCCATGAGCGACACTTTGCTTGAAATCCCCGGTTATCGTGTGCACGGCCAGCTGGGCAAGGGCGGCATGGCCGAAGTCTTCCTCGCCACCCAGGAGTCGCTGCACCGCAAGGTGGCGATCAAGGTGCTGCGCAGCGCCGAGGATCAGACCTTCAGCCAGCGTTTCGTCAAGGAAGCGCACATAGTCGCCTCGCTCAATCATCCGTCGATCATCACCATCTACGACATCGACCAGCTGGCCGATGGCCGCCACTACCTGGCCATGGAGTTCCTTCCCGGCGGCGACCTGGCCCGGCACAAGGGCGAGCTGTTCGCCCCCGAGCGTGCCCTGCAGATCGTCCGCCAGGTCGCCAGCGGCCTGGCCGTGGTCCATGACAAGGGCCTGGTGCACCGCGACGTGAAGCCGGCCAACATCCTCTTCCGCGGCGACGGCACCGCCGTGCTCACCGACTTCGGCGTGGCCAAGGATGTGGACATCGACAGCGAGCTGACCCAGTTCGGCGTGGCCGTCGGCAGCCCGGCCTACAGCAGCCCGGAGCAGGCCCAATGCCAACCCCTGGACGCGCGCAGCGACATCTACAGCCTGGGCGTGATCCTTCTGGAGATGCTCACCGGCAACAACCCCTATCGCGGCGGCAACTACACCCAGACCGTGGTCAACCACGTGCAGATGGAGCCGCCACCCCTGCCCGATAGCCTGGGGGCCTTCCGTGGCGTGCTCGCACGCATGCTGGCGAAGCAGCCCGAGGAACGCTTCGCCGATTGCCGCGCGCTGCTCGCCGCGCTGGACGAGGTGGAGCTGAGCGACCTGGAACAGACCCAGCTGCGCCCGGCGCTGCCGCTGCCCGAGGCGGCAGCCGTGGCGCAGAAGCCGCGCAAGCGCCGCTCGGCCATGCCGCTGCTGGTGGTGCTGAGCGTGCTGGTGCTGCTCGGTACCCTGGCTTCGGCCGGCCTGTATATCCAGCAGCAGCGGCAGATCGCCGCGCTGCTCGAGCAGGCCGAGCAGCGTTTCGCCGCCGGCCAGCTGAGCGAGCCGGCGCAGGACAGTGCCGAGCACTACTTCAATCAGGTGCTGGCCATCGACGCCGGCAGCGACGAGGCCCTGGTCGGTCTGCAGCGCATCCGCGAGGTGCGCATCGGCGCGCTCCTGCAGCAGGCCGAGCAGCGCCTGGCCGACGGCCTGCTGACCGAGCCGGCCGGGGACAACGCCGACCACTATTTCCGCCAGGCCCTGCTGATCGACCCGCAGCACGCGGCCGCCCTCGATGGCCTGCAACGCGTGCTGGCCGCGCGCATCGCCCGCTATCTGCAGCTGGCCGAACGCAGCATCGCCGACAAGCGCCTGCTGCTGCCTGCCGAAGACAGCGCCGTGCACTATTACCGGCAGATCCTCGGCTGGGCGCCGGACAACGCCGATGCCCTGGCCGGCCTCAATCGCGTGGCCCTGCTGTACCGCGACCTGGCCAAGGGCGCCTACCGGCGTGGCGACTTCCCCGGTGCCCTGGCCATGATCGAGCGCGGCCTCGAGGCCGAGCCGCAGAATGCCGAGCTGCTGAGGATGCACGGCGAGCACCAGCAACTGCTCGCCGAGGCCCGTGCCGCCAGTGCGCGTGCGGCCGCCGACCGGGCCGCGCGCGAGGAACAGGAGCGCCAGAGCAACCCACTCAAGCGCGCCTGGAACAATATCTTCGGCCAGTGACCGACAGGACCCACCCATGCTCAAGCTGCACTTCAAGGACAGCCGTCAGGCGCCCATCTGGCTGGTCGAGGAACGCTTCACCCTCGGGCGCGACAAGCGCAATACCCTGGCCCTGGATGATGCCGGGATCAGCGCCTTCCATGCCGAGATCCGCCAGGAAAACGGCCTCTACTACGTCAGTGACTGCGACAGCGAGCTGGGCACCTTCGTCAACGACGAGCGCATCGCCAGCCGCTACCAGTTGCGTTCCGGCGACAGCCTGCGCCTTGGCGAAGTGGAGCTGCAGCTGAGCGATCCGGCCAAGGCCAAGCCGCGCAACGAGGCCAGCCAGCGCTGGTTCCTGCAGGTGATCCAGGGTGAGCACGAGGGCAAGAAATTCCACGTCAGCGGCTCCATGACCTTCGGCCGCTCGGTGAAGTGCGAGCTGTGCTTCAGCGATGCCCAGCTGTCGCGCCGGCACTGCGAGTTCTTCCTCAAGGACGATGTGCTGGAGGTCAAGGACCTGGCCTCGGCCAATGGCCTGCTGGTCAATGGCGAGAAGACCGGCGCCGCGGTGCTCAAGCCCGGTGACCAGGTGCGCATGGGCTCGGTGACCCTGCTGGTGATCGGTCCGCGGGTCGAGGTGCAGGCGGTGGAGGAGGAGAACGAGGACGCCACCCTGTTCGTGCGTGCCGTCGACCTGCCCAAGCCGGCGGCCGGCAAAGCGTCCAGGCCCGGTGCCGCGCCCACCATCAATCCGCTGCGCGCGGCCGCCCAGGCCCAGGCCGCGCCGGCGCCGGCCGGCAAGCGCGGAGCGGCGCTGCTGCCGCTCGGCCTCGGCCTGGTGCTGCTGGCGGCGGCCCTGGGCGGGGCGCTGCTGCTGTTGTGATGCCCGATTGGTGAGTGTGCCTGGCGCAGCCTGACAGTGTTCCCCGGCCCCTGGCTGGGTAGGCTAGGCCGCTGACCCTGGAGATCGGAGTGCCCGTGAAGCTGCTACCCCTGCTGGCCTGTGCCGGATTGCTGAGTTGCCTGTCGTCCCCGGTCCTGGCCTGGTCCAACCACAGCCTGGGCAGCCTGCTGGCCCTGCGTGACCGGCCCGAGCTGCACCAGGACGTGCGCGTGGAGCCGCTGGAGGCCTTCCTGGCCGACCAGGCTATCGCCCTCGAGCGCCTGCTGGACGAGCAGGAAGCCTTCGCCCGCGAGCATTTCGCCTACTACCCGGCGCGCCCGGATGCGCTGCGCTGGAGCGCCACCGGCACGGGCGACCGCCGCGCCGCTTTCCTCCGGGCCCTGCGCATCAATCTCGAAGTCCGGCTGGCCAGCTTTATCCAGCAGCTGCCGGGGCAGGATGCCGGCGGCCGGCCGCTGCTCGGCAGCGACCAGGTGCTGGTGTTCCACAAGGTCGGCCCCTGGACCCACTGGCGCTACCTGGGCCTGCGCGCCGGCGAGTCGGTTCCGGCGCTGCAGGTGCTGGCCAGCGCGGCGGACGAGCCGGACTACGGCCACGACATCAACCTGTTCAGCGACAACCCCGGCGAGGCGGGGCAGCGCTACAACTTCGGCCCGCAGCCGTTCGGCGACGCGCGCTTCGAATACTCCTCGCAGGCGCCGTTCCATATCGGCTACTACCACGAGGCGGCGCTGATCTTCGCCGCCGCGCCCTACCTGGGGCAGACCCTGCCGCACTGGCGCATCTACCAGTACAGTGGCCTCGCCCGTCTGGCCTTCGCCAGCGGCCACCCCTACTGGGGCTACCGTTTCCTCGGCTGGGCCATGCACTACCTGCAGGATCTCACCCAGCCCTACCACGCCAGGGTGCTGCCGGGGGTGAGCAGCGCCGGCATGGTGCTGATCGCGGCCAAGGCCGAGGCCGGCTACCCGCAGGCGCGCGAGGCGGCGATCCAGCGCGTGGCCGACCGTCACACCGCCATCGAGCAGTATCAGTTCGATCGTATGCAGGCGCTGCTCCGGGACGGCCAGGAGCAACATCCGCTGCTGAGCGCCTATGCCCGGGTCGAGGCCGATGCCGGCTACCCGGCCTTCGGCGTGGACTACGCGGCCCAGGTGGTGGCGGCCGAGTCTCATGCCCGCGCCGACGAGTTCGATGCCCTGATCGGTGAATGGATGGCACGCGGCAGTGCGGCCCGTGGCTTCAGCGAAGGCAACCGGCTGCAGTCGGTGCAGCCCGATCCGGCTCTGGAGCTTCTGCTGGTCGAGCTGTTCCGTCACTTCGGTGCCCACAGCCGCAACGCCCTGGCGGCGGTGCAGGCCGATGCGACCGGGGTCGCCGCTCAGCGCTGATACCACAGTTCCCGGCGCTGCAGCGGGGTCTGCGGCGGCAGCAGTGGGTTATCCAGCTCGATGACCCGGCGCTGTTGCAGATTCGCCTGGCGCAGGTCGTCGCCGTGGTGCTGCAGGAACAGGTGCTCGAAGGAGCCGTCGGCCAGGGCCTTTTCCAAACCCAGCTCCACGGTTTCGGCCAGCTCCGGGCGCTGCCTGGAGAAGAAGAAATACAGCGCGGTGGGGTAGTGCAGGACCAGGTGGCGGTCCAGCACCAGATCCGCAGAGTTCTGGTGGCGCAGCTCGGCGCGGGCCTCCAGCACCGAGCGCGGGAAGTAGTCGAAGCGCCCGGCCTGCAGCATGAGGAACAGGCTGTCGTAGCTGGAGCTGGTCTCCACGCGCAGCCCATGGCCGCGCAGGATCGTGGTGTCCGGCCAGTCGTGACCCTGTCCCGCGCTCAGCTGCTGCAGGTCGGCCAGGCCGTGCACTCCGCGCAGCACCTGCGCCCGGTCGGCGCGCAACAGGGCGATGCGCCAGCCGTACAGGCCCCGGTCCAGCGGGATGCGCACCGGCAGCAGGCGTCGCTCGCGCTCGACGCTGGTCATGCTCCAGACCACGTCCACCGCTTCGTTCTGCTCCAGGCCGAGCAGGGCGCGGCCCTGTTCCATAGGGTGCTGCGAGGGTTCGATGCGCAGCGGGCTGCCCGCCCGGTCCAGGGCCAACTGCAGCAGGGCCAGCGGGTAGACCGGGCGGAACTCGTCGCCGGCCGGCGCCCGCGGATAGCGCAAGACCCCTTCCGCGGAGAGGCAGGGCAGGGCGATCAGCAGCAGGGTCAGGAACCAGGGCAGGTGCCGCAGGGGCATCGATTGCAGTCCTTCGCACAGCATCGTGGTGCGCGCATTATGCCAGCCCCCGAGGCTTCAGGCCCTGCGCCGTTCGGCGATGATTTCCGGCAGGTCGCTGCGGCGCAGGTAGACGCGCAGCGGTTCGGAAATGTTCAGGCGCTCATCGATCCGCTGCTCCAGCAGCAGGCCCAGGCGCGCCCGGCTGAGGGTCATCAGCGCGCCCTCGAGCGGCTGCCAGACGAACTCGGCGCAGGGCTGGATGCTGTCCTCGGCCACATCCAGGCCGAAGGAGTCCTCGCTGAAGCGCACGATGTGCTGGTGGCTCTTGGCGTTGTAGCCGACCAGGCCCTGCAGGGCGTCGGCGGCGGCGCATATGCTGGACGATGTGATACTCATGCAAACCTCCTGTGGGTGGTGGGTCTGCACGCAAGGGGTGTGGTTTTTTGCCGGCCATCCTAGGCCATGGCTGCGCCGGCGCCTTGCTCTGGGTCAAGCGAGAGCGCCGGCCGCAAAGAACACACCCGGCGGCTGCCGGGTGTGCGGGGGTCAGGGGTTGGGGGCATGGCTGCCCAGCAGGGTCGTGCCGGACTTCTTGTTGCGCTTGGCCATGCGTTTTTCCTGGGCACTCTTCAGAGGCTTCTTCTTCGCCTCCTTGTGCCTGTCCATACCTTTGCTCATGGCGTTACCTCCGAAATGGGCCGGGTCGAGTGTCAAGCTCCAGTGCCACTACCACCTCCCAGGCTGTGCCAGCCTGCTGCATGCCTTGCCTTGAGCATAGCTCCACTGTCGGCGGGTGGCTCAGCCAGGCGTCAGATGGCGCAAGCTTGGCAGGACGTGCAGGCGCAGCAGTGGGGCCAGGTCGGCGGTGTCCGGGCCCTGCGGGTCGTGCCAGCGCAGCTCCGCCAGCTCGGCGCCGGCCTGCACCGGGTGCGCCAGGTGGGCGAGAAAAACGTGGCTGTCGATCTCGGTGGCCGGTTCGTTGGCGGCCGGCGCGCGAAAGCGCCCCAGCGCAAGCAGTGCGGATTCGTCGAGGCTCAGCTGCAGCTCTTCCTGCAGTTCGCGGCGCAGAGCGCTCAGCGACGTTTCCCCTGGCTCGATCTTGCCGCCGGGCAGCATGAAGGCGCGGGTGTCGCGCTTGCGCACCAGCAGCAGGTGGTTGCTGGCGTCCAGCAGGCAGACGGCGGCGATGCGCAGCAGCTTCATGCGCCGCTCAGGCGCTGCAGCTCGCGGCGCACCATGGCCGCGTAGGCGGGCGGGGTGAGGCGGTACAGCTCGGCGGCCACCCAGTCCAGCCAGCGCGCGCCGAGGTTGGCGCGCTCGGCCAGCAGGCGCCGGGCCTCGGCCTCGGCGCGTGCGGCGTGCTGCTGGTGGAACTCGGCCCGGCTCATCAGCCGGCGAGGCCGACGTAGACGTTCTGCACGTCGTCGTGAGCGTCGATGGCCTCGAGGAAGGCCTCGACCTCTTCCAGCTGCTCGGCGCTCAGGCTGGTCACCGGGTTCTTCGGGCGGTAGCCGAGCTTGGCCGAGTTGACGGTGAAGCCATGCTCCGGCAGGGCCTTGCACACGGCGTCGAGGTCGGTCGGGTCGGTGATGAACAGGGTGCTGCCTTCGTCGTCCGGGACGAAGTCCTGGGCACCGGCCTCGATGGCGGCCAGTTCCGGATCGGCGCCGCTGTCGCTGCTGGCCTCGATCAGGCCGACATGGTCGAAGTCCCAGCTCACCGAGCCGGAGGCCCCCAGCTGGCCCTTGCGGAACAGCACGCGGATCTCGGCCACGGTGCGGTTCACGTTGTCGGTCAGGCACTCGACGATCACCGGCACCTGGTGCGGGGCGAAGCCCTCGTACTGGGTGCGCTCGTAGTTGACCACCTCGCCGGACAGGCCGGCGCCTTTCTTGATCGCACGCTCCAGGGTGTCCTTGGGCATGGACGCCTTCTTGGCCTGGTGCACGGCCAGGCGCAGCTTGGGGTTCATGTCCGGATCGGCGCCGTTACGCGCGGCGATCATGATTTCCTTCACCAGTTTGCCGAAGATCTTTCCTCGGGCATTGGCGGCGGCTTCTTTGGGTTTGGCTTTCCACTGGGCGCCCATGGCGGTGTTCTCGCGGGTTGCGTCTGACGGAGCCCCGCCAGGCGGGGCGGACTGAGGGTGCAGATTCTAGCGTCTTGCCGCGGCGGGTCGCCATCGGCAGACCGCGGTGATGGCCCGGCCCCTGGCCCGCTGTGTGCCGGCAGCATCGGCGGGTGCACCGGGCAGCCTTGATGCAGGTCAGCAAAGAGTGTTTCGACGTGCAACGGGCTCGCCTTTTTCCGAACGGAAGGCGTAGGCTGGGGGTGTCGCGCAACAGCGACCTCTGGCTGAAAGTTGAATAAGGAAGGCTTTATGCAAATCCAGGTTCACAGCGATAACCATATCGACGGTAGCGCCCGCCTCGCCGGCTGGGTCAGCTCCACCATCACCAGCCAACTGGAACGTTTCGACGAGGAACTGACCCGCGTCGTCGTCCACTTCAACGATGAGAATGGCGGCAAGGCCGGCGCCAACGACAAGCGCTGCCAGATCGAGGCACGGCCCAAGGGGCTGCAGCCGCTGTCGGTTACGCACAAGGCCGAATCCATCGAGTTCGCCCTCGATGGCGCCGTGGAGAAACTGGGCCATGCCCTCGATCACCAGCTCGGCAAGCTGCGCAGCAAGCGCGGGCCGAGCCACCGCGATGGCGTGGCGGCTGGCGATGCCGGCGCCCAGGACCAGCTGCTGGAAGAGGATTTCCTCGCCGAGCAGCAGCTGCGCAGCGTCTGACCTTTCCTAAAGCTGAAAAAAACGCCGGCGATTGCCGGCGTTTTTCATGGCCTGGGAAAAACTCAGTCCTGGCGGCTGGTGACTTCCACCAGGTGGTAGCCGAACTGGGTCTTCACCGGGCCCTGGACCACGCCGACCGGGGCGCTGAATACCACCTGGTCGAATTCGCGGACCATCTGCCCCGGGCCGAAGGAGCCGAGGTTGCCGCCGTCGCGGCTGGACGGGCAGCTGGAATTGTCCTTGGCCACCTGGGCGAAGTCGGCGCCGGCTTCGATGGCGGCTTTCAGTTCATTGCACTTGGCTTCGCTGGAAACCAGGATGTGACGGGCGGTGGCGCGGGCCATGGGAAATACCTCCAGTTGAACGAGGTGCAGAGCCTAGCGCGGTCGGCGCGAGCTTGCACCTGTTGTCGCCGTACGGTGTTGTCGCTATGACTCGTTGCTGTCCTGGTGACTCTTGTCTGGTTGTTGTCGGTATGACTCGAATGCCCGCAAGGCCCCGATTCTGCTGGGCTGCGCGAGTGGCACGCTTCCTGAAGTGGACAGGGCAGGGGATTTTCACCCGACTCTCAAGGGAGACGCCGCCATGATCGAGTACCTGAGCTGCCCCAGGAATGTCCTGCGGCTATCCACCCACCTACTGGTCGCCGGCCTGCTGCTGTTGCTGCTCGGGGTCGTGGTCGCCTACGGCCTGGACAGCCGGCTGACCATCGGCTCCCAGGTGGCGGCGCACTCGGCGGTGATTCTCGGCCCCAGCCTGCTGAAGATCGGCTACGTGATGCGCCTGCTGGCCCAGCACTACCTGGGCAGGGCCGGTCGGGAGGACTGCTGTGCAGCCGCTTGATCGCAGTGCCGCGCTGGCCATCGCGCCGCTCTGGCGCCTGGGCTTTCGCCCGTTCTTTCTGTTCGGCGCGCTGTTCGCCCTGCTGGCTGTGGCGCTGTGGGGGGCGGCCCTGGCCGGTCTGGCCGTGCCGCAACCCCTGGGTGGCCTGCTGGCCTGGCACCGCCACGAGATGCTGTTCGGCTTCGGCCTGGCGATCATCGCCGGTTTCCTGCTCACCGCCGTGCAGACCTGGACCGGCCTGCCCAGCCTCTCCGGGCGGCCGCTGATGGCACTGTTCGGCCTGTGGCTGGGTGGCCGCCTGGCCTGGTTCCTGCCGTTGTCGCCGGTCCTGCTGGCCTTGTTCGAGCTGGCCTTCGCCGTGGCGCTGCTATTGGTCTTCGGCCGCCTGATCCTCAGGGCGCGGCAGCGGCACAACGCGCCCATCGTCCTGGTCATCGGCCTGCTCGGTGCCTGCCAGGCCCTGACCCTGTATGGCTTGGTCGAGGGTGACGACGCCCTGCAGCGGCGCGGCACCCTGGCCGCGCTGTGGCTGGTGGCGGCCCTGATGGGCATCATCGGCGGGCGGGTGATTCCCTTCTTCACCGCGCGCGGCCTGGGCCTGGCCAATCAGGCGGCGGCGCGCCCCTGGCTGATGTGGGGCCTGCTCGGCCTTTCGCTGGCGGCCGCGCTGCTGTTCGCCGTCGGCCTCAACCAGCGGCCGACGCCGCTGCTGGCGGCGCCGTTCCTGCTGCTGGCGGTGCTGCACGGCATGCGCCTGTGGCACTGGCATGACGCCGGCATCTGGCGTGTGCCGCTGCTCTGGTCGTTGCACCTGGCCTATGCCTGGCTGGTCGTCGCCGCACTCGGCATGGCCGCCTGGCACCTGGGCTGGCTGGCGCAACCGAGCCTGGCCAGCCATGCGCTGGCCGTGGGCGCCATGGGCGGGCTGATCCTGGCCATGCTGGCGCGGGTCAGTCTCGGCCATACCGGCAGGGCACTGCTGCCGCCACGCGCCATGGCCTGGGCCTTCGCCCTGCTGCAGGGCGCGGCGCTGGCCCGCGTGCTGCTGGTCGCCGGCTCCGTGCAGGGCCTGTGGCTGGCGGCGGCGCTCTGGTGCCTGGCCTTCGCCCTGTTCCTGCGCCATTACGCGCCGATGCTCTGGTCGGCGCGGGTGGACGGGCATCCGGGCTAGGGCGGCAAGGCCTTGCCCGAGGTGGCAAGACTTTTCCTGTTGATGCGTGCAGAAAGCCTGCGAAAGCCCGTAGCCGTGGGCTTTTCCGCGGATTGGCCCGTATCCTGCTGTGGGTTGGGCAATGGAACTTCGCGGGACATTGCCATGACCACCATCAACAGCAGCTCGCCGCTGGCCAGTTACCTCGCCAGCGCCGCCAAGACCACCCCCGCCACTGCCGGCGCCGGCCAGGAAAAGCCGGCCGAGAGCAGCAAGGACCCCATCGCCGAACTGCGCAGCCTGGCCCGGCAGATGGTGGCGCGCAGCGAGGGTGGGCTGCTGCGTGCGCTCAACAGCGGCAACGGCCTGCAGATTGGCGCCAGCCAGCGCCTGGCCGAGGTTGCCAGCCCCGGCTCCGGGACGAAGATCGAGCTGCCCGACGTGGCCGCCATGGATCGCGATGACGCGGCCAAGCTGCTGGCGCAGGTGGAAAAGCTAATCGATGCCGGCCTCGGCGACAGCGGCAGCTTCGTCGGCTTCAACGACGGCCAGCAGACCGAGTCGCTGGCCACCTACCGCGACTGGCTGCAGGCCAAGGGCGGGGTCAGCATCTACGTCTGATTGACCGGCGGGGGGTGAAATCGCGCATCATGGCACCTGCCAAATCCGGGAGGTGTGCATGCGCGTCAGGTCTTTCGTCCTTCGTTTCGCCGCGTTGTCGTTCGGGCTGTATGCCATGGCCGCCCAGGCGGCGGAGGAGGCGCGGCTGGTCGAGGCGATCAACGCCTACCGTGGCCAGGTGCAGCGCTGCGCCGACCAGGCTTCGCCGGAGCTGCCGCCCTTGGCCAGCGACCCGCGCCTGTTGCTGCCGGTGGTGGGCGGCGACCTGCAGGACAGCCTGGCGCGCAACGGTTATCCGATGGTCAACGTGCAGGCGATCACCCTGTCCGGCCCGCGCGATGCGCAGAGCGCCATGCAGGCGCTGCGCGAGAGTTTCTGCCGCGTGGTGCTCGACCCGCAGTTCGTCGATGTCGGCGTCAGCCGGGTGGACCGCGACTGGCGCATCGTCCTGGCGCGGCCACTGCTCGGCGGGCGCCTGGGTGATTCGCAGGCGGAAGGGCAGAAGCTGCTGGAACGGATCAACGCCGCCCGCGCGCAGGCCCGCCAGTGCGGCGGCCAGCTCTTCGCCGCCAGCGCGCCGCTGGCCTGGAACGCCACCCTGGCCAGTACCGCCGAGAGCCACAGCCGCGCCATGGCCAACGGCAACTACTTCGACCACCGCGACCGCGACGGCCGCACCCCCGGCGACCGCGCCGAGCTGGCCGGCTACAGCGGCATGCAGATCGGCGAGAACATCGCCGCCGGCCTCGACGCCGCCGACAAGGTGGTGGCCGGCTGGCTGGCCAGCCCCGGCCACTGCGCCAACCTGATGAACCCGGCTTTCAGCGAGCTGGGCGCCGGCTACGCGGTGGACCCGAAGAGCGACGCCGGCATCTACTGGACGGCGCTGTTTGGCGCGCCCTGAGCCTGCTTGCACTTTTCGCGCAGCAGGGCGAGGGGAATGCCTTCGAGACTATCGACACGGTCGCCGCTGAAGTAAGACCAAGAGATGGCACGTGCGGGTGAGCCCAGGAAGAAGACGATGGCGCCGTCTCCGTAGTCCATGTCGTCACCACTGACATAGCGACTCTGAAACTCGCTGCCCACCTCGTTGTAGACGGTTACGCCAGGGGCCTTTTTCAGGAATTCCTGAATCACCTGCCGCTGCTTGCCATCGCTGGTTTTTTCGATGCGGGTCAGCGCTATCGCACTGGCGTGCTTGATCCGTTCGTCCAGTGACATGGCATGGAACTGCTCAATCGGAATGGGGCTGAAGCTCTTTTTCTCGACGACAGGGCTGGTGCTGACACTGAATTCCTCTGTCTCGCGTGTCTTGTCGAGCGACTCTTCGATGCGCTCCACCTGTGCGGCGTAGAACTGCGGAAACAGCATGACGACGTAGGGGGCCACTGTGCTGAAGATCAGCGCGGCGGCCGTTACCCATACGGCTAGGGTCAGGCGGCGGATGGGCTTGGCGAGAGGGTGGAGCTGCGGTTCCTGCGACATGGGAGCGTCCTTGCGAGTAGGTGGCGGCAAGGCTATCGCAAGGCAGTGCGGAGCGTGAAGCGGCGCAGCACCCTGAGTGGGCGCTGCGCCTCGCTGGCTCAAGCGAGGTTGAACACCTCGGCCAGGTGCCGCTGGTAGCGCGCCACGTCGCGCTCGATGTCCGGCACCTTCATCACATCGGTGCAGAGGAAGGTCGGCAGGGCGCGCATGCCGAGGAACTGGTTGGCCTTGTGGAAGGGGAAGTACACCGCGTCCACGCCCTTGGCCTCGAAGAAGTCGCTGGGGTCGTCGAAGGCCTGCTGCGGGGCGTTCCAGGTCAGCGACAGCATGTACTGCTTGCCCTGGATCAGGCCGCCGCTGCCGTACTTCTGCGAGGCGTCCGCGCGGGTACGGCCGTCGTTGGCGTAGAGGCTGCCGTGGCCGGCGGTGAACACCTCGTCCAGGTACTTCTTCACCGTCCAGGGCGCGCCCATCCACCAGCCGGGCATCTGGTAGATCACCACGTCGGCCCAGAGGAACTTCTGCACTTCTTCCTCGATGTCGTAGCCGCCGTCGATAAAGGTGGTCTTCACATCGCAGCCGGCGCGGTCGAGGAAGGCGACGGCGGCGTCGTGCAGGGTGGCGTTGTAGCGGCCGTCGGAATGGGCGAACTGCTTGCCGCCGTTGAGGAGCAGGATCTTTTTCATGGGAGCC
>Ga0247725_1001084_pt1 | contig 15172 bp, 20 predicted proteins | sample OKSTACKMCFT3sol_FD_183021 | JGI IMG/M metagenome (GOLD analysis project Ga0247725, IMG submission 183021) | Subsurface sediment microbial communities from gas well in Oklahoma, United States - OK STACK MC-FT3-sol | ecosystem: Environmental > Terrestrial > Deep subsurface > Rock core/Sediment... | reverse complement strand
GAGGGCGGAAGCCGATCATGGCGGCGCCCTTCGTCGCATCGCTCGCGTTAGCCGGGTCAACGGCCAGTTCATTGTCGAACCCAGGCAGCAAGTCAAGCACTCGCAAACTGCGACTGTTCCCGCCCTTGGTTACCTCGATAAGCTCGTTTCCACTCAGCGGCAGCGATGCGCCTTGAAGGTCAGAAATTTTCCATCCCATCTATTCAACTCTCCACAGTTCGAAGGAAACCGGACTCTGTAATCCGCTGCGCACCATCAGCTGTAAGGCGCGCTATCAGCGATTCATCTTCCCAGCCCAGCGGGTAAATCGTTGTGTCCGTCACGTCTTGACTGGCAGAACCGAAGAACAGCTGGCCCATACTGTCCAGTGACAGAATCTGGTACGGGTAGACCGTAGTGTCGTTGCCATCCACCAGTGCAGCGCCTGCGAATGCTTTCCCGCTGACGCCGGCCTTGATTGTCAACGCAAGCAGGTGCGAACGCAGGTTCTTGTACGTCAGCACGATGCGTTCGGCTTTCCGGTACATTTCTTCTGATACAGGCTTTGTTCCTGTGACCATCACGATTTTGAACGTGTACGGCGCGCCTGGCGGGTCCATCTCCCACCACTCGACAACATCAATCAGGTAGCCCAGCGGCTTCAGCGCTCGGTCAATCGCGCCAATGGTGCCCTTGTGCTTGTGCACGTCCAGGCTGGCTTTGATAACGTCGCGCTTTTCTTGCTCGCTCCAATCAATGTCCCATTCGTCCACGCTGAACGCCCAGGCCAGCCACGGCAGTAGTTCTGCGGGGCATGTGTCAGGGTTCCAGGACTCGCGCACCAGCAACGGCACGCCGGACAGCCTGTCGGTCACCTCAGACAGCGCACGTTCCTGCGCAGTGGCGTTGGGCGGCAGCAGGTGGTCAGTCATCCAGGCCACCGATTGTCACGTTGGTGCCGGTGCACCAGGGCGCCTGGTCCCATTCGGCCACGATGTTGGCCACAGGACTGGTCAGGGTCACGTTCTGGACGCCTTCCTGGTGCAGCGCCGCGTACAGGCCAGACAGCGTAATGTCGCGGCCCATGCGGTGGCTTTTCTCCACGTAGGCGTCCAGGGCGCTTTGCGCGGCCGCCAGGACCACTTCGCCGTCAGGGCCTGGGTACAAGGTCAGCGACGCGGAAACGGAGTAGGGCAGCAGCTCGGCCGACTTGACCAGCACCTGGTCGGTTAGCGGTCGCACGTCGTCTGCGCTCAGGGTCGCGTTCACGGCAGCCAGCAGGTCTGCAGGCGCGGTGCCGTCCCCGATGTTGGACAGCACGGCGACTTCGACCTGGCCAGGCACTGGGCTTTCGGCGTTGGCGTCCAGCACGCGCGCGTCTGCGCCAAGCGTGTGGAAAATGTAGGCGCCGGTCGGGCCTGCGGTGCTGAAGCCCTCGAACGACAGCTGGACGCGGCGCCGTAGGGATTCGTCGGATTCCATCACGGCCGGCGTCGGCGGCACTGTGGTATCGTCGGCCGGCACCAGGGTAAGGCGCTGCACGTTGTAGCGCGCGGCGATCTGGTCCAGGTCGGCACCTGCGCCGTATGCCAGCGTCACGGCCTTGATGGCTTCGTTGACGCGCTGGCGCAGCAGCATTTCGCGATAGGCGCCAACCTCCATGATCTTGTAGGCCGGGTCACTCTCAACCAGGGCGGTGAACGCAGGGTCGCGCGCCTGCAGGTCGGCGAGCCACTGGGCCAGGATGGTTTCGAAGTCCAGGACTTCGACTGCGTTCGGAAACGGCAGCTTGGAAAGGTCCACTGCGGTAAAGGCGCCTGCCACTTATTCCACCACTATGCCGTCAAGGGTGATTGTCTGGCCGTCCGGCAGGTATTCGCCGGTCAGGTTTAATTCGATTCGGCCGGGTTCTGCCGCCACTGCCTGGACACTTTCCAGCTTGAACCTTGGTTCCCAGCGCTCCAGTGCTTCGGCCGTGGCTGCGTACAGGTCCAGCAGCGTGGTGCGGTTCATCGGCGCGTCGATCAGTCTGAACAGCCGGCTGCCGTACTCGCGGCGCATCACGCGGCTGCCGATAGGCGTCCGTAGAATGTCGCTGATGGATTGCCGCAGGTGCTGCAGGCCGCCCAGTCGCTTGCCGGTCGATGCGTTGATTCCGTCCATGCGCGCCATTCTGCGGGGCAGGCTGGCGCGCATCCTCTTGGGCTTTTTCCAGCTACGCGCCGCCGTCGCCGTCGCCGTCCGTGATAGAGCCAGACGCGGTGATGTTGCCGTTTACTGCGATGTTTCCCGTTACTGCGATGTTGCCGGTAATGGCTGCAGTGGTTGCGCCGCCAGAACCAACCAGGCCGCTCTTGTAGGTCAGCACACCATCAACTGTCAGGGCGTCTGTGCAGTGCACCAGCGGAGTGTTCAGGGTCACGCTGGTGTCGGCGTTGATGGATGCCACCTTGCAGTTGATGACCACGTTACCGGACCCGGCAACGGTGACGGTCAGCGTGTTGGTCGCGCTGTTGTAATCAACCGTGCTGCCGTCAGGGTACACGGTGGTTTCCTGGTCCTTGCTCGCGGCCGGCGCTGGGCTGTCGTCCTGGTACAGCGAGCCGATGACTACGGCCTGGCCCATGTCGCCGTAGGGCGACGCGATAAGCACCTGTTCGTCAACCTGGGGCGGCGACCACTGGCGGGTCTTGCCAGCTCGCGCAGCGCCCCATGGCAGCCAGTCGGTGGTCAGGCCGGCAGTGCTGACCTTCACGCGGGCGTTCGCTTCGTCAAGCTCCAAGATTTTGCCCACGCGCACCAGGTTTGCCACCTGGCGGTTCAGCTCGCCCAGTTCGTAGTCGCTCATGGGTCCATTCTCTCGTAACCGTCGCCATCGGCGCCATTGACGTGACCCTGCGAATAAACCTCATCCGGCACCGTGCCTTCGTCGGTCCAAACGGTCTTGCCCAGGTGGATGACCTGCTGCCACTCGACGCGCCAGACTTCGTACTGCGGCAGGCCCTGGTCGCTGTCGCGGCCCATAAGCTTGAAGTCATCTTCATAGGCGCCAATGACCTGCGCCGGCCCTGTTGGTAGCTTCGGCGTGGTGCCGCTGTAGTTGGTCCAGCGGCGCTTGCGCAGCCAAGCGGCGAGTGCAGCAGCCAGCAGGCGGATGGACTGCTTGGCCTCGGGCGTGCGGAACCCAATAACCAGTTCGGCTTCGAACTTCGCCAGGACGGCCAGCTGCTCGGTGCCTGGGTCTTCGTCCTCCAGGTTTTCGAACTCGGTCATTTCCAGCAGGCAGGCCGGCTTCGGCAGCGTCTTGCGTTCCTCGCGGTAGAACTCGACGGTTACCAGGTCAGGAAACGCCGCCTTGATATCGGCCACGATGGCGTCGTGCAGCTCGGCCAGGTCAACTTCGGTATTGGCGTTCATCAGGATTCACCCAGCTTGAATTTCACGCGGGCGCGCAGGTCGCGCCGGAAGTGCTGCCAAAAAACGTCCAGCACCTGGTCAAAAATTTCGTCTTCGATGAATTCAATAGTCTTGCTCTCGATGGCGTGAAGCTGCTCGGCGACAGGCAGGCGGGCTTCCTTCACTCGCTTGAAAATGGTTTGCTTGCCCTTAACCTTGCTGCGGCCGACAAACCCGCCGTCGTACTCGGTGCCACGGAAGCTGGCGCCGTCCTTGGTCCTGGTAGGTCGCCCCTTGAAGCTGGACACAGGTAGGTCGTTCAGGCCGTACCACAGGGACATGCCTTGGTCGCGCGAGCCGGCAGCCGACATGCGCAACTTGATGGACTTCAGGCGCTTGCGCAGGACGGTGGCAGCGCGCAGCTGCAGCACCTTGGTCAGGCCCTTGGACGACATGCGCCGCAGGGTGGCTTCGGTGCGGCGCATGGCGCGGCCTAACGCGAAGATGGTCTGCTTGTCAGTGGCCTGCAGTTCCTCGCCGACCTGCAGCAGCTCGCGCCAATCAATGTCATAGTGCAGCATGCTGGTCACCGTCGCGCGCAAGGCGTACCAGCGCCCAGCCGGTGCCGTCCGCTTCAGGGCTTGCGTAAACGTCGAACGTCTCGCCGGCCACGGTCACGCGGTCGTACTTGCTGATGCCCACCATGTCCGATTCCTTACCGGAAATGCGCGGTTCGCTGGTGTCCGCTTCGTACTCGCCCAGCTGGGCGTTCAGATACGGGTCATCGAACAGCACCGTTATGGTCCTGGTCGTGCCATCCTGAAACGTGACGACGGCGGATTGTGCAAACCCGCCGTCGTCATCAGTCTGCAGGAAGTCGTCCAGGTTTTCCCAGGACGGCCCGCGCATTACTCGGCCTGGTCTTTCTTGGCGGCTTCGATAGCGGCCAGGATTTCTGCCTTGGTGTTGCTGTCGCCGACAGTGATAACGCCCAGCTCAGCAGCCAGCGCAACCAGCTGCGCCTTGTTCAGCTTCGACAGGTCGGGGTCGTCGCCGTCGTCTTCCACGCCGTCTTCAGCGGTCGCCAGCACGGCCTTGCCACGGTGCAGCAGGTTCTTGGCGGTTGGTTCGTCCACTTCCACCAGGCCACCGGCCGCGACCACTTCGCCGTCCACAGCAATGGCGCTGGTCAGCTTCAGAACAAAACTCTTACCCATTTGCTCGATCCTCGATCAGGAAGAAAAGGCCCGCCGCAGCGGGCCTATCCGGTGGCCGTTAGGCCGGCTTGCGGCCCAGGCAGAACGACTGCAGGCGGCGCAGGACGAAATCCACGTCCTGGAACACCACGATGCGCAGCTTGCCCTTGGTGCTGTTGCTGTACGGGTCCACGGTCAGGTCCAGGCCGCCCCACAGACCGATAATCAGGTCAGCGAAGTTGCCCATGAACACGTCGCCGTTGGCCACCTGGTTGGTCACGTCGGTGCCGTAGCCGTTCACGGTGTTGCCCTGTTCCCACACCGGGGCGCCGTTGGTGCCGGTGAACTTCTGCGTGGTCTTCAGAGCGCCGCGCATGCGGGCGTTCATGATGTAGGCCATGCTGTCCACGTCGGCGTTGTCGGCCGCGATTTCGGTTTCCATCTGCACCAGCTCGGCGTAGGTGGGGTTCACAGCGGCGAAGTTCACGGCGTTGATACCGGTGTAATTCGCGATGCCGCGCGGCTGGTTGGCGGTGCCGGTGCCGTAGTAGCCGGCCAGGTCGATGGTGGTAGCCAGCGCCGAAGCCAGGTCGGAACGCACCAGCCCTTCAGCGTCCAGGCTCGACTGCTGCAGGAACTTGCGGGTGATTTCGGTAAACGCGCCCACGGTCTTTGGCGACAGGCTGATTTGGTCAAGGTCCGGAGCGCCTTCGCCTGCGGCTTCGTCTTCACCCAGCCAGTAACCCTGTGCACCCGCGATCTGGCGCGGAATGTCCAGGTTGCCCACCAAGCCCGACAGCACGCGGCCGCGCTGCATGATGGTGTTGCGGTTGCGCAGCATTTCCACGAACGACTGCGACAGCAGGTCGGTGGCGATGGCGTAACCACCGGTATTGCCTGGGGCGCCGCCAGCGGTCGAAGTGTTCAGGGCGCGCGACAGCACGTCGGTGGGGATCAGGATGCCTTGCGGTTCCTTGTCCGCACGCTCGGCGGCGGCGCGGCTGGCCTCAAATTCGAAGGCAGCGGCTTCCTGGGCGCGCTTGTCGGTCGGGTTCACCAGGGCGCGCACGACGTTCAGGAACGAATAGTTGCGCACTTCCTTGTCGGTCAGGCCGATGTTCTGGTCTGCGGTCTGCTCGTTCAGCGGGCGGCTGCCGCGCTTGTTGATGTGGTCCAGGGCGGCGCGGGCGAATTCGTCGGTGGACTTGCCGTCCTTCACGAACTCGCGGGCCAGGTCGCTGCACTGGTAGCGCTCGCCCATTTCCAGGATGGACGCGGTGCGCTTGCGCTCGGCCTCGGTGCCGGAACGCTGGTGGCTGCGCACGTCGTCGCCGGCCTTCTCCAGGGTTTCCAGAACCTTGGTGATGTTGCCTTGTTCGTCCACTTCGGCGCGGACCAGGTTGCCAGCGGCATCCCGCGTTACAATGATTTTCATGTTTCTGAATTCCTCAGACTTTGGCTGTTCAGTGGTCGCGCCACTTTCGACGGTGGCAGTTTGCGTGGGCGCGGCCTCGGGTTCCTCTTGGGCTTTTTCCATGCTGCGGCCCACGCCCACGGTGTGGTCGAACGGCACGCTGACCAGGGAAATTTCCAGCGGTTCCCAGTCGGTGATGCGGTAAACGTCGGTATCGTCGCGCGTCTCCACCAGCTTGGCACCGTGGACCCGGTAGCCGACAGAAACGTGCTTGCGAATGCCGTCTACAACGTCCTGGAAAATCTCATTGGCACGCGCACTTCGGCCGAAGCGCACCACCGCACGGCCCCGCCGGTCGGCTCCAATGGTGACGGATTCCACAACGCCCACCTGGTCGGTCCAGTCGTGGTCAACCAGCAGCGCCCCACCGTCGCGCAGACGGTCCAGGCGGATGCTTTCGGGGTTGTGGTCCAGGATTTCGATGCCAAACCAGCGTTCGCCCTCGAATTCGGACGAAAACGCCAGCTCTACGGTGCGCGCGTCAACGTCGAAGCTGCGAACTTCCATCACGCGCTGCAGGTCGCCTTTCGCGTTGAAGTCCGGCAGCGGCTTGTCGCCGTCGCGCGTCATGTAGGTGCCCACCAGGGCGGCAGCCATGACGGCTGCAGCAAGTTTACTCTTTCGCATTCTGCGGTGCTCCACTCGGTGCAGGTGCAGGTTTTTGGGGTTGCTTGCCCATGCTCAGCATGACCAGTTCGGTGGCGTCCTTTTCGTTGATGCCTTCGGCCACCATGGCGTCAATCATCGCGCGAATGTCGCGTGCGGTTTCGGCCCACAGGGTGGCCGGGTCCTTGCCCTGCTCGCGGATGATGGCGCTGGGGCTGGTCAGCATGTTGTTCTTGCTGTCCACAGCCGCGTCCACGTCGGCGCGCGGGTCGATCCACTGCCAGCGGCGTGGCTGCCAGGCCACTGCGCTGTAACGGTCGATGCGCTCGGGCTTCAGCGGGCGACCGCGAACGGTCAGCTTCCCGCCCAGCAGCGCGCGCGGCAACCAGGCTTCGAACACAGGCTGAATCAGGCTTTCAACCAGCCATTCCTGCAGGTCTTTCCAGTGCTCGCGTTCGTCCAGCGTGCCTTGCCGGATGCTGGAAAAGTTCACGCCTTCCAGGTCGCTCGACAGGTTGTTGTACAGGACGCCGAAACCGGCAGCGATACCGCGCAGCATGGTCTTGTAGAACGGTGCGAACTCGCCAGCCGGGTACTGCGGGTTCCATTCGTGCAGCTCGGCGCCTTCAGGCAGCACCGGGAAGGTGCCGGCTTCGGCGTCGATGCTCAGCATTTCCTGCACTTCGTCGTCGTCCAGGTCGTCCAGGAAGTCAGGGCGCTGGCCATCTTTCCACTGGATGAAGCCCATTTTCGACGCACCCACGCGGGCGTTGATAATTGCCGCGTCTTCCATGCCGTTCAGGTGGCGCATGCGGAACAGGCCGGTGGCCATCCACGGCAGGCCGCGTTTCTGGCCCACCATGTCTTCCAGGAAGCCATGCACAATGTCGTCGGCCGGCACGCGCACGAAGTTGCGGCCGCCAAAGCGGTATTCAGATTCGCGTTCGTCGGTGGTGGTGAACAGGTAGAACAGCGGCCGGCCGTACTTGTTGAACTCGATGCCTTGCTTAATGAAGGTATCGCGGCCGGTGCGTTCTTCGTTCACGTCCACAGGGCAGCGCTGCGGGTCCAGCACCTGCAGGGCGAAGCCCCACGGCCCAGCGTCGCGGCCATAGATCAGGCGCACCATGAATTCGCCGTCTTTCACGGCGCTGTTCACGCAGCCGGCCTGAATGGCGCGCCAGGAACGCTTGCCGGTCACGTCGCAGTTCTTGCGGTTGCCCCAGGCTTCAAACCCAGCCTCAATGGCCTGGTTTGCCAGGGTGTCCAGCTTGCCCCTGTCGTCGCGGCTTTGCGCCTGCAGCTGCACGCCCTGCGGCCCGACGATGTTCTGGCGGCACATGCGCAGGAAAGACTTTGCATAGTCGTTGTTGCTCGACTGCTCGCGAGAGCGTGCCACAAGGATGCGCTGGTTGCGGTCCACCACCTGGTCGGCGGTCAGCGGGGTGCTGCCCCATTCGGTGCCGAAGCGGTCAGCCTTGCCGGCCGCGTACATGCGCGCGTGCACCCGGCTGCGCAGCGGCAGCCCCTGCTTTGGCGCACCGCCGCTTGTGTTCTGCTGCGGTTGGATCAGCGGAACGCCGGAACCCGAACGGGAAGCTGCGGCCTTTTCCTGCGCGATCTTCCACGAATTCATTATTTCAGCCTCACGCGCACGATGGCGCCGAAAATGGACTTGCCGCAGGCTGCCTGCTTCTCGCGGCGAACTTCGGCGCGGTACAGGTCGCGCAGCTTCATCAGCTCAGCCACAGGGGTGCGGTACAGCTCGCGGTTGTTGATGCGGTAGCGGTCCTGGTCGATGGTGGAACGCTTTTCCAGCACCGCTTCGATGGCTTCCAGGCAGCGCTGCGCATGGCTGCGGCCGTCGAAGCCTGCGCCAGCGCTCGCCATGTCGGGCGTGATAGTCAGCTGGCCTTGCTCGATTTCGTGCACCTCAGTGCCGCGAGTGGCGCGCACGGTGAACCAGTAGTCGCCAGGCGCCCAGGTCGCGGTCACGTCGGCGCCAGCGTGCAGGCGGTGCTGGCTGCCATCGGCGGTGGCCTGCAAATCAATTGCGGATTTGCCACGCAGAAGCACCGACAGCGCCCATTCGGGCGCCGGGTATGCGATCAGTGTCACCAGGCGGTCGAAGGTCAGCCCCGCGCCGATTTTCTCAGGAAGTCTGCAGCTCACTAGGCGTCACCAGCTGTTCACCCATCCACCGCCACGTCGCTTGCCAGGCTTCTGGCCCAGCGACTTGGCGCGCTTAATAGTGGGCTTAGTCTGCTGGGGTTGCGGCGCTGCATCCTCTTGGGCTTTTTCCACCTGCTCGGCGTTGTCGTTCGCGGGCGCCTCGGGCTTCGGTAGCGGTGCCGGCTTCCTGCGCTGGACTGCTGCAGGCGCGGCCTGGCCCAAGCGCTCGGCAAGGCGTTTAAACGATGGGTTCATGATCTTCAGCGCCGCGTATGCGTACACGCGGCAGTCCAAGCCTTCGTTTCGCGCGCGGTCGGGCTTGTGCCACTCGCGCACCGGCTGGCCCTTGATGTAGCGGGTGACCAGCTTTTCAGCCGTCAGCTGCTTATACCAGTCTTCGTCACGGTCGTTCGGGGTGTGGCAGTAGCCGCCACCACCAGGCTGCTTGGCGCCGACAGTGGACGCCAGGCGGCGCATGACAATCAGCTTGGCTTCGTCAACGCCGACCAGGAACAGGTCAACTTTCCGCGCGTTCTTGCCCGACTGCTTGCGCTGCGGCTTCTCCACGATGGGCTTGCCCCAGCCTGGCACGCCCTTGCCCGCGAACAGGCGGCGACCGGTGCGACCCTTGGCGTAGTCGTAGGCCGCCTGGGTCATGCCGTTGCTGCCGCCAGTGTCCAGCAGGGCAGCGCTGATGGGCAGGTGGGCGCCGCTTTCGTGCTGGTAGGTGGACGCCAGCAGGTCGTCCAGGTCTTCCCACACGTCGCCTTGCTCGGGTGCGCCCCACAGCACGTAATAGGCCACAGACCACGATTCCTCACCGACGCCCCAGGCCACCACCTCAACTTCCAGGCGGTCCATCTGCTGGTCAATGCCTGCGGTCAGGTACAGGCCACCGGCCGGCACTTCGGCGCGGTATTCTTCGGCGCGAGCCATTAGCCCTGTGGGGTCTGCCTTCTCGCCCTTTTCTTCGTAGGTTTCGGCCAGGCTGACGTTGACGAACGACTGCAGGTCGTCCACCGCCAGCTTGTCCAGGTACGACTGCACAATGTCGCGCAGACGCCGGAACGTTGAAAGCATTTCAGGTGCGTGGAAGCTGGCGTGGCCCTTGAACGGCTTGGCGGCCTTCCAGCCGGCGCCCAGCTTCTCGGCGTTGCGAATGGCTGCGATGCGCTCGCCGTCGTCCCAGTAGGCGCCGCAGCTTTCGCAGGCGTACAGGGCTGTGTCGGGTTCGTGCTCGCGCCCCTTGTCGTATTCGGCGTCGGCAATGCCGGTGGACTGCCGGCCCTTCCAGGTGACGTTTTCCCACTTCAGGTACTGGTGGTGCTGGCAGTGCGGGCACGGCACGTAATAGCGCCGCTGGTCGCCTTCCAGAAAACCGGTTTCGATCCGGCTGGCGCCCTTGATGGTTGGTGTGCTGGACCTGGTGGACAGGGCGTCATCGCCGAAGGTGGCGGCACGCTGCGCCAGCAGCTCTACCGGGTCGCCTTCGGCCGTGGCTTCCATGCCGTCCACTTCGTCGGCCTGGGTGATGGGCGCCGAACGGCCGCGCAGGGTCTTGGGCGAGCCTGCCCAGCTGAACATCAGCCACCCGCCGATGTACGAAATGATGCGACTGTTGTTCACGCCCTCACGGCCGCGCTGCTTGGCCATCTTGCTGCTGATGGACGGGTTGGCGTCCAGCATGGGGCGCAGCTTCGTTTCCTGGAACGTCTGCACGTCGCCCTGCGTCGGCTGCACGAATATCTGCGAACGCGGTTCGTGCGCGATGAAATAGCCGGTGATGCACTGCTGAATGGTGGTCTTGCCCAGCTGGGCGCCGGTCATGTAGTCGGCGCGCCTGATGCCTGGTTCTTTCACCACGTCCAGCATGCCGCGCTGATAGGGCGCGTTATCGAACCGTATAGGCCCCGGCTTCGCGTTGCCCACCGGAATGCGCACGTTGTCTTCAGCCCACTGGCTCGGCAGCATCCTTGCCGGTGGCACCAGGTTCTGCATGGCGCGGTGCATTGCTGCCACCACGCCGCGCAGGTTGCTGAACTGGTGGGCCTTAGCCATGGGCCACGGCCTTGACGGCGGCCAGGTCGATCATGGCCGGGTTCACAGTGTGCCTGGCCACCTCGCCGAACTGGTCGTGCAGAACTATGCACTTCATGTCGCGCGGCGCGCGGTAGCCGCCCCAGTGCGCGTAGGCGTCTTTCGCGGCCAGCGTGCGGAAGCTTTCGACCGATACGCCTGGGTAATCCTTCAGCGACTGGTGGTGCACGTGGCCAATCCACCAGTAACGGTGCTCAGTCTCGCCCCAGTCCTTGGCGCGGTCAGCGGCCATGACGCCAGGCAGGCGTTCGGCCTTGCAGCTGTGGCCGTGGTGGCAGCCCACCAGGGTCTTGCCGTGGCGGAAATACTGGAACCCGCTAGGGCTGGTTTCCACGGTCACGCGCGGTTCGTTCGCGTAGACGTTCGCCAGGCAGATGGCCAGCATGATGCTGCCGGTGTCGTCGTGGTTGCCAATGACGTTGATAACCCGCACGTGGCCGTGCTTGGTCAGCGCGGATTCGATGCACTGGCGCATGATCTTGACGCCCACGCGGGCCATCTTCGAATAGCGGCCGTCAGTGTCTAGGCTGTGCCCGCTGCGAGTGGTGACGCCTTCCATGTTGTCGTAGTGGAACCAGTCGCCCAGGTTGATGATGGTTGCCTGCTCGCAGGCTGGCGACAGCTGCACCAGGCGGTCCATGGCGGCGCACTGGATGGCTTCGGCCAGCTCCAGGTTCCAGTCGTCGCCGGTTTCCTCGGGCCAGGACAGCATGCCCACGTGCAGGTCGCCGATGGGGTAGCAGGCCATCAGCCGGCCGTCAGTGTCGCCAGGGCGATCAGCTCGCGCGGGCAGGGCAGGCAGACCAGCGGCCATGGCCTGGATGCCTTCCTGGATGATTTCGGCCTGGCGCTGTTGGTCAATGCTGGTCTTGACCCACTGACCAGTCGGCTTGCCTTCCTTGTTGTAGTAGGTGCTCACGCCCTTGACGTGGTATCCGTCCGGCGCCACGCGCTGCATGTCGTGGTCGGGCGAATAGCCCTGGCGCGCGGCCTTTTTCTTCACGGCTTCCAGGGCGCCCCACACGGCGCGGCTGTCGATGCCCAGTTGCTCGCCGGCTTTCTTGGTGCTGCCGTGTTCCCAGTACGCCTGCAGGCACTCGGCCTGGCGCGGGGTGGCGAACTGCAGCAGGTTGTCGTCGCGCTCGGTAGTCTTGTTCATTCGGCGGCTTCGTCTTCGTCGTCTTCGTCGTCGCCCAGGTCAATGTCGGCCTCGGCAGCTGTCACCAGCGCCAGGTCGATTTCGTCCATAAGCGTGTTTTTGAATTCCAGTTCGTCGGTGCAGCCCAGCAACCGCAGCACCGCACGACCTGGAACGTTGCGCATGTTGGCGCGGATGGCTGCCATGGCGGCCGCCTGGGCGCGCTCCATTTCGCGAACCGGCGCCACCTCGCCCTTTTCCTTGGCCAGCTCCAGTTCGGCGCGCTCGGCTTCGGCTGCCAGCTTGCGGCGCTTCAGCTCGGTTTCATCTGCCAGGGCGGTGCCGCTCCCTTCCTGCCTGGCCTTCTCGCGCAGGAACGTGGCAACGTCCGCTGAATTGAATTCACTTGCGACGCCGCGCTGACCTTTCTTTACAGGGCAACCAGCACGCACCCAGCCGTCAACCGTCGGCGGCGTGACGCCAAAAAACGCCGCAACCTCGCCCCGGTTAAGGGTTTGGCCCTTGCCTTTGCTAGCCATAAATTTTCCTGATGAAGATTGGTGTTCTAATCAATAATCCGAATTTCAAACGGCACGCAGATATGGGTTTTCGCGGAGTCTTTGCCCCCGCAGGCCATATGCCGCCCGGAAGGACCCGCCGAGAACACGCATAGCGCGCCTGTCAATCCCTTTCTGCTACCGTTCATCGCCTGCCGACGAACGGTCATCGCTCGCCCTCACTGCATCGTATGCCCGCTCACACGCACGCCCGCGCTCTATGGCTTGGTCAGCAACTCCAGCCAGGTGGCCCGCTCTTGAGTCAGCGCGCTTGAGCACGTCGGCAAGCAATCGGGCGTCCTTGGAAGCTGCCTTGCTTGCGTCGGTAGTGCAGGCACTGACGCGGGCTTGACTGTCTGCCAGTCGGGCTGCGAGACGGTCAGCTGCTTGCTGCACGCTCCCAGCAAGGGCAGCAGCATCAGCAGCATCAGCATGGGCACGGTCGATTGCCTGTTGTGCATCTTGGGTCACCTTGTCGATGGAGTGTTGCCGGGCAGTCTCAATGGCGCGTTGCTCGGCCTGTGCCTGTGCGGTCTTGGTGGCGTCTTCTGCCAGGTGGGCATTCCACTTGGCCTGCCATTCGGAGTTGGTCACCTTCACGCCGTGCGAGTAGGTGGCATAAAGCCCAGCCAGCACCATCAGCACCGGCCCGATGTAACGCAGCAGAAAGTCGCCCATCACTGCACCGCCATGCACTGGTTGTACCGCTTCAGCTGCCGCGACCACACGCCAGGGCAGCGCTTATTGCCAGGGGTGCTGCAGTCGTACCCAGCAGCGAACCGATACCGCAGTAGCGCCTTGCACGCTGCCACGTAGTTGCCGGCCTGCAGCTGGCGACGCATGGACGATTGCCGCCAGTTGCCCATGCCGTACTGCCCGACGAAATCCAGGTACAGGTCGTATTCCTCTTGGTGCAGCTTCACACCAGGCAAGGTGGCCGCAAATGCCTTTTCGTCCTGCGCCATCAGGTTGCGAGCCAAGACCGCTGCACGCTCGCGGGTGATGGTGTCGCCCATCTTCACGCGGGTGCCGTCTTCGTAGCGGGTAGAGCCATGGCCGATGGTGGGCACGTCGCCCTTGGTGGGGATGATGGCCTGGCTGGTGTAGCCTTCGCTGGCCTGCCATCCGGCAAACCCTGCAGCACTGATGGACAGCGCCGCCACGATGATGCGGTTGCGGATACTCACTTTAGCCACCCGCGAGCAACGAAGAACTGGCGAACAAAGCGCTTCCACGCCCATTCACCGATCAGGATTGCGGAATAGCAGAAGGCCAGGAAACTGGCAGCTTCTGCCCACGAAGTGATGCCGACTGCTGCCCATGCGGTCGCAACTTTGGCGACTGGGGCGGCGATAGTTTGGGCTTGATCGTTCATTGACTGGTGCGCGCCAGGTTGTTGAATACTGGCGAAGTGTTGTCGTTCGCCGCCTGTAATTCCTCTTGGGCTTTTTCCCGCATCAGGTTGCGCACGTGACGGTCAGAACAGCCCATCAGCTCGGCCACGTCTTTGGCCTTCATGCCGCTGCTTGCCATGTCGATGATGGCGCGGTCACGGAACGCGCGGTAAACCTCGGTGCAGCTGGCCGGGTTCAGTATCTCGCCACCGAACGCATCAACCAGGCGCTGCGCGTCGTGCCACCCAAGCAGCTGCACCAACTGATGGTCAGGCTTCAGGGTCTTGGGCACGTACAGGATGACATGCCAACTGGTCTGCTTGCTGTTCTTGCGGGTCTGGTAGGAGCGTGGCAGCTGGCCAATCAAGTATAACGCACGTTCACGCCCGATAACGTCGGCTATCTCTTGAGCACTCGCAGGTAATCGCACGTCACGCCCCTTGTGTTTATCTGTTTGTCTAGTGGGGCAATTGTACCAAATACTGGCGATGTGCTGTATAGAAATTGTTCAGTTGGGACAAGGTGGGACAAGCCTTGTCCCTGCTGAAACCCTTGATTTAGAAGGGCTGCAGCCGATTTGGGACCAAGTGGGACTAGAATTGCATAGAGATAGGTAACCGTTCCCCTGTTCTCTGTACGCTTACCTATTTCTTTTAAATACTTGTCCCAAGTAGTCCCAAATGGCAGAAAAGCCTTATAAATCAGGCATTTGATGTGGGACCAGCACCTGTTTTGCTTGTCCCAAATTGGGACCAGTTGGGACCACCGATGGATGCCGCACGCTCGCCGCACCGGCCTGGTGGCAAATCGCGCGCATGAAAAACCCCGCACTGGGCGGGGTTATTGGTTGGTGTTGACGGTCAGCGGGTTGTCGGTGGGGCAGGGATGCGCATGCCGTGCTTGTCGTAACCGCTCACGCGCAGATAGCTGCCGCGATACAGCGCGTCTTCGTTGCAGGTCATGTTGCCAGGTGTGCGGGCCTTCTGCATCCAGGAATCAAGCGCGAATTTCTCGGCGCCTGTTTCCGCCATCAGTGTGATGACGCCGTGTTCATCCATCTGTGCTTTCATGCTCGCTCCCCCTTCGGCCACTGCTTGCGCTTGCGCCCATGCGGCCGGATGAACACCAGGTACAGCCATGCCAGGCGGATCATGCTGCACGCT
>Ga0247725_1001082_pt1 | contig 15175 bp, 12 predicted proteins | sample OKSTACKMCFT3sol_FD_183021 | JGI IMG/M metagenome (GOLD analysis project Ga0247725, IMG submission 183021) | Subsurface sediment microbial communities from gas well in Oklahoma, United States - OK STACK MC-FT3-sol | ecosystem: Environmental > Terrestrial > Deep subsurface > Rock core/Sediment... | reverse complement strand
TTCCTATCTGCATCCGAGACTTACGGACTATTTATGTTTTTCCACATTAAATAACAGTCTTGACAGAAGCGCAAATGGCTCCCCTGCAAAAAAACCGCTTATAATGTGAACAGTTTTTCCCTTTTCGCACCGCGCAACACTTAACCCATTCTTTTATCTGGAATTCCAAGAACCTTGATGCGTTTGCTGAAGTTTTTCTGGTGGTCCTGCGTCGCCGTTTTTTGTGGGTTAGCGCTCAGTTTCAGCGGAGCCTTTCTCTATCTTAGCCCTGGCTTACCCTCAGTCGAGTCGCTGCGCAGCATCCAGCTGCAGATCCCGCTGCGCGTCTACAGCACCGATGGCAAGCTGATCTCCGAGTTCGGCGAGATGCGCCGCTCGCCGATCCGCTTCGACGACATCCCCCAGGATTTCATTCGCGCCCTGCTAGCTGCCGAAGACGACAACTTCGCCAACCATTATGGCGTCGACTTCACCAGCCTGATGCGCGCTGCTACGCAGTTATTGGCCAGCGGCCATATCCAAACCGGGGGCAGCACCATCACCATGCAGGTGGCGAAGAACTTCTTCCTCACCAGCGAGCGCAGCTTCTCACGCAAGATCAACGAAATCCTCCTGGCCCTGCAGATCGAGCGCGAGCTGAGCAAGGACGAGATCCTCGAGCTCTACGTCAACAAGATCTACCTCGGCAACCGGGCCTACGGCATTGAAGCCGCCGCCCAGGTGTACTACGGCAAGTCGATACGCGAGCTGAGCCTTGGCCAGCTGGCGATGATTGCCGGCCTGCCCAAGGCACCGTCACGCTACAACCCGCTGGTCAACCCGCAACGCAGCAAGGAGCGCCGCGACTGGATCCTCGGCCGCATGTTCAAGCTCGGCGTTATCGACAAGGCGCGCTACGATGCCGCGATGGCCGAGCCGATCGACGCCCGCCACCATGTCCAGCCGGTGGAGCTCAACGCGCCCTATATCGCCGAGATGGCGCGTGCCGAGATGATCGGCCGCTATGGCAGCGACGCCTATACCGAAGGCTTCCGTGTCACCACCACGGTGCCGGCTGCGCTGCAGGAAGCCGCCAACCGCGCCCTGCATGACGGTCTCATCGCCTACGACCAGCGCCACGGCTTCCGCGGTCCGGAAACCCGTCTGCCCGGCCTGACCCGCGAGGCCTGGCTGCAAGAGCTGAACAAGTACAAGGCCATCGGCGGGCTGCAGCCGGCCATCGTCACCCAGGTCGAGAAAAGCGGCATCATGGTGCTGCTGCGCAACGGCGAGGAGCAGCCGGTGGCCTGGGACAGCATGAAATGGGCGCGCCCCTTCCTCAACACCAACAGCCTCGGCCCGCGCCCGCAGCAGCCGGCCGACGTGGTGCAGATCGGCGACCTGGTCCGCGTCGAACCGGACAGCGAGAACCAGACCCTGCTGCTGCGCCAGATTCCTGCGGCACAGAGCGCCCTGGTCTCTCTGGACCCGCAGAACGGCGCCATTCGCGCCCTGGTCGGCGGCTTCTCCTTCGAGCAGAGCAACTACAACCGCGCGGCCCAGGCCAAGCGCCAGCCCGGCTCCAGCTTCAAGCCCTTCATCTACAGCGCGGCACTGGATAGCGGCTTCACCGCCGCCAGCCTGGTCAACGATGCCCCCATCGTGTTCCAGGAAGCGGGCATGGAGGAAGCCTGGCGACCGAAGAACGACAACAACACCTTCCTCGGCCCGATCCGCCTGCGCGAGGCCCTGTACAAGTCGCGCAACTTGGTGTCGATCCGCCTGCTGCAGACCATCGGCATCGACTACACCCTCGACTACATCAGCGCCTTCGGTTTCAACCGCCAGGAACTGCCGCGCAACCTGTCGCTGGCTCTCGGCACGGCGGGCCTGACCCCGCTGGAAATCGCCGGTGGCTGGAGCGCCTTCGCCAATGGCGGGCACAAGATCGAGCCCTACCTGATCGAGCGCATCGACAGCCGCGACGGCAAGCCGTTGTTCACCGCCAACCCGGCGCGCACCCCGCAGAGTGCGCAACTGGTGGAGGAGCAGAACGCCTCGCTGCTGCTCGAAGAGCCCAATGCCGAAGTACAGAGCCCGGTGCTGGCCAAGCAGATCATCGATGAGCGCACCGCCTATATCATGACCAGCATGCTGCAGGACGTGATCAAGCGCGGCACCGGCCGCCGCGCCCTGGCCATGGGCCGAGGCGATCTGGCCGGCAAGACCGGCACCACCAACGAGTCCAAGGACAGCTGGTTCTCCGGTTACAACGCCGACTACATGACCACCGTCTGGGTCGGCTTCGACCAGCCGGAAAGCCTCGGCCGCCACGAATACGGTGGCACCGTGGCCCTGCCGATCTGGATGAACTACATGAGCGTCGCGCTGAAGGACAAACCCGAGCATCTGCCGCCCGAGCCGGCCGGCCTGCTCAGCCTGCGCATCGACCCGGTCAGCGGCCGCGCCGCCTCGCCGGGCTCGCCCGACGCCTACTTCGAGCTGTTCAAGAGCGAAGATTCGCCTCCGCCGATGAGCGAACTGGACCCCACCCTGGGGATTCCGGGAAGCCCGTTACCGGCCGACGAGGCCGCGCCGATCGACCTGTTCTGAACATGCTCAGTCGGGCAACTCCCGACGGATCATCCAATGCCCTTCGGGCGGCATCAGGCGGCTGATATCGAAGCGCAGCAGACTCTCGCGATCGAGCATCTCGATCAGCGGCCCAATCTCGCGCGGGTGTGGCTCACCCTCCAGCGCGCGCACCGCCAGGTCCATGGCGATGCGCGCCTGCAGCACGGGCGAGTCACTCGGCGCGGCCAGAATGAAGCCATCGCGAATCTGCTCGACAATGCGCTCCGTGGTATAGGTACCCAGCACCAGCGGCCGTGACTCGCCACCCCGGCCCTGTACCAGCTGCGCGGCAAATCCCGCCGCCTCGGCGTTGGCCAGAATGAAGTCGAGATCCTGCGCCTCGCCCAACAGCTGGCGAACCAGCCGAGCCTGACTATTGCGATCGACCGGCCCATAGCCGCCGTGCCGCACATCCACTCGCCGTGTATCGATCCCCTGACGCAGCCCCGTTTCCAGCCCCTCCACCCAGCCGGCCCCTTGCGGCCCGGGCAGCCAGCCAATGCGATAGCTCCCTTCCGGGCGCAGTCGCTCGATATAGCCGAGCGCCGCTCGCGCCATGTCGGCGAAGTCCACCCGCGAGTGCGCAGTGAGTCCCTGGCATTCCAGACCGTTGACCAGATCGATCACCGGCATACCCTCGGCCATGAGGCGGGATATCTCCGGGCATAGCTCGCGCGTGTTGATCGCCGCGATCACATAAGCGTCGGCCTCGGCACCTCGACAGTTGTGCAGCTGGTGCACCTGCACTCCGGCATTCTCGTAGCCTCCGGCCTCATAGATTCCCAGGCGCACACCAAGCCGCGCCGCCTCGCCATCCAGCCCCCAGGCCACACCCCACCAGTAGCGATCCTTGCCATGCGGTAAAAGGGCACAGACTCTCCACGGCCGGCTGGCGCGCTGCAGCGGTATGTACTGGCGCAGCTCGCCATCGGCACGCACTGCCACCGGATACCAATCGGCCTGAGCCGGCAGGGCAAACAGCCCCAGGACGAACAGCCATCCCTTGCCTATGCGCATCGCAACCCCCGTCGGAAATACCCCTTCAGCGTAGCCAGTCTGCGCCAGGATCGGGGGCTTTTCGCCGCCTGCTACAATGCGCGCCTTCCCCTCATCAGGTTCGCCCCGTGACCACCGCCTTCGCCACCCTGCCCCTGTCCGCCGCCATGCGCGACAACCTCGCCGCCCTCGGTTACGCCGAGATGACGCCGATCCAGGCCGCCAGCCTGCCGCTGATCCTCCAGGGTCGCGACCTGATCGCCCAGGCCAAGACCGGCAGCGGCAAGACCGCAGCTTTCGGCATCGGCCTGCTGCATCCGCTCAACCCACGCTTCTTCGGCTGCCAGGCGCTGGTACTGTGTCCGACCCGCGAGCTGGCCGACCAGGTGGCCAAGGAGATACGGCGCCTGGCGCGCGCCGCCGACAATATCAAGGTGCTGACCCTGTGCGGCGGCGTGCCCTTCGGCCCGCAGATCGGCTCGCTGGAGCACGGCGCCCACGTCATAGTCGGCACCCCGGGACGCATCCAGGAACACCTGCGCAAGGGCACCCTGAAGCTCGACGGCCTGTCCACCCTGGTGCTGGACGAGGCCGACCGCATGCTCGACATGGGTTTCTTCGACAGCATCGCCGAAGTCATCGAGCAGACCCCGCCACGGCGCCAGACCCTGCTGTTCTCCGCCACCTATCCGGCCGGCATCGAGCAGCTGGCCGCGCGCTTCCAGCACGACCCGGCGCGGGTGGAGGTGGAGGCGCTGCACGACGACGAGCAGATCGAGCAGCGCTTCTACGAGATCGACGGCAAGCAGCGGGTGGAAGCCGTGCTGCGCCTGCTGCGGCACTTCCGCAAGCAGCCGGCGGTGGCCTTCTGCGCCACCCGCCAGCAGTGCGACGAGCTGGCCGCCAGCCTGGAAGCCGAGAAGATTTCCGCCGCCGCCCTGCATGGCGACCTTGAGCAGCGCGACCGCGACCAGGTGCTGGCGCTGTTCGCCAACCGCAGCCTGAGCGTGCTGGTGGCCACCGACGTGGCCGCCCGCGGCCTCGACATCGCCGGCCTGGAGCTGGTGATCAACGTCGAGCTGGCCCGCGACCCGCAGGTGCACATCCACCGTATCGGCCGCAGCGGCCGCGCAGGAGCCAAGGGCCTGGCGCTGTCGCTGGTGGCGCCGAGCGAAGCCGGCCGGGCCCAGGCCATCGAGGAACTGCAGGGCAGCCCGCTGACCTGGCAACTGCTCGGCGAGCTGAAGGACAGGGGCGAGCCGCTGCTGCCGCCGATGCACAGCCTTTGCATCGCCGCCGGACGCAAGGACAAGCTGCGCCCGGGCGACATCCTCGGTGCCTTGACCGGCGAGGCCGGCATCCCCGGCGACAAGGTCGGCAAGATCGCCATCTTCGACTACCAGGCCTTCGTCGCCGTCGATCGCGCCATCGCCAGGCAGGCCCTGCAACGCCTGGCCAGCGGCAAGATCAAGGGCCGCGCGGTGAAAGTGCGTCTGCTCTGACTGCCTTTATTCGCCGCCTTCCAGGCCATGGCGGCGGTAGATGCGCTGGTAGCTGCCGTCCGCCCGCAGCGCCTGGATTGCCAGGTTGAAGTCGCGGACGATCTGCTGGTGCAGCGGATGGCTGCGCCGCACCAGGATGTGCAGGCCGTTCTCGCTCAGCGGCGTCTCGACGAACTCCACCGCATCGCGAATCTCGCGCAGGTCGCGGTTGAGGTGATGGCGCGCCACCAGCTCGTCCTCCAGGGTCAGCTGCACCCGCCCGGCCGCCAGCATGCGCGCGCCCATGGCGAACTCCAGCACCGGCACCTTGGCCAGCTGGTCGGCGGCATCGAAGGCACTGTCATAGCTGTAGCCACGCACCACGGCGATGCTGAACGGCAGCAGGCCATCGAGGCCGTCGTACTCGATGGGCATGCCGGCTCGCCGCAGGAAGCGGATGCGATTGACCAGGTAAGGCTCGGAGAACAGTCCGTAGCGGGTCCGCTCGGCGCTGTACCAGGCAGCCACTATCACGTCGTAGTCGCCCTGCTGCAGCCCGCGCAGCACCCGCGCCCAGGGCACCTCGACATATTCCGTGCTATGCCCGGCGCGCTGCAGGGCGCTGCTCACCAGATCCACGGCCAGGCCGTTGTTGGGCAGGCTCTGGTCGGTGAAGGGTGGCCAGGAGTCGCCGACCAGACGCAGATGCTCGGCCGCAACCGACGCGCAGTGAAGCAGTGCGACCAGCAAGACGAGGAGACGGAAATGGTTCATGCCGACATCCGGCGACGGGGACTCTCTAGAGATTAGCCAGTCCCGCACCCGCTGCCGAGAACGGAGGCCGCACTTCGCAGCAGCACCGTAATAAAACTGGCACACCTCCTGCTTAGTATCAGACAACTCCAGTTTTGGGGACCTTGGTACAGGCAGGCCGGGGAATCCCCTCTTTTACACCCCACGCGAAGGGCCGCATCAGCGGCCCTTCTGCTTTTCAGCGATACAGCTCGCGGCGATAGATCAGCGGCGCCGCCCCACGGTAGACGCCGAAGCTGGCCAGCCCCCGCGCCAACTGGCGACTGGCGCCATCCCAGGGGTACTGCAGCCAGGCCGGCGAGCCGGGGAAGCTGACCTGCAGCGAGCCGTCGTTGCCGGCGCCCGGGGCGCTCAACTGCAGTGTACCGACGCCGGCCAATAGTGGCACCAGGGTCGGCGTGGTCTCCCCGGCCGCCAGGTTGCCGGTGTACTGATCCAGTGCAGGCGTCCCCAAGACGGTGCAGGTATCCATCCCTTCGGTCAGGAAAGCCCCACCGGCGACGTTCTGCCAGCTTTCCAGCAGCAGCGGCAGGTCCAGGGCCTGCAGCTCGGAGCCGTGGGCGTTGCCGATGCGCAAGCGACCCAGGCGCACCTGGCTGCCAAGGTTCTCGCTCGCATCGACCGTGAAGTCGTAGCTGTAATCCAGGCAACCGCTGCCGCTACCGTGGCAGACCACCTGTCCCTGATCGATCTCGCGCAGGCTGGCCGCCGCAAAGATCTGCCGGATCTGGGCCTCGAACGGATAGTCGTCGCTACCGGGCAACACTGCGGGCTGGTAGAGCAGTTGCTCGCCCGTCCAGCGGTAGGTACGCGCCCCATCACCATCATTGGTCCCTTCAACGGTCAGCGTGGCCGAGCCCTGGCTGGCCAGACGCGCATCCCGAGCCGGGATGCCGGTAATCGAGCTGTAGCTGCCCACCGCAGGATCGGCCAGTTTCCAGAAGCCCTCCCGGTCGTAGTTATGGGTGGCATCGTCTGCACGGTTCCTGGCCGTGAGGGTCAGGGTCGGCTGGCGATTGCTGGCGAAGCCCATCGGCTGGCCCTGGTAGCTGAAGGCGCTGCCGCAGCTGGGCGTCAGGCTGGCGCTGCCCTCGGCGCTCAGATAGGCCGGAATGAAGCGGCCAATCAGGTCGCGACTGCCGCCGCCGACCGTTTCGCCGAAGTACGTGCCCTCCGGCGTGGCGCTCAGGCTGAACACGCCGACCTCGGAGATAGCGACAGCGACTTCGGTCTGATCGCCCAGGGCGTGGTCGTAGCTTTCGGGTGTCACGTCACCGGGTTCGCCGCCGGCCGGGGCCTGCACCGCACTGCTCAGCTTGATGCTCGAATGGCGGAAGTTCGGCGTGGTGATATTGCCGCTGCACAGCGCCTGCGCGGTCGAGGCCTCGCCGTCGCTCTGCCAGCCCACCGCGCGGAGGGTCAGCGGGAAGCTGTCGCCGGCGCGAATGCCACCGGGGAAGACGTCGCAGTCGGCATCGGCGCTGCTGCAGGTGCTGGCGGTGCTCAGGCACAGACCATAGGGCTTGCTGACGAAGTCGTCCTCGCCCTCCAGCACCAGGCCGACATCGCCCGTGGCATCGCTGCCAGCATAGCTGGCGCTGAGCCGCATCAGCCCGGCGTCGTCATAGCGCACCGTCAGTGGTGCGCTGCCAGTGGCGTCGAAGTCGAGGCTCAGACTTACCGGGGCAGCGGCCACGTCGTTACCGTTGACCACCACCGGCCTGGTGCCGCTATTCGGGTTGCTGTAGGCCGAGGTGAAGCGGACGCTGCGCGAGACATTGGCGAAGGCCGGCACGCACTGCAGGGCGTTGTCCGAGCTGCGCACCGCGCTGATGGTCGCCGCCGTCGGCTTGGCCGCCAGCATATTCGGCACCTGCAGCAGCAGGCCGCTGGCTGCGTAACTGATCTGGCAACCCGCGGTCGAGCAGACCGGCTGGCTGTTGGGCTTGGTTGCCGGCACCGAGCCGAGGTCGTCGAGGGTCACCGTACCCACTGTGGGCACCCTGAGCTGAGCCTGCGCCGTACCACCGCTGAAGGTGAGGGTGCTGCCGCTGACCGTGGCCGGCGCCGTGGCAGTCCAATAGTTGGCCGGGCTCAAGGTGACGCTGACCGGGTTGGTGTAGAGGCTGCTGCAGCTGCTGTTGAGGCAGGCGCGGATGGTGACCGGTTGTGGACTGCAGGTCAGCGCCGAGCCGCTGTAGATGAACTCGAAGTGATCGATCTGCTGGCCAATGGGATTGATATCGGTGGCGCAGACCTGCAGGTCGTCCAGCTCGTGGATATTGGTCGAGCCGCCGGTGGAGCCGGTCAGCGACAGGTAGAAGTCGCTGGGAAGCGCAGCCTGCTGATTGGCAGCCGCCAGGACGTTGACCGCATTCAGGTTGGGCAGCATGGCAAAGCCGCTGCCCGTGTCGCGTTCCACCGTCACCCGCGCCTCGTTGCTGAAGCGGCCGTCGAGGGTGATGCGGTAGGTATGCCCGGGCGCGGCACTGGTGCTGGCTGCGCTGTCGACGCCGGGACTGAGACCGGCCGCGGTACCGGCGATATAGCGATAGCCGGAGGTGTAGGGGCTGCTGCCCGAGCCGCGGATGGCCACCGAGTCGGGACGCTGTTGCTGCGGGTTGTCGCCACCCTCGACGGAGAAGTTGCCATACTCGTCGATGCCCACCCCCAACCAGCCGCCGGCGAACCCGGGGTTGGCCGCATCGCCGCGCGTGCCATACCCCAGAGGCCCGCCGAAGGCACCGGGCTGTGGCGTGACAGTGGCATCGGAGAACACCACGGCCACGCCATCGGCGCCGCTGCCGTTATAGGCGTAGTACTTGAACTGCACCTGGATGTAGTTGCCGGCCGCCGGGAACAGACGCTGCAGGGTGGACGAGGTGGAAACGTTGCCCTGGTTGCTGGTCAGGCGCATGCGCTGGCTATTGACCGTAGGCGTGAAAGCCGTGGCGCCACGGCTGGCCACGGCCCAGTCGTCACCCAGGCTGCCGTCGTTGAAGTTGTCGCTGAAGCACTGCAGGTTCAGGGCGCAGGGATGCCGTTCGGCCACCAGGGCGGCGATCTGCGCCTCGGACAGGGCCGAGTTGTAGATGCGCAACTCGTCCAGTTCGCCATTGAAATAGCGCCCGGCGAGATTCTGGTCGGCGCCCAGCTGCAGCGGGTCGTTGTTGGCCACCGGCGTGCCGGCGAGGCTGGCCTGGCCGGCCAGGCTGCCGTTGATGTAGATACGCTGGTCGCCCGGCGCATAGCGAATCAGCACATGGCTCCACTGCCCGGTCGGCAGTGCCGTGGTGCTGTTGAACTCGCGGGTTGCACCGGCCGTGGTCTGCCACCACCAGTTGATGGTGCCGTTGGGGTTGAGGTGGAACTCGTAGTTGTCGTCCTTGGACAGGATGCTCATCAACCCCGATGCCGGCCGCGTGCGCGGCCTGACCCACAGGCCGATGGTGAAGCTGCCCTGCAGGTCGAGCAGGTTGCTGTCGGCGCGCTGCACGTACTGGCTGGAAGCCGAATTGAAGACACCGTAGCCGCAGGTACCCTGGGCATTGACCTGGGGTAGCGCCGGCGTGGTGCTGGCGGTAGCGGCGCCGTTAAACACCGTGCCGTTGAGGTTGTTGCCGGAGCCATCCAGCACTTCGCCGGCGGCGCCCGTCCAGGCGCTTTCGTCCAGCGACCAGCTGAGACGCGCGGCAATACTGACCGGCTCGTAGAGGAAGAGAGTGTGCGCGACATAGGAACCGGAGCCGCCGACACTCACGGTATCCGGACCTGTGCCGCCAGGCAGACTGATGGTGCGCCCGACGCCCAGCAGGGAAGCCCCGTTAGGGCCTGCGCTCGATTCCGGCCGGTAGTACTCGCTGAACCCGGCCGGGGTCGCCGCGAAACCGTTGCCGTAACTCACACCGAACAAGCGCAGCAACTGACCGCTGTTGGCAGCGCTGATGGCGGGCACGCTGATATTGTTTCCACCTCCGCTGGTGCTACCGATATCGCTGCGCGCCTGCTCGATTTCGGGGTAGATGCCGGCCAGGCTACTGCGCCAGCCGGATAGGCCGCCGGCCATGCGAGTGCTGCTGGAAAGGCTCCAGGTCTCGCTGCTACCCGCGACATCGGCCGCAATTGCCGTGCGGATATAGATTCGTTGGCGGATATTCGTGCCGCTGGAGGCATCCTGCAGAAGGCTCCAGCGGGCATTGGGCGGGGTGAGGGTTGCGCCGGTATTGCGATAGGCGATCTGGACGATCAGCAGATCGCCCAGCTGCAGGTCGCTCGGCAGGCTAAGGCTGATCTGCGTGCCATTGTTGGCGTTATCGCTGGAGTTGCCGGTATTGATCAGCGCCGCTCTGGCCAGCCCCGCAGCAAGGAACAGGGTCAGCAGGAGCAGCCCATGACAGCAGAGCTTGCGCATCGTCAGTTCTCCACTACTGCAGAGAGCCGACGATAGGCATAGTCGGGGCGGCTGCCGGGAGTGCCGTTCTGCGCCTCGGCGGTAAAGCGGAAGATCTGCACCGGGTTACCCTCGTTATCGCTATAGCTGTCGCTGTCACAACCCACGCTGACGCTGAACTCGGCCAACCCACTGCCGGCCATGTCGGGACTGCCGCTGGCGCAGCTGCCGGTGCCGACCGCCTGGTGGATACCCCACTCCAGCCCGGCGCGGGCGGCCTGGTAGGCACGTGCCTGCTGGATGGCCAGGCTGGTGCTGCCGTGCTGCACCGTGGACAGACGTGCCATGGTGATCACCAGCAGGGTGACCACGACGATCAGGAACAGCGCCGCCACCAGGCCGAAACCCGATGCGCGGCGCAGACTCGGCTCAGGGCGCATTGTCGACATGGACCTGTTGCAGCAGTTGCAGGTTTTCCCCAGCCTCGGCGATGCCCAGGCTGAGGCTCAGCAGCCCGGCACGCTGGGTACTGCCGGACTGGTAGGCGAAGTTGCAGCTGGCCACATTGCGCGCGACCGGCTGTGGGTTGGAGCCGGGAGGCGGGGCAGCCGGCAGCGCGCTGTTCAGGGAGTTGTAGCTGTAGCGAACCAGCTGGCCGCCCTGGCAGCGGTAACCCACCACCGTCTCGGCAAGGTACAGGCGGTGCTGCGGCGAGGCAAAGGCGAAGCGGAAGCCGCCGGCCGGCAGGTTGCCCAGGGCGATATGGCTCTCGCCGGCCGGCGCGCCGGCCAGGCTCGTGAAGCTGGTGCCGGTCGGCGTGATCACCCCGGGATTGGCCGGCGCCCAGACATTGCTGCCGGGCAGCGGATTGCCACCGGACTCGGCGCCGGTGTTGTACAGCACCAGCCAGCGCGCCCCGGCCGGATCGAACGCGTCATCCAGCACCTGCAGGCTGTCGCAGCGGCCACCCTGAGTGGCGCTGTTGCAGGTACCGGCGGCCTCGGTGGAGAAGCGCAGCCCCTGCTCGCCGATCCGGTTGGGGCGGTAGCGCGCCGCGCTGTGGATCAGCAGCAGCTCCACCGCCTGGCCGTCAGCCGATACCCGCAGCGAGTTGGGCACGGCCAGGCGCACGTCGCGGCTCATCCGCTGCAGGGCGCCGGCGGCGATATCCACCAGCTCGGCGCGCCGGCTCTGGCCGACGAAGCCCTCCATGGGCCGCGACAGCACAGTACTGATCATCACGCCCACCAGCCCGGCCAGGGCGATGACCATGACCAATTCGACCAGGGTGAAGCCGCGCAGGCGCTTCATCAGTAGCGCGTCCTGAAACCGTCGAGGATCAGCGCCTGGCCGGCCGGGTCGGTGACCGTCACCCGCACCCGCAATACATCGCTGGCGGCCAGCCCGGCCCAGCCCTGGGGCGTGACTGCCACCTGCACGCGATAGTTGGCCAGGGCGGCGATGGCCTGGCCGCGGGCATCGCGGGCGCCGTTGTCGTTCAGGCCGGCGTAGTCGCAGACGTTGTCGAAGCTGGCGCGGCTGGCCGGCGGCGTCGGGCAGACCGCGCCGCCGCTGTCGAGGAAAGGTTGCAGCAGGATCTCCTCCAGGTAGGCCTCGGCGATGCTCAGGCTCTGCTGGCGAAGCAAGGGGTCGGCCGAGCGCCCGCTGATGGCCGCCATGGCGCTGTAAAGCGCAGCGGCGGCGATGCCGATGATCACGATGCTGATCACCAGCTCGACCAGGGTCATGCCGGCCTGGCGCTTCATTGCACCATGCCGGTGTCGGCGGTCACGCTGATGGTGAAGCCGCCGAGGGTGGCGCTCGCCGCGGCCGAAGGCCGGCCGAGGGAGTCGAACACCACGGGAAAGGTACTGGCCGCAACGCCGACTCCGTTGGGCAGGCTGGCGGCGAAGGGAATCTGGCCATCCGGCCCCTGCACCTCGGTGCCATAGGCGCCACTGGTGCAGTTGTCGGCGCGGCGCAGGCGGTAGCCATTGCCATCCAGGCTGACCTGGATACGGCAGCCACTGGCCACCGCCAGCTTCTGCGCGTAGCGCACGGCGGCCAGGGATTCTTCATAGAACAGGCGCTCGTCGAACACCTGGCGGTCGAAGAAACGCGGCCCCACCACGGCGGCGAGTATGCCGATGATGACCATCACCAGCATCAGCTCGACCAGGGTGAAGCCGCGCATTGGTTTAGCAACCGCTATCGTCAACCACGACTGCGGGGGACGCGGTAATGGGAGCAGTGTTATCGGTAGCCGCAGTGGCTGCAGTGTAGGTAACAGTGCAGTTGGCACGAATGGTATAGGTGACGGTCGCGCCACCAGCGGCCCCACCACCAGTAGGGGTGTAGGAGGCAGTATCAACACCGGCGGCGGAGGTAATACCACCGACGGTAAGAGCTTGGGGGTAGCCGTTCACCATCGCAATGGAGGCACCATCTAGGTCAACAGCGGTACCCAGTGTGTCGCCTTTCGCCAGTTGGGCGGAACGCGCAATCGCGGCTGCGGACTTAAGCGACCCAGCCAGACCATTTAGCGAGGCAGTACGAGCATCGCCGCCCAGGTCGGCAAACCGCGGCAGCGCAAAGGCCGCCAGAATGCCCAGAATCACGATGACCATGATCAGTTCGATCAGGGTGAAACCACCTTGTTGCTTGTTCATAGTGCTGTTTCCCGATTGGATCAATTGAAGGTGCGAGTCACTTCACCAAGGGAGGTGTTGTAGACAATTGTGTCGTTGGCGCCATCGCGCTGGTAGGTATAGGTGCAGCTGTTAGCCGGAGCGGCAGTCGCTACATAATCCGGGTTAGTGCCTGTCACGCTCGGGGCAGATCCTTGCAACAACGCAGACCACAGGTTCTGGCACTCGGCCACGCTGGGAGTAGCAACAGCAGGAGGGTTACCAGCAAGACCGGTACCGGCAGGCCAGAAGTTGGCATTCACATCGACAGTACCAGCGCCAAAACCAGCCACGTTGATGTAGCAGTTGTTGCCGGCGCATCCGAGTACCCCGCCGTTGCGATTGACCTCCTGCTGCGAACGCACCAGTGTCACGGCGGAAGCCAGGCCACCAGCAGCCCCGTTGAACGCGGCACGGTGGGCATCACGGGTCGAGTTGATGAACCGCGGCAGCGCCACGGCGGCGAGGATGCCGAGAATCACGATCACCACCACCAGTTCGATCAGGGTAAAACCTTTGCTGTTCTTCATTCTTCTTCCTCTGTGACTCAAAACCCTTGCGCGGACAGTTCCGCGGCGGGTACCGCTGCAAGTTCCAGGGCAAAGGCGCTGCGTGCAGATTGTGACGCAGTTGGCATTCCCTCGGGAACCGCCAACAGGCGCCAGGCCTGCACTTCACCCCCCTGCCACGTCCATCCGTCGGCGAACCGCGGCCGGTACAGGACCCAGGCCTGGCGCGGCAGCCAATACCAGCAGCCGACCTGCGGTTCGTCGCCTGCGGCCAGTTCGCCGCAGTAGTTGTCCTGCTGCCAGCGCAGCAGGACGAACGGATTCTTGCTCTTCCAGGCCTCGTCCAGCACCCGGTCCTTGGCCAGCTGCTCGGCCACCAGACCACTGAGGCTGGCGGCCAGGTGCCGGCGGGTGGCGTCCGTGGCCCGCGCCTCGCTGACCTCGGCGATCTTCCAGCCCAGCACCAGCAACAGTGCCAACAGCATCGCCAGACCCAGCCCCCAGCCCAGCAGGCGCGCACGCCGCACCCAGGTGCCGGCGGCGTAGTCCGGGGTCACGCGCCGCCCTTGGCCACCGAGGCCAGTTCCCACATCGGCAGGAACACACCCAGGGCCAGGATCAGCACCATCACGCCCATGGCCACGATCAGGATCGGCTCGATGGCGTCGGCCAGCTGCTTGAGGTCGTAGTCCACTTCCTGCTCGTAGAAATCCGCCACCTCGACGAACAGGTCATCCAGTGCGCCGGTCTCCTCGCCGACCGCCATCATCTGCAGCACCAGCGGGGTGAACAGGCCGCTGGACGAGGCGGTGCGGGTCAGCGCCTCGCCACGCTCGACACCCTCGCGCATGCCGAGGATGGCCTGGCCGATGTGGCGGTTGCCGACGCTGGCGCTGTTGATCGACAGGGTCTGCAGCAGCGGTACGCCGGCGCGGTACATCATGGCGAAGGTACGGGTGAAGCGGGCCAGGGCGATGCGCTCGAAGATGCCGCCGACGATCGGCAGGCGCAGCTTGATGCCGTCCCAGCGCAGCGCGCCGGCGTCGCTTTCGACCCACTTGAAGAAGGCGTACAGGCCGCCGGCTGCCAGCGCCAGCAGCAGCCACCAGAAGTCCTGGAAGAACTGCGAGGTGCCGATCAGCACCTGGGTCGGCCAGGGCAGGTCGGCCTTGAACTGCTCGAACACCTTGGCGAAGGCCGGGATCACCAGCAGGTTGATCACCACCAGGGCCACGGCCATGGCCGCCAGGACGAACAGCGGGTAGCGGGTGGCCTGCTTGATCCGCTTGCGCGTCTCGCGCTCCAGCTCCAGGTAGCTGGACAGCTGGCGGAAGGCCTGGTCGAGCTGGCCGGTGTTCTCGCCGACGCTGACCATGCTGATGAACAGGGTGGTGAACACCCGCGGATGGGCATTGAGGGCCACGGCCATGCTCATGCCGCCCTCGAGGTCGGCGCGCACCGCCTGCAGCACCTCGCGGAAGTACAGGTTGCGGTGCGACTCGGCCAGGCCGCCGATGGCGCGGATGATCGGCACCCCGGCCTTGCTCAGGCTGTACATCTGGCGGCAGAAGATGATCAGTTCTTCCAGGTCGACGCGCCGGCGCCGCAGCTTCTCCTGCAGGGTGGCAAGCACGTCCTCGCTGCCTTGCGCGGCCTGTTCCTCGATGGTCAGCGGGGTGATCTGCT
>Ga0247725_1001080_pt1 | contig 15184 bp, 13 predicted proteins | sample OKSTACKMCFT3sol_FD_183021 | JGI IMG/M metagenome (GOLD analysis project Ga0247725, IMG submission 183021) | Subsurface sediment microbial communities from gas well in Oklahoma, United States - OK STACK MC-FT3-sol | ecosystem: Environmental > Terrestrial > Deep subsurface > Rock core/Sediment... | reverse complement strand
GTCGCTGATGCCCTGCAGGGCGTCGTCGGCCTTCTGCACGCGCTCCACGCCCTCGTCGGCCTGCTTGCGGCCGATTTCCATGGTCATCACCGCCTCTTCGGCGGTGCGCTGCAGCTTGGCGATCAGGCCGTGGATCTGCTCGGTGGACTCGGCCGTGCGCTGGGCCAGCGAGCGCACTTCGTCGGCCACCACGGCGAAGCCGCGGCCCATCTCGCCGGCGCGCGCCGCCTCGATGGCGGCGTTGAGGGCGAGCAGGTTGGTCTGGTCGGCGATGCCCTTGATCACGTCGACCACGCCGCCGATCTCGGTGCTGTCCTGGGCCAGGCGCGACACGGTCTCGCCGGTCTCGCCCACCGACTGCGACAGGCGCTGGATGGCCGCGCGGGTTTCCGAGGCGACGTTGCGCCCCTCGCCGGTCAGGCGGTTGGCTTCCTGGGTGGCGATGGCGGCGCGTGCCACGTTGCTGGCCACCTCCAGCGTGGTGGCGGCCATCTCGTTGATCGCGGTGGCCACCTGCTCGGTTTCCACGCGCTGGCGCTCCAGCCCGGCCGAGCTGTTGTGCGCCAGCTGGTCGGCCTCGCGCGCTTGGCGGGTGAGGCGCTCGGCGGTGTCCTGCAGGCGGGTCAGGCAGGTCTTCAGGCGGGCTTCCTGGCTGAGCATGGCCATTTCCAGGCGCGCCTCGGCGCCGCGGCTGTCGGTGTACATCTGCGCGATCAGCGGGTCCGAGGTGGTCTGCTCGGCCAGGCGCAGCAGGCGCTTGACCCCGCGGGTCTGCCAGGCGATGCCGGCCAGGCCCAGCGGCACCGAGAGCAGGGCGGCGAGCAGGAAGCCCCAGGTCGAGCCCATCCAGTGGCCGATCAGGAAGCCGATCTGGCTGACCAGGATGAAGGGCAGCCAAGCCTGGGCCACCGGCAGCCAGGCGTCGCGCTTGGGAATCGCCGACTTGCCGGCGTTGATCCGCGCATAGAGCTGCTCGGCGCGGCGCACCTGCTCGGCGCTCGGCTTGACCCGCACCGATTCGTAGCCGACCACCTGGCCTTTATCCAGCATCGGCGTGACGTAGGCGTTGACCCAGTAGTGGTCACCATTCTTGCAGCGGTTCTTGACGATGCCCATCCACGGGCGGCCCTTCTTCAGGGTTGACCACAGGTGGGCGAACACGGCCGGCGGCACGTCCGGGTGGCGCACGATGTTGTGCGGCGCGCGCATCAGCTCGTCGCGGCTGAAGCCGCTGATGTCGACGAAGGCGTCGTTGCAGTAGGTGATCTGGCCTTTCAGGTCGGTGGTGGAGATCAGCCGCTGTTCGGCCGGGAAGGTGCGTTCGCGCTGGGTGACCGGTTGATTGTTTTTCATTGCACGCAGGTCCGTTCTTCTTTGCTGCTTAATCGGCTCGAAGCGGGAAAAGTTGAGCCGCGATAAATGTTGGCCAGTCTATCCAGATTTGCTCCCGGTCACAGTTCTTTTGTGCCGGAGGCGGGCCGGCGAGCCGCTCTGGCACGCCGGCCCGGTGCCGCTCAGGCCTTGAGCATCTGGCGCAGCACGTGGTGCAGGATGCCGCCGGCCTTGAAGTATTCGACCTCGTTCTGCGTGTCGATGCGGCACAGCACTTCCACCTCCTGGTGGCTGCCGTCTTCGCGCTGGAGGTCCAGCGCCAGGGTCATGTGCGGGCGCAGGGCGACGCCGTCCAGGCCGCCGATGGTGATCTTCTCGCGACCGCTGAGGGCCAGGGTCTTGCGGTCCTGGCCGGGCAGGAACTGCAGCGGCAGCACGCCCATGCCGACCAGGTTGGAGCGGTGGATGCGCTCGAAGCTCTCGGCGACTACCGCCTTCACCCCCAGCAGGTTGGTGCCCTTGGCCGCCCAGTCGCGGGACGAGCCGGTGCCGTACTCCTTGCCGGCGAAGATCACCAGCGGCACGCCCTCGGCCTGGTAGCGCATGGCCGCGTCGAAGATCGCCAGCTTGTCGCCGCTCGGCCAGTGCCGGGTGTTGCCGCCTTCCTCGCCGCCGAGCATCTCGTTGCGGATGCGGATATTGGCGAAGGTGCCGCGCATCATCACTTCGTGGTTGCCGCGCCGCGAGCCGTAGGAGTTGAAGTCGGCCGGTGCCACGCCGCGCTCGGCCAGGTAGCGCCCGGCCGGGCTGTCGCGCTTGATGTTGCCGGCGGGGGAGATGTGGTCGGTGGTCACCGAGTCGCCGAGCAGGGCGAGGATGCGCGCGCCGTGGATGTCGCCGATGTGCGGCGGGTCGCCGGCGATGTCCTCGAAGAACGGCGGGTGCTGGATGTAGGTGGAGTCGGCCAGCCACTGGTAGGTGGCTGCCTGCGGCACGGCGATGGCCTGCCACTGGGCGTCGCCGGCGAACACCGCCGCGTATTCCTTGCGAAACATGGCGCTGTCGACCTTGGCGATGGCGGCGGCGATCTCCGCCTGGCTCGGCCAGATATCCCTGAGGTACACGGGCGCGCCATCCTTGCCCGTGCCCAGCGGCTCGCGGCTGATATCGAGGCGTACGCTGCCGGCCAGGGCGTAGGCCACCACCAGCGGCGGCGAGGCCAGCCAGTTGGCCTTGACCAGGGGGTGCACGCGGCCCTCGAAGTTGCGGTTGCCCGAAAGCACCGCGGCCACCGTCAGGTCGCCGGCCTGGATCGCCTGCTCGATCGGCTCCAGCAGCGGCCCGGAGTTGCCGATGCAGGTGGTGCAGCCATAGCCGACCAGCTCGAAGCCCAGCTGGTCCAGATGGCGGGTCAGGTCGGCGGCGGCCAGGTACTCGCTGACCACCTTGGAGCCGGGAGCCAGCGAGCTCTTCACCCAGGGCTTGCGGCTCAGGCCCTTCTCCACGGCCTTCTTCGCCAGCAGGCCGGCGGCCATCATCACGCTGGGGTTGGAGGTGTTGGTGCAGGAGGTGATGGCGGCGATCACCACGGCGCCGTCCTGCAGTTCATAGCGCTGGCCGTCGTGCTCGACCGGGCCGCTGTCGCGCGGCACGGCGCCGGCCGCCCTGGCCTGCAGGGCCAGCAGTTCGTCGAAGGCCTGGCTCACCCGCGGCAGCGCCACCCGGTCCTGCGGGCGGCGCGGCCCGGCCAGGCTGGCCTCCACCGCGCCGAGGTCGAGCTCCAGGCTGTCGCTGAACAGCGGGTCGAGGCCGGGCCGGCGCCACAGGCCCTGGGCCTTGCTGTAGGCCTCGACCAGCTGCACGCTGGCTTCGTCGCGCCCGGACAGGCGCAGGTAGCCCAGGGTGATGTCGTCCACCGGGAAGAAGCCGCAGGTGGCCCCGTACTCCGGCGCCATGTTGGCGATGGTGGCGCGGTCGGCCAGCGGCAGGTCGACCAGGCCGTCGCCGTAGAACTCGACGAACTTGCCCACCACGCCCTTGCTGCGCAGCATCTGGGTCACCGTGAGCACCAGGTCGGTGGCGGTGATGCCCTCGCGCAGCTTGCCGCTGAGTCTGAAGCCGATCACCTCGGGAATCAGCATCGACACCGGCTGGCCGAGCATGGCCGCCTCCGCCTCGATGCCGCCGACGCCCCAGCCGAGCACGCCGAGGCCGTTGATCATGGTGGTATGCGAGTCGGTGCCCACCAGGGTGTCGGGGAAGGCCCAGGTGGCGCCGTCCTCGTCCCTGGTCCAGACCGTGCGCGCCAGGTATTCCAGGTTGACCTGGTGGCAGATGCCGGTGCCCGGCGGCACCACGCGGAAGTTGGCGAAGGCGTTCTGCCCCCAGCGCAGGAAGGCATAGCGTTCGCGGTTGCGCTGCATCTCGAGGGCGACGTTCTCGGCGAAGGCGCTGGGCGAGGCGTAGCGGTCGACCATCACCGAGTGGTCGATCACCAGGTCCACCGGCGACAGCGGGTTGATCCGTTGCGGGTCGCCGCCGGCCGCGGCCATGGCCGCACGCATGGCGGCCAGGTCGACCACCGCCGGCACGCCGGTGAAGTCCTGCATCAGCACGCGCGCCGGGCGGAACTGGATCTCGTGGTCGCTGCGGCGCTGCTTGAGCCAGTCGATCATGGCCTTGATGTCGTAGGCGCTGACGCTGACGTTGTCCTCGAAACGCAGCAGGTTTTCCAGCAGCACCTTCAGCGACAGCGGCAGGCGGGTGATGTCGCCCAGGCTCCTGGCCGCTTCGTCCAGGCTGTAATAGTGGTAGGTCTGGCCGCCGACCTGCAGGCTGCGACGGCAATTGAGGCTGTCCAGGGAAGGCATGGCGGGTCTCCCGCGAGGTAGGAACTCTGAAACTAGACCCTGGACGAGGCTCACGCCACTGCGCCGGGCGCCGCCGCCACAGGACTCGGCTATCATGCGCGGCCGAAGGAGACTGCCCGATGAATACCCTGCTACTGCACTGCCGCCCCGGTTTCGAGGGCGAAGTCTGCGCCGAGATCAGCGACCAGGCCGCGCGCCTGGACGTGGCCGGCTATGCCAAGGCCAAGCCGGGCAGCGCCCATGCCGAGTTCATCTGCGCCGAGGCCGAGGGGAGCGAGCGCCTGCAGCGCGGCCTGCGCTTCAACCGGCTGATCTTTCCCCGGCAATGGGCGCGCGGCGCTTTCGTCGAGCTGCCGGAGCACGACCGCATCAGCGTGCTGCTGGAGGTGCTGGCCACCTACCCGCAGTGCGGCAGCCTGTGGCTGGAGGTGTTCGACAGCAACGAGGGCAAGGAGCTGTCGAACTTCTGCAGGAAGTTCGAGGCCCCGCTGCGCAAGGCGCTGGGCAAGGCCGGGCGGCTGGTCGAGGATGCCGGCAAGCCGCGCCTGCTGCTGACCTTTCGCAGCGGCCGCGAGGTGTTCGTCGGCATCGCCCCGGCGAACAACGGCGCGATGTGGCCCATGGGCATTCCGCGCCTGAAGTTCCCGCGCGAGGCGCCGAGCCGCTCCACCCTCAAGCTGGAGGAAGCCTGGCACCATTTCATTGCGCGTGCCGAGTGGGACGCCCGCCTGGCCGCCGGCATGACCGCCGTCGACCTGGGCGCCGCGCCCGGCGGCTGGACCTGGCAACTGGTCAATCGCTCGCTCAAGGTCATCGCCGTGGACAACGGCCCCATGGCCGAGAGCCTGATGTATTCCGGCCTGGTCGAGCACCAGCGGGCCGACGGCTTCACGTTCCGACCGCGGCGGCCGGTGGACTGGATGGTCTGCGACATCGTCGAGAAGCCGGCGCGCACCGCGGCGCTGATCGAGACCTGGCTGGGCGAGGGCCTGTGCCGCGAGGCGGTGGTCAACCTCAAGCTGCCGATGAAACAGCGCTACGCCGAGGTGCAGCGCCTGCTCGAGCGCATCGACAGCGGCCTCAAGGCGCGCGGGCTGAAAGTGGCCATCGGCTGCAAGCAGCTGTATCACGACCGCGAGGAAGTCACCTGCCACCTGCGCCGGCTGTAACAGCCTAGGGTGCAGGCCCGGGATCGTTCGCTCCGGGGGCGAGGCGGCAGGCCCAGTAGCTCTGCTTGTGGCCGCGGGCCTGGTAGTCCGCTGCCAGGCGTTCGGCCTGCCGCCGGTCCAGCTCCGCGCGCACGACGAACTGGTTGCCGTTGTCGTCCAGGCGCATCACGCACCAGTCGCGTTGCTCGTCCATCATTCGCCCTCCCGCGCTGGGCGCATCGCGGCCTTTGCGCCACAATAGCCGCCAGTTTTCCGGAGTAGCCCATGTCCCTGCAACCCGACGCCATTCTCGACGCCTGCGGCCTCAACTGTCCCGAGCCGGTGATGATGCTGCACAACAAGGTGCGCGACCTGCCGGCCGGCGGCCTGCTCAAGGTGCTCGCCACCGACCCCTCGACCAAGCGCGACATCCCCAAGTTCTGCATGTTCCTCGGCCACGAGCTGCTGGAGCAGGGCGAGGATGGCGGCACCTACCTGTACTGGATTCGCAAGAAGGCCGACTGATGGCCTACTACTTCGCCTACGGCTCCAACATGAACCCGGCGCGCATGCAGGCGCGCTGCCTGGCGGTCGAGCAGGCGCTGGCGGGGCGCCTGGCCGGCTACCGGCTGTGTTTCGACAAGCGTGCCCATGACCATCCGGGGCGGGCCTACGCCAATATCCGCCATCAGGCCGGCGGCGTGGTGGAAGGCGTGCTCTATCGCCTGGCCGACGAGCACGAACTGCTCAAGCTGGATGTCTACGAGGGCACGCCGATCTTCTACAGCCGCGAGCGCATGCCGATCGACACGCAGCACGGGCCGATCGGCGCCTGGCTGTACATCGCCAACCCGGTCTGGCGCAGCGAGGGCCTGGCGCCCAGCCGCGTCTATCTCGAGCACCTGATGGCCGGCCGTCCCTACCTGTCCGAGCCCTACTGGGCGGCGTTGGCCGCCACCCCCGCACTCGACGATTGAGCCGGGACCTTACGCGCGGATATGCCGCCGCGCGCTGCGCGCCAGGCGGATGCCGAGCAGCACGGCCGCGCAGGTCAGGCCTGCCACCAGGCCCTGCCACAGGCCGCTCGGGCCGGAGGGCTGGCCCAGCCAGTCGGACAGGCCCAGCGCATAGCCCACCGGCAGGCCGATGCCCCAGTAGGCGAGCAGGGTGATCAGCATGGTCGCGCGGGTGTCCTGGTAGCCGCGCAGGGCGCCGGCGGCGGTGACCTGCACCGCGTCGGAGAACTGGAACAGCGCCGAATACACCAGCAGGGTGGCGGCCATGGCGATCACCTCCGGGTCCGGGCTGTAGATCCGTGCGATCGGCTCGCGCAGCAGCATCACCAGGCTCGCCGACAGGCAGGCATAGGTCAGCGCGGTGCCCATCGCCACGCCGGCGGCGAAGCGTGCATCGCGCGGCGTGCCGCGTCCCAGCGACTGGCCCACGCGCACGGTGGCGGCCATGGCCAGCGAGTAGGGAATCATGAAGATCATCGAGCTGAAGTTCAGGGCGATCTGGTGTCCGGCCACCACGGTGGCGCCGAGGCCGCCGATGAGCAGGGCGATCACCGAGAAGATGCTCGACTCGGCGAAGATCGACACGCCGATCGGCAGGCCGACGGAGAGCAGGCGGCGGATCACCGGCCACTGCGGCCAGTCGAAGCGCAGGAACAGGCCGCAGGCCCGGTAGGCCGGGGCCCAGCGCACCCACCAGAGCATGCCCAGCAGGCTGCACCACATGACGATGCCGGTGGCCCAGCCGCAGCCGACCCCGCCCAGCGCCGGCAGGCCCAGCTTGCCGTAGATCAGCACGTAGTTCAGCGGGATGTTCAGCAGCAGGCCGCAGATGCCCAGCACCATGCTCGGCCGGGTGCGGCCCAGGCCGTCGCTGAAGCAGCGCAGCACCTGGTACAGCGCGGTGGCCGGGAAGCCGCAGGCGACGCCGCGCAGGTAGCCCATGGCCAGGGCGCTGAGCTCGGCGTCCACGCCCATCAGGCGCAGCACCGGCTCGGCGTGCCACAACAGCACCGCGCACAGCGTGCCGATGGCCAGCGCCAGCCACAGGGCCTGGCGCACCAGCGGGCCGTTCTCGGCCTCCTTGCCGGCGCCGAAGCGCTGGGCGACCTTGGCCGTGGTGGCCAACAGGGTGCCGTTCATCAGCAGGAACACCGGCACCCACAGCGAGTTGCCCAGCGCCACGCCGGCCAGGTCACGGGCGCTGACGCGACCGGCCATCACGGTGTCGACGAAGCCCATCGAGGTGTAGGCCAGCTGCGCGATGATGATCGGCGTGGCCAGCGCCAGCAGGGCGCGGATTTCGGCCAGGGTACGGGCCGGGCGGGAGAGGGCGGGCATGGTGGGTCCAGCGGGAGATGCGACAAGGCGCGCTAGTCTAGCCCTGTCCGGGTGGTCAGAAAAGCGCGGTCTACCTCCGCCGGCGCCGTACGCCTAGAATGGCGGCTCTACTGTGGAGTGCCCCATGCTGATAGTCGCCGACGAGAACATTCCCCTGCTCGACGAGTTCTTCGCCGCCTTCGGCGAGATTCGCCGCCATCCCGGCCGCGCCATCGACCGCGCCACCCTGGGCGATGCCGAGGTACTGCTGGTGCGCTCGGTGACCCGCGTCGACCGCGCGCTGCTGGCCGGCAGCCGGGTGCGTTTCGTCGGCACCTGCACCATCGGCACCGACCACCTGGACCTCGACTACTTCGCCGCGGCCGGCATCGCCTGGTCCAGCGCCCCCGGCTGCAACGCCCGCGGTGTGGTCGACTACGTGCTGGGTTGCCTGCTGGCCCTGGCCGAGCGCACGGGGCGCCAGCTGCCGGAACTGACCTACGGCGTGGTCGGTGCCGGCCAGGTCGGCGGGCGCCTGGTCGAGGTGCTGCGCGGCCTGGGCTGGGACGTGCGGGTCTGCGACCCGCCACGCCAGGCGGCCGAGGGCGGCGACTTCGTCGAGCTGGCGGAGATCCTGCGCGAGTGCGATGTGCTCAGCCTGCACATCCCGCTGGACGCCGCCACCCGCCACCTGCTCGGCGCCGAGCAGCTGCGCGCCCTCAAGCCGGGCGCCTGGCTGATCAACGCCAGCCGCGGCGCGGTGCTCGACAATGCAGCGCTCAAGGCGCACCTGCGCGGCCGTGCCGACCTGCAGGTGGCGCTCGATGTGTGGGAAGGCGAGCCGCAGGTCGATCCGGAGCTGGCCGCGCTGTGCCAGATCGCCACCCCGCACATCGCCGGCTACAGCCTGGACGGCAAGCTGCGCGGCACGGCGCAGATCTACCAGGCCTACTGCCGGGCCATGGGCCTGGCCGAGCAGGTGCAGCTGGACGAACTGCTGCCGCCGGCCTGGCTCGGCGCGCTGTCGCTGCACGAGGACGCTGCCATCGACTGGGCCCTGGCCACCCTGTGCCGCGCGGTGTACGACCCGCGCCGCGACGATGCCGATTTCCGCCGCAGCCTGGTCGGCGACGCGGCACAGCGCAAGGCGGCCTTCGATCGGTTGCGCAAGCACTATCCCCACCGCCGCGAGATCGACGGCCTGCAGGTGCGCCTGGAGGGGGATGCGCCGCACCTGGCGGCGTTGGTGGGGGCGCTGGGCTGCCGAGTGCTCTAGCCGGCCTGGCGCTGCTGCTGGCTCTGCTCCAGTTCGCGACAGGCCTGAAGGATCATCTGCTCGGTGATGGGGATTTCCCGGCCCTGGGCGTCGATGATGGCGCCGCCGACCGGCTGCTGCGGGTTGAAGGGCACGATACGGGCCTGGCTGGGCTGTTGAGTGGGCTGCATGGCCGTCTCCTGGTCTGACGATGGGCGCAGTCTAGGGCGGGCAGATGAAGGCGCGGTGACAGAGCCGCGCGGCTTTGGTTGACGGGCGTGGCCGCTGCCGCGCCGCTTGGGAGTGGTTATGAGTGTTTTCCATCTGGGCCTGATCATCAACCCGCTGGCCGGCCTCGGCGGCCCGGCGGCGCTCAAGGGCAGCGACGGCGTGGCCGCCGAGGCCCTGGCGAGGGGCGCCGAGCCGCGCGCGGCGGAGCGTACGCGCATCGCCCTGGAGTGCCTGCGGCCGGTCGCCGAGCGCCTGCAGTTCATCACCTTTCCCGGGCCCATGGGCGCCGACCTGCTGGCCGAGCTGGGCTATGCCCACCGGGTGCTCGGCAGCCTGGGCGAGGGGCCGACCACGGCGGCGGACACCCAGGCGGCGGTGCGCGCCCTACAGGACGCCGGCTGCGCGCTGATCCTGTTCGCCGGCGGCGACGGCACGGCGCGCGACGTGTGCAGCGCGGTGCGCGAGGAACAACCGGTGCTGGGCATCCCGGCCGGGGTGAAGATCCATTCCGCGGTCTATGCCATCAGTCCGCGCGCGGCCGGGCAGATGGCCCTGCGCCTGATCGAGGGCGGCCTGGTACGCCTGTCCAGTGGCGAGGTGCGCGACATCGACGAGGCGGCCCTGCGCGACGGCAGGGTCGGCTCGCGGCACTACGGCGAGATGTGCGTGCCGGTGGAAGGCGAGTTCATGCAGCACGTCAAGCAGGGCGGCATGGAGTCCGAGGAGCTGGTGCTGGTGGACCTGGCCGACTGGCTGGCGGAAAGCTGGGAGGAGGGCGTGCGCTACGTGTTCGGCCCCGGTTCGACCCTGCATGGCCTGGCGCAGAACCTCGGGCTGGAGACCACCCTGCTGGGCGTGGATGTGATCGAGAACGGCCGGGTGATCGCCCGCGACGTGACCGAGGCGCAGCTGTTCGAGCTGGTCGATGGCCAGCCGGCGCGCCTGCTGGTCACCGCCATCGGCGGCCAGGGCCATATCATCGGCCGCGGCAACCAGCAGATCAGCCCGCGGGTGCTGCGCGCCATCGGCCTGGAGCAGCTGCGGGTGATCGCCACCAAGCGCAAGCTCGGCACCCTGGACGGCCGTCCGCTGCTGGTGGACAGCGGCGATCCGGCGCTGGACGAGGCTTTCCCCGATGCCGTGCGGGTGTGGGCCGGTTACAAGGAAGAGCTGCTGTACCCGATTCGCTGAACGCGCAGCGGAGGCCCGGTGATGAAGTCGCTGTCCATTGTCACGCTGTTGCTGGGGCTGTTGCTCAGCCTCTCCGCCGGGGCGGCCATCGACCCGCAGCAGCTGGTGCAGGCCGCGCGCAGCCAGGTCGGCGTGACCCTGGGCTACGACCCGGTCTACCGTCGGCTCGACTATCCCGGCGGCGACGTGCCGCTGGCCACCGGCGTGTGCACCGACGTGCTGATCCGCGCCCTGCGCCAGCAGGGCCTGGACCTGCAGCAGGCGGTGCACGAGGACATGCGTGCGCACTTCTCCGCCTACCCGCGCCACTGGGGTTTGCAGCGCCCGGATCGCAACATCGACCACCGCCGCGTGCCCAACCTGATGACCTGGTTCCAGCGCCAGGGCATGGCCCTAAGGGTCAGCGACAAGCCGGCCGACTACCGGGCCGGCGACATCGTCACCTGGGACCTGGGCCGCGGCCTGGGCCATATCGGCATCGTCTCCGACCGTGCCAGCCCGGCCGGCGTGCCGCTGATCCTGCACAACATCGGCGCCGGTGCGCAGGAGGAGGACATCCTGTTCGCCCACCGCATCACCGGCCACTATCGCTTCGTGCGATGAGTTAGCATCGCGGCAGGATTTCCGGAGATCGCGATGGCATTACCACCCCATATCCAGGCCGGCGAGCGCGTGGTGCTGTTCGACGGCGTGTGCCGGCTGTGCAATGGCTGGGCGAAGTTCCTGATCCGCCACGACCGCGAGCGGCGCTTGCGCCTGTGCTCGGTGCAGTCCGCCGAGGGCCAGGCGATCCTCGCCTGGTTCGGTCTGCCCACCGATGCTTTCGAGACCATGGCCTACGTGGAAGGCGAGACGCTGTTCGTGCGCTCCGACGCCGTGCTGCGCGTACTCGCCCAGCTGCCCGGCGCCTGGCGCTGGCTGGCCTGGCCGCGCATCCTGCCCCGGGCGCTGCGCGACTGGTGCTACGACCGCATCGCGCTGAACCGCTACCGCCTGTTCGGTCGCTACGACAGCTGTCTGCTGCCCGACTCGGATCACCAGGACCGCTTCCTCGACAGCGCCGAGCCGCGCTCATGAGCCTGCTGTCCGCAAGCCGGCGCGAGGCCCTGCGCCTGGCCTGGCGCTTCGTCGCACCGTACCGAGTGCGTCTGGCCGGTGCCCTGGCGGCGCTGCTGTTCACCGCCGCCATCACCCTGTCCATGGGGCAGGGCATCCGCCTGCTGGTGGACCAGGGCCTGGCCACCCAGTCGCAGACGGCGCTGAACCACTCCATCGGGCTGTTCTTCGTGCTGGTGCTGGCCCTGGCGCTCGGCACCTTCAGCCGCTTCTACCTGGTCAGCTGGATCGGCGAGCGGGTGGTGGCCGATATCCGCCGGCGCGTGTTCGACCACCTGATCGAGCTGCATCCGGGCTTCTACGAGAGCAACCGCGCCTCGGAGATCCAGTCGCGGCTGACCGCCGACACCACGTTGCTGCAGACGGTGATCGGCTCCTCGCTGTCGATGGCCCTGCGCAACGGCATCATGCTGATCGGCGGGGTGATCCTGCTGTTCGTCACCAACCCCAAGCTCAGCGCCATCGTGGTCTGCTCGCTGCCGCTGGTGGTGGCGCCGATCCTGATCTTCGGCCGCCGCGTGCGCGCGCTGTCCAGGCAGACCCAGGACCGCGTCGCCGACGTCGGCAGCTACATCGGCGAGACCCTGGGCCAGATCAAGACGGTGCAGGCCTACAACCACCAGGCCCAGGACCGCCAGCGTTTCGCCGGCACCGTGGAGGCGGCCTTCGCCACCGCCGGCAAGCGCATCCGTCAGCGCGCCTGGCTGATCACCGTGGTCATCGTCCTGGTGCTGGGCGCCGTCGGCGCCATGCTCTGGGTCGGCGGCATGGACGTGATCGCCGGGCGCATCAGCGGCGGCGACCTGGCCGCCTTCGTGTTCTACAGCCTGATCGTCGGCATGGCCTTCGGCGCCATCAGCGAAGTGATCGGCGAGCTGCAGAGCGCCGCCGGCGCCGCCGAGCGCATCGCCGAGCTGCTGCGCACGCACAACCTGATCACCGCACCGCCGGAGAGCGAGCGGCTGCAGCTGCCCGCGCGGGTCAGTGGGGCGCTGGAGCTGCGTGGCGTGCGCTTCAGCTACCCGAGCCGGCCGGAACAGCCGGCCATCGACGGCATCGACCTGGCGGTACGCGCCGGCGAGACCCTGGCGCTGGTCGGGCCGTCCGGCGCCGGCAAGTCGACCCTGTTCGACCTGCTGCTGCGCTTCTTCGACCCGCAACAGGGCGAGATCCTGGTCGAGGGCGTGCCGATCCAGCGGCTCGATCCGGCCGACCTGCGCCGCTGCTTCGCCCTGGTGTCGCAGAACCCGGCGCTGTTCTACGGCAGCGTGGCCGACAACCTGCGTTACGGCCGACCCGACGCCAGCGATGCCGAAGTCGAGGCGGCGGCGCGCGCCGCCCATGCCCACGAATTCATCGAGCGCCTGCCGCAGGGCTACCAGACCCACCTGGGCGAGGCCGGGCTGGGGCTCTCCGGCGGCCAACGCCAGCGCCTGGCGATCGCCCGCGCGCTGCTCAGCGACGCGCCGATCCTGCTGCTCGACGAGGCCACCAGCGCGCTGGACGCCGAGAGCGAGCACCTGATCCAGCAGGCCCTGCCGGAACTGATGCGCGGGCGCACCACGCTGGTGATCGCCCACCGCCTGGCCACGGTGAAGAACGCCGACCGCATCGCGGTGATCGACCGCGGCCGCCTGCAGGCCATCGGCACGCATGGCGAGCTGGTGCTGAGCAACCCGCTGTATGCCCGCCTGGCCGAGCTGCAGTTCAATACCGAGCGCCGCGAGCGCGACTGAGGAATGGGCGTGGAAAGGGATTTTGGGGTGGTGGTGCTGGGCGGCTATGGCAACTTCGGCCAGGTCATCGTGCGCAGGCTGAGCGCTATCGCCGGGATGCGTGTCTGGGTGGCCGGACGCAACCGCGTCAAGGCCGAGGCACTGGCCGCCGAGGTCGGCGGCCGGGCGTTGCAGCTGGACATGAATGCCGCGGACCTGGCCGAGCGGTTGCGCGCCACCGGTGCGCGCCTGGTCATCTCCACCGCCGGGCCGTTCCAGGGCCAGGACTACCGGGTCGCCCGCGCTGCCATCGAGGCCGGCCTGCACTATGCCGACCTGGCCGATGCGCGGGCCTTCGTCTGCGGCGTCGGCGAGCTGGATGAGGCGGCGCGAGCCGCCGGGGTGCTGGTCTGTGCGGGCGCCAGTTCGGTGCCGGCGCTGGCCGGGGCGGTGATCGATGAGCTGCTGCCGCGCTTCTCGCGGCTGGACCGCATCTGGCATGGCATCAGCTCCTCGGAGAAGACCCCGGGCGCCTCGACCCTGGCGGCGGTGCTGGACTACTGCGGCAAGCCGTTCCGGCAATGGCGCGACGGCCAGTGGCAAACCGTGTACGGCTGGCAGGACCTGGCCCGCCATGACTTCCCGGCGCCGCTCGGCCCACGCTGGGTGGCCAACTGCGATATCCCCGATCTCGAACTGTTCCCGGCGCGCTATGCCGGCGTGCGCAGCGTGCGCTTCTCCGCCGGTGTCGGCCTGCGCATCACCCAGTTCGGCACCTGGGCGCTGTCCTGGCTGGTGCGTGGCGGCCTGCTGCGTAGCGCCGTGCCGCTGACCCGGTTCCTGCATCGCCGCGCCGTGTCGGTGGAGCCTTTCGGCGACGGCCGCAGCGGCATGTTCGTGCGCCTGCAGGGGCTGGACCAGCAGGGGCAGCCGCTGCACCTGTGCTGGGAGCTGCTGGCCGAGCACAACGACGGCCCGAACATCCCCTGCATGGCCGCCGTGGCCCTGGCGCGCAAGCTGGCCGCCGGCACCCTGCGGGCGCGCGGCGCCATGCCTTGCCTGGGGCTGCTGACACTGGACGAGTACCTGGCGGAGCTGCAGGGGCTGGCGATCACCAGCGCCCTGCGCCAGCTCTGATCAGGCGTGCTTGCGCGGGCGGATGGTCGCCGCCGCGCCGGTGGAGGCGAGGATGATGGCGCCGATGGCCAGCCACTGGGTCGGGCTCAGCCGCTCGCTGAGGAAGATCAGCCCGGAGAGGGCGGCGATGGCCGGCTCCAGGCTCATCAGCACGCTGAAGGTGCGTGCCGGCATGCGGGTCAGGGCGACCATCTCCAGGCTGTAGGGCAGCGCCGAGGACATCACCGCCACGGCCAGGGCCACCGGCAGCAGGTCGAGGGAGAACAGGCCGTCGCCGACCGACCACAGCCCCACCGGGAACACCAGCATGGCCGCCACCAGGGTGCCGAAGGCCACGGTCTGCCGGCCATGGGCGGCGCCGGCCTTCTGCCCGAAGAGGATGTACAGCGCCCAGCATACCCCGGCCCCCAGGGCCAGGCCCATGCCCAGCGGGTCGAGGTGGTCGTCGGCGGCGGTATCCGGCAGCAGCAGCCAGAGGCCGAGCGCGGCCAGGGCGATCCACAGGAAATCCAGCAGCCGCCGCGAGCCGAACAGCGCCAGGGCCAGCGGGCCGGTGAATTCCAGGGCCACGGCGATGCCCAGCGGGATGGTCTTCAGCGACATGTAGAACAGCAGGTTCATCGCCCCCAGCGACAGGCCGTAACCGAGCAGCGAGCGCCAGGCGGCAAGGTTCGGCCGCGTGCGCCAGGGTCGCATCACTACACAGAGGATCAGCGCGGCCAGGCTCAGGCGCAGCGCGGTGGTGCCCTCGGGGCCGATCAGCGGGAACAGGCTCTTGGCCAGGGAGGCGCCGCTCTGGATCGAGGTCATGGCGATGACCAGCAGGGCGATGGGCAGGAGCAGGGTGGGGCGGGGC
>Ga0247725_1001079_pt1 | contig 15188 bp, 15 predicted proteins | sample OKSTACKMCFT3sol_FD_183021 | JGI IMG/M metagenome (GOLD analysis project Ga0247725, IMG submission 183021) | Subsurface sediment microbial communities from gas well in Oklahoma, United States - OK STACK MC-FT3-sol | ecosystem: Environmental > Terrestrial > Deep subsurface > Rock core/Sediment... | reverse complement strand
TGTCGATTCCGTTGGCGCTGTTCATCGGGACCGTCGGGGCCGTGTCGGTTTTCAAGGCGGTCTATGTCGATCGCCGGGAACTCAAGTGCGCCTGTGTGGGCGGGGACAGCAACGTGCCGCTGGGCTTTGTGTCCCTGACCGAGAACCTGATGATGGTGGCGATGGCCCTGTGGATGTGGGCCAAGGTCGCCTACCTTGGGATGCACTGAGCGCCGCGCCAGGTACGGCACAGCGCACGTGCTCGCATCGGTTGTCCTGTGTGCAGGCCGGCCACGACGCGGTGTTACTACGCGCGCGGCGGGAAGCCAGCTTCGCTCAGGGCCGCGGCGATCTGCTCTTGCGAGGCCGAGGTCTGGACCTCGACACGGCGGGTCGGCGGGTCCGTGACGATCTTAGCGTTGGGGTCGATCGTTTGGATCGTTTTCGTAACGGTGCGGGCGCAGCCGCCGCAGGTCATGTCTTCGAGATGGAATTGCATGGAAAACTCCTTTCGGGTTTGGGTGTTTGAAGTCTGGTCCTTGCCAAGGTTGGAAGGTCAAGCGCTATTTGCATCCCCGCTACACCAATCGGCCGAATGCTCATAGGGGCAAGGCCGTGGTGCTCTTTACCCGATCCAGCACGAAGCTTGTCTTGCAGTCCTGCACGCTGGGGTGCTTGAGCAGCGTGTCGAGCACGAAGCGAGAGTAGTGAGCCATGTTCTTGACGACCACCCGCAGCAGATAAGGCGTGTCCAAATCCAGCATCGTCGCCGCCGCCTTGGCGTCCTGGCTGTCGCCGGACGCGGCCGACCAGCGCGAGGCAGCCATCGCCAAGCGATTGGATCGGCTGTCGCGCCAAGCCGAGCGCATGGAGCGCGATCAGAACATCGCCATCGAAACGCTGGCGCTGTTCATCCGCTACTACCTCACCGTCAGCACGCCGGTTCCCGAAGCGCACCAAGACGCGGCCCGCGCGCAGGGCAAGGCGCGATTCGAGCAGTTCACCGAGCAGCTTGGCCGCCACCTGATGCGCGGGCGCAGCCTGGTGCGTGACGTGGTGGAGGAACTGCACCCCGACCCGATGCGGATGGAGGACGCAGCGGCAGCCGCTCAAGCACGGGAGCGTGCGTCATGAGCGCCGTTCCCCAATCCATGAGCGCCACGTCGCTCGACCGGCGCATCCAGATGCTGCGCACGGCAATGGGGCCGCTGATCGCCACCGCGCTCGAAGACCCCGACGTCGTGGAAATCATGCTCAACCCGGACCGCACCCTTTGGGTGGATCGCCTGTCTGTAGCCACCTCGCATCCATGGCAGTGTTCGCTTCGGGTCGAATAGGGGCCCTAGCATTCCTGATCGCGTCGTCGGCGCCAGCTCGTCTGCTTTCGGCCGGAACCTACGCGTATGCTAGCAATCACAGTCCACAAAACCTTGTGGCGATTCAACTTGAATGAACTGCTATGCGCCAGCTTTGGATTGAAGACGAGTGATGTGGTCGAAGGCAGCGAGTTTCGCCTCCGCTTGAGACTTGTAGTTGCGGCGAGCGTGCAGGACAGTTGAGTCGTCTAGCGCAGCCAAGGTACAGGCCCATTCTCCGCCGCGCGGGTAAACGGTAATGCGGAATCCATCCGAAGTGATATGCGGATTCCCCTTTGCCGAAACTTTCCACGCACGCGCAGTCCAACGCTTGCGCTTTGCTGCGCTGCTTTTCATAGAGGCTTCACGGGCTCGCGAGGCCGCCAGGTCGCCTTCCATGTGGCCGGCACATACACACCCAACCTCGAGAACGTTCGGGTAATCTGGGTGCTCCATGTGATGGACGTAGCGGATGGTTTGCGACTCGCACATCTCGCAATCGATCTGCGGCTCTCCAAGATCCTCAATATCTACGCAAGTCCAGCCGCGATGCGGCACTCCGGCTACAGACCACTTGCCTCGCCTATGCGCGACCAGCTCTTATTCTGTCAGAGGATTAGTTACTGCCATAGACCCTGACTACCTAGTAGCCGGACCCTAGAGTCCGGTCAAATGAATTATTCACAGCGCACCTTGTGGCAGGCTATCCCCTGATACCGCTCGATCTTATGTCCGCTGCGTCCGGGTATCAAGCACATGCATACCCCCACCACGAACAGGGCGGGAGCGAGCCCTTCAGCGGAGGTCTCCCTGGAGTCGAAACTGGAGGCTAGCATCGCTCGGGCCGAAACCTGCCTCAGTGCCCGCTTCTGGCCAGAACCGGACGTTCTGCACGAGTAGCGAGCATGTCTGCAGAGAGATGGCGGTTAGGTGGTCGGGTCCCGACGCTGTACCTTACTTGGCTCCAGCGGGCTGATCCGACGAAGCGGTGGTTGGGGCCTCGGCCAGTTCAGGCGAAATGAAGTTGGCATGCACCAAGGCAAGCTGCCCACCTTCAGCAGCGTAGTACTCGGTGACCCCGCAGTTGGGCACATCGCCTTCGCGGTCAAGGTCGAGGATGGCATCCTCGTCCATGCCTTCTAGAAGGTATCGCATGCAATTCACAATCACTTGGTGCGCGACGATCATCACGCGTGCACCGGCGTGGTTCCGTTGGAGATCCCCGACAACGCCGCGTAGCCGCAAGATGACATCACACCAGCTTTCTCCGCCCGGTGGGCGAAAGTAGAACTTTCCGACCAGCCGTCTCTGCGCGGCCAGTTCCGGGAAGGTAGCGACGATGCCACTGGAGGTGTAGCGGTCCAGAACGCCGAACTCCTTCTCACGCAGGCGCTCATCAATGATTAGACGGTGGCCAGGGCCAAGCGCGTCGGCCACGGCTTGGGCGGTCTGCCTTGCACGCATGTATGGAGAAGTCAGCACGATTTGCGGGCGTTGGTGCTCGGCAAGTCCCAGTACCCAAGCACCCAGTGCTTGCGACTGGCGCTCCCCCAGCGAGGAGAGAGGCACGTCCGCGTCGCGGTGTTCCAACTCGATTAAGGTGATGTTATTTGCCTCAGCGTGGTCTCGCGCAACGTTTCCGGCGCTTTGGCCATGCCGTACCACCCAGATCCGCTCTGGCCACCGCGCGGCAACCCCCTCCATCGCACTGTTCTGCTGCATATCAATCTCCCGCTTATCTGTCCGGGCGTTGTAGCGGGCATAAAGTCCTGCAAACGACTGGGTTGAGACATGGTTGAGACCTTGTCGACGACCGAGCCACCTTATCCCCGCTTGACGAAAAGCCGATGTCCGCTGCAAGCGCTCCCTTTCGCAGCGAAGCGCTATGCCTTTGCCTAAGCCTCCACATCGCGCATTGTTAGCGCCGTTTCAAGGCCGGTTTAGTGTCGGCTGCATCGGGCACATGCGCGGCGCAAGAAGGAAGTTCTGTATGTCATTGGGGGAGAGCGCGACACTGTCATAGCATTCGAATTGACTGCACCCCAAGCGAAACCTTTCAACTTTGAAGTCTTCCCGAGCTGCTTCAATGCCCTCCCCCAAGCGAGAGCTGAGCTAGTCGCTCATCGATTCTTAACCGCGCCAGATCCAACCCCGTGTCATCGTTGGCGTAGGGTGAGCCAAACAACGGGACCTCTACCCACCAGCATTCCTGACCGGGGTGTACGTAAGGCGCATGATCGTCTAGCAGAAGGGCCTCCCCGGCGTGAGATGTAACAAATCGCAGGTCCTTAGTTGGTCCGTACCATGAAACGTAGTGAAGCTTCCCAAACCAGCTCGGGGCCACACCCTCCGCTACGAGAAGCCTACAGATTTCTCGCACTCTTGACTCCGGAACAGTCGTAAAGAGTACTAGCTGACTGAACTTGATCCGCATCGCTTCCAGGAACGCGAACAGGCCAGGGCGTGGGATCTGGCTGACCGCATTTGAGATCAGCGTTCCTTCTAGGTCCATTGCAAGAATGGTTGGTCTCATACATCCCTCTGATCTTTAGCCAGACCTGCACGAAAGTCAGACCGCTTCAGGTGCGCATGAACAACAGTCAGCAGTACGACCGTATTCCAGCGTCCATGGTAAATGGCACCCCTTGCCTAGGTGCTGACGTGCTGCCCATCCAAGTAAGATCGCACATCCCGAAGTTCGCGCAAGCCTCCGCGACAAATAAAATCCAGCACGGTGTTACCAGCAAACATGGGCGCCATGTTAGGTCGCCTTATCCAGCCATCCGCCTGAATGGGGTCAGGCAGAAGGATATGAAGAGCTTTGTAAATGCCGAGTAGATAGCTAATCCGCACCAGGACCTCGGCATCGATATGCTCGTAGGCCCCTCGCGCCCATGCCTCATAAAAAGCATCGGGTGGGCTTCCAAGCAAAGCTCTCTGCTGAGGTCCGGACAGTTGCCATCGCGCAGCGAGGTTGAAGAACGCTCTCAATGCTGAGCCTGAAAGCTCTTCGCGACTGAGCTCATCTGTAGGGATGGTCATCATGTACTCATCTTCCAATCAACCTCCCTTAGAGGCACATCGTGGCGCAGCACAACCCCACGCCTACAGGTGCGCCGACATCTCTTTCAACAGTCGGCAGCATGCCCATGCTAGCGCAATCCACAAACTGTATTGCGTACTAAATCATCTGACATGCCAGCCGCTGTAGCAGCATGCATATCAGATGATCTGATACGTGATCAGATAATCTGCGCCCCACAAGCAAGAAGATGTGCTCGCTGTTTGCAATATGAAAGAGAGTGAGTGATGCTCGCCTACATGGTGCCCTTGTCGATACAAACGCTAGCACTTCGCGCAACGACTCCTGACCAGCTCGCCGAGCAGGTGGCGGAGGAGTACGGGCTCTATGTCCGGCTCTCAGAAGTGTGGATGCTGCTTGGCTACAACAGCATCAGCGCGGCCAGGCGCGCGGCGTATGACAACCGCCTGGGAATAGCAACCTCGACCATTCCCGGCAGGAAGGGGCGCATGATCCGATCCAGGGATCTCGCCCAATGGTTGTTCAATGCATCACGCGGCGCAGATCCCGTAACCAGTCGGCGGACCGCTCAATGATCCCAATCTGCCCATGGAGGTCCTCCAGATGAGCTAAGAAGACTCTCTGGGGCAGAAAAGACAAACCCCGGCTGGCAGGCCGGGGTCTGTTTAAGGCGCAGCGATGAGAACCGCTATGCCGAATCTACCCCCTTACCCCGATAAGAATCAACCCCTAGGCATTCCGGGAGGGAGGCGGCTGCCCGCCTCCCAGTAGATAGGCAGGGTTCCATGAATCAAGAAGAACTGGCCCAGCGTCTGCGGGAGCATGAGGGCCTAACTGTCGAACAGCGACAGCACATCCTTGAGATGGCTAGCTCGAGTCCAGCGCGGAAGCCAGGAAAAGGCGCGCTGAACAACGTTGTGACCCACTTCAACTCAGTCAAGTGTGGCCAGCTCATCACGCTGGAGAGTCATACCGTTGAACATATGTTCGCGCTGACTCTGGAGCTGGATCCGGATGTGCTTGGCTACTTCCCGCAGGTTGCCTGTAAGGGAGTGAGACTTGGCAATCATGTAAGGAGCGGCACCTTGGATTTTCTGGTCGTCCGCACCCGTCGCATTGAGCTGGTCGAATGCAAGGCCGGCTCCGCTCGTGACAGCTTGCTTGCGGCAAAGTCCGGTGAATGGGTCGACGTCGATGGAAATCTTCAGAACCTTGCCTATGGCCCTTGGGCAAGGCAGCGCGGCATGGAGCACGTCCTGTGGCTCAGTCCCTCCCGCGTCGACACGCCACTCCGGAACCTACAGGTCATCTATAACGAGGTGCGTATGGTACCCGCCAACGAGGCTCAAGCCTTGGGCAGACGCATCCATGCGCATCTCGCCGACGGCCCCAAGAGCCTCGATTGGATGATCGAGACTATCGAGGGATTCAACGTGAGCCAAGCGGCGCTTCTGCTTGGAACCCGCTGGGCCTTCGGTCCAGTTGAGCATGTTCCGCTCACGGACACGAGCAACTTCTTTTTGACCTTGAGTCAGGCTCAGGCTATTGAGATAGGAAGCAACTTCTTTGAGGTTGCCAGGCACTCTCGCAATCAACTGAACTCTGCGTTCGCAACGGCGACGCTAGTCGACGCCACCAACGCCGAAAAGCGGCTCGCATTGATTCAATCCGCGCATGCGAAGGGTACAGCCGTCCCCAAACACCTGCGTGAGATAGCGCGGAAGGTGATCGAGGCGCGAAGCAGAGGTGACAACGAACTCGAGCAGTGCCTTACCAGGTTTCATGCAAGCGGAAACCGAATGAGCCGGCTTACCCCCGTTCAGGAGAAGCGGACGGCTGAGGCAATTCGCGCATACGCCGCAGGCAAGTATTCACAGAAGAAGGACGCATACGCTGCGCTCAAGGAGGCCTGTGAATCTGACGGCGAGTCGCCACAGAGCCGCCAGGCCTTCGAACGCAGGCTCGCTGATCCGCGCCTGGAGCTGCGTAAGGTCCTTGCAACGCAGGGAATGCGTGGCTACCAAAAGCAAAGGCCGCGCTCGGACGCGCGCGACCGGTCGGGTACAGCCTTAGCTAAACATGCAGTCCTGCACGTGGACAGTACCAAAGTCGACGTGAGGGTGGTGAGCGACGATGGAATGGAAGCAAGCGCAGAGTCCCCTCTGATTTATCTAGGGACAGATGAGGCGACTGATCTGCCGATGGCGCATTCCATTGTCTTCGGGCCAGCACGGCGCGATGGTTTGGCCATCCTGATACGTGACTACGTCCGCAGACATGGACGACTGTTCAACAGCATCTTTGTCGATCGAGGAACGGAGAATCAGTCACACTTTCTCATTGCTCTGGCTTTGCGATATCAGTTCTCAATCCATATCTGCCCAACGGCAGGTTCGAGGTTCAACTCGGACGTAGAACGCTACTTTGGAAGGTTCAATTCCCAGGTCAGCCATGAGCTTGTCGGTAGCACCGATCCCGACAAGGCGGGCCGAGGCGTGGATGGGAAGTTCAAGAGCTACAAAACTGCCAAGCACCGCTTTGAAACCGTTCATACGGTTGCCAGGGAAACGCTTTATGAGCACTTCCCGAGCGTCCCTGTACAAGGCTTCGCAAGTCCGGCCGAACGGGCAGCCCACGCAGATCTTCTCTTTCCTAGTGCCGGCCTGCACGCATTGGTTGACGAAGAATTCCTCTTCAGAACCGCGATCCCGCACAGCAATAACAAGTATGTACCCGGACGAGGGTTCGAGGTGAATGGTCGGTACTTTCACTCCAATGAACTGAGGGAGCTCGACGCGTCATTCGATGTTGAGCAGCTTCGAACAGACCCGGAGGACCCGAGCTTCATCTGGGTTAGGACGAATCGTGGACTGTTCAAGGCGTTCTGCAACTTGATCGGGCCTCTAGCTAATTCCACCCTGATTGAGCGGTCATTCAGAGGTATGTATGACCAGCTCTACGCGCCATCGCTCCGCGAAGCAAAGCAGAGCGCGAGGCACGCTCAGGCGATGCGTACGGCAGCCGCGAACGCGAAGCCCAACACCGCGGCTCAACCCAAGCCGGGGGAGGCGGACTCCAGTAGCCTCCCTTCTCAATCAAATGACGCTCTTGACGAGATCGCTCTGCGCGGAATCAAGAAGCGAGCGATGGATGACTTTGACGATATTGAGTCGCCGTAGCTTGTGCAATTGGGGGCAAGCCCGCGCCAGTCATTCAAATTCACAGGAACCGATAGTGGACAGCAACTCTGGAATTCCTTTTGTGAATCATAGCCGCATGAGGACGGCTTACTCCGAACTCTTGAATGCCATCCAAGGTGCGCGCCCAGGTACGTTCGTCTGGGCATTGGCTCCTTCTGGCTCGGGCAAGAGTGAGATCAGACAAGCTATTCTTCCCGTCCTTGCCGGGAAGCAGAGCCTCTGGCCAGCTGGCACGCTTCCTTTGATATCGGTGCGTGCAATGGCCAATGATCGGGGAAAGTTCAACTCCAAGGATCTCACGCTGCGCCTCCATCACGCTGTGGTGGAACCAGACTTCGGCTGGCTGGAGAACAAGGACCGATCGGTCAGTACTGATGCGCACCATGTCCAGGCGGAGGCAGAGGTAAACAATCAGCTGTGGAAGAGAGTGAGGGCAACGCAGTCGCAGCCGAGATTGCAGCACAGCTTCGAATCTGTGGCGAAACAACGTCAACTTAAGTACATCTTCCTGGAAGAAGCGGCAACCTTGACGATGGTGCATCTTCATCAAACCAGCTATGGGTACATGTCGAACCTTGTGCGACTGATTGAAGAAATCGGCTGCGTCATAGTGATGCTGGCTACCCACACTGCGGAGAGTTTGTGGGCGGGACACCCCGACGTCTGGAATCGATCCCGGTTCGTCTACATCCGGCCGTATAACCTGAAGAATTCCCAAGACGAGCGGGATTTCGTTGCAGTGCTGAAGGGTATCGGGCAGAGCTTCAACCTGTCCGATCCCAAGCTCCTCGTTAAGAATACTGATTTGATGTACGCCAATGGTGCTGGCGTGTTCGGCCCCACTATCGACGTCGTCCATAGGGCTGAGCTCCGCCGAAAGAATGAGGGAGCGAACAGCATCACTGAAGCGCACTTGCACGCCAGCTCCTCAAGCGAGAAGGAGCTTGGAACCGTGTGGAGCAGCGTGCTGGCCTTCAACAAGCTTGCGGATCAGAGGCCCTTGAATGGTGAGAAGAGAATTGCTGACTTCCTGAAGCGCATGGGTACGGGGGAGTAGAGCGAAAATGACTACGGCACACATGCGGTATCGGTGGACAGCACTGCCGCCAATTGCACCGATCGACGGAGCCACCGCCCAGACTGAGTCACTTGGAGGGTACTTCCAGAGGATGTGCGAAACGACCGGGTTTACAAAGACACACCTCGCAGGAGTGCTTGACAAAGTTGCGGGTCAGCCAAGAAATGGACTGAGTGAGCGAAATAGCTTCGTGGGACCAGGGCAGGTGAGCCTTAACCGCGCGCGCGCGCTAGAGCAGCTGACTAACCAACGCCTGGTCGGCTGCACGCTCTCGCCTTTCATTAATGTCCTGCAGATGCGGGATGGCGGCCTTGCTGGCATCAATCGCCGCTGGTGTCCTGAGTGCCTGCTGGAGGCTGGCGAGAGTAACGGTCTAAGTGAGAGGCTCATCTGGAACTTCCTTCACTACTCGCATTGCTCCTTGCACTCAGTCAGAATCATTGATCGCTGCCAAGAATGCGGCAACAGTCAACAGTTGCGAAGGGGCAACGCGGCCTCGTGCGCCTATTGCGGTTGCAGCCTAGCGCGCGCAACCACGCACGAGAGGCCGAGCGCACTTCAGTCCTGGGCCAACGCCTCGATCGAGGACGTCGTACGCTGGACCGCAACCAACCCTGATGTGGTTATTCCTGCGGAGAACTATCAACGTTTCTTTGATGGGCTCCTTCAAGATGGGACATTGGATAGGCTGAAGATCGTTCATAACAGGTTCTGGAGGGATGCAATTCGCTTCAGACGAACTACTACCACTTTCAGAACGCTACTCAACCTATCCGCCATCAAATCTGTTGACATTATCGGAATTTTGACCGAACCAGTTCCGGCCTCATCGACTTCATTGTTTCCAAGCCATGAGGTGGACGGTGAGATCGCCTTTGATCTAGAGGACTGGGGGGCTCAGGCGAGGAAATTCGAAGTCGTGCTCCACGCGCTCTGCAAGGCCAATACGCGTGTCTTCCCTAGCCAGCAGTTCCTTAGCTTATTGTTGGTTTCTAAACGAAAAAGTTCTATCCACCGTGCGCCGTCATTCAGCGTCTACCTAGATCTTCAGAGGCAACCTGGCCAGGACCTTCTTGCGGGTCGGAACATGGCGAGCAGAATTATGGCCCTGTCCATGACCCTGCTTAAGAGCGGCATGCGCGAGCGGGGCGTAGCAAGTGAAGTTCTGAAGAGATTCGCCATTTCGGCAGAGATCGCTAGAGAGTGCGCCCGGACCGCAGTTGTTATTACAAAGGCCATGCGCTCTCCGGCCTTCCGAGCTTCCGGTGATCCCTTCCCGTGCCGCTGAAGAAGGCCAGAAGAAGACATCACTTCCCTGCGCAGCCGAGCGGGTTGTTCAACCGCGGGGTTCTACCCCGATATCACGGACGGTTCTAAAAGAGCTGCAACCTTCTGGTCCTGCCTGGCGACCCTTCGTCGCATCCTTGGGTTATGGCGTCGCTCTATGTAGTCAAACGCATCCGCTCGTGCTGCATACTTTGTGGCGCAGTTCGTTCGATAGATCCGCTCACGCTTGAGTGGCCCAAAGAGGGCTTCGCAGGCCGCGTTGTCGCCACAATGACCCACAGCGCTCATCGAGCAGATCAGCCCGTTAGCCGCTAGATGCCCTTGGTAGTCGGGCTGCGGAACTGGCTGCCTCAACCCGAATGCAGGATTACCTCATCGCTTCCTTGACGCTGCCACACCGCCATCTGCACAGCCCGGGTCACCATCTGGCGATCCTGTCGATCGTGTATTGACCAGCCCACGATGCGCTGGTCGTACAGATGCAGCTTGCCCTGTCGGGTCTTGATCTCGGTAATATCTGTCACCCACTCGGTTTCCGGCTCCAGCGCGAGAAAATCGCGTTCAAGCAGTTTGACCACGCCCGGCGCTGTCATGGCCGGAGTTGCGCACCGCCCGCGACGCTTGCGCTGGGGCCAGCCCTGCAGGCCGTCGGCGGCCATCAGGCGCGCATCCGTCAGTCATGAGAGCGTGGCCTGAATGACAGGCTTTGAAATTCCGAGAACACTGCAAATTCGATTGGTGGCCACAGCCCAGTTTCCAGATATGAGAAGTTGATTGACTCAGGGCAGCCGATGGGCAGCACCGCTGGAAGAGAAGGCTACGCCAGGCCGTTCCCGAAAGAATTGGCGATCCGGGGACATCAGTGTTACGAATTGCAATAACAAACTGTTGTCCTTCATGAGGGCCGTCGCCAATCAAACTCCGCCACCATGTACAAGCGCCATCACTGCATTGACCGAATAGGGCCTGCCACTTCATCGCGCGTCGGTGCGCTGAAAGGCACTGCTACCAGACGTACCCCCCTGCCTTCGCTTGGGGGACGGATCCGACGTCGCCCCTTACTTGCCTGAGGGGCCGGGGAACCAAAAGGCGATGCGCGTACGAGTGTTGCCGGAACGTCCAATTCCCCTGATTTGATTAGAATCTGCCCAGGTAGATAGGGGCTGTCAGCCGGCCATCGTCGTGCTGCAGCTAGGGACAGGAGGCGGCTACGCCGCCATGAGCACAAGGAGACATCAGGGTGTACTTGGCAGAGCTGTCTATCTCGAACTTCCGCAAGATCAACAACGCAGTACTGCACTTCCAAAGTGGACTGAACGTTCTGGTTGGTGCGAATAACGCGGGCAAGACCGCCATTGTCGATGCGTTGAGGTCTCTCCTTGCCGGGCACGATGAACCGTACCCGCGGTTGGACTCGGACGATATTCATCGGCCGAAGACAGGATCGCCTAGCGGCAACATCGTGTTCAAGTACATCTTCCGAGGGTTGAGCCCCGATGATGAAGCTGACTTCATGACTGCCCTGAAACCTGCCAAGGACGGGCAGATGGAGGCGCATATCACCATCAGCTTCTCCGAGGCGGATAAGACGGGGCGACTTAGAGCGAAGCGCTGGTGCGGAGACCATGATGATGTCGGCTTGACAACGGACATGATGGAGAACCTTCGTGGCGTCTATCTACAGCCCCTGCGCGATGCTTCTCAGGCTCTTAGACCCGGCCGCACAAGCCAGCTGTCCCGACTGTTTCAGCTGCTCGTTGATGACGATGGCAAGATCGAGATCAATAAGGCACTGAAGCTGCTGGATGATGAGCTCAAGACGAAAGCGCCGATTGTGAGCACCCATAAGGCGATAACCACTCGCCATTCCGAGATGTTGGGGCCACAGCTGTCCCAGCTGCTCGAGCTGGGGGTTAGCGTCAGCGATTTCCAACGCCTGGCTTCGCGTCTCTCCCTTACCGTTGATCTGTTCGAGCTTGAGCAAAACGGGCTCGGATTCAACAATCTGATCTTCATGGCGGTCGTTCTCAGCGAGCTGACCAAGAACCCGCAAGCCAGCTATCGAGGCCTGATCATTGAGGAGCCCGAGGCACATCTGCATCCCCAATTGCAGGCTGTGCTCCTGGGATACTTTGAGACCATCAAGGCAGTGGACAAAGAGAAGCCTGTCCAGCTGTTCGTTACCAGCCACTCACCCAACTTTGCCAGCATCGCCAACCTCGACAGTCTCACCTGTCTTGTCGACACCGGAATCAGGGTGGAGACTTTTTTTCCCCGAGACATCAAGTTTTCTGTCGGAAAGCGTGAGAAGCTTGAGCGCTATTTGGACGTCACTCGGGCTGAGCTCTTCTTTGCACGCCGCGCAATCCTGGTCGAGGGCGCTGCGGAATTGGTCCTTGTCAGTGTGCTCGCCGAGAAGTGCGGTCGCGATCTACGTAAGCATGGGGTAAGCCTCATCAGCGTTGAAGGCCTCAACTTCGACTCATTCATTCCACTGTTCGGCGAGAAGGCGCTGAAGATTCCTGTTTCCGTGCTTACGGATGCAGACCCAACAGGTCCGAGTGAAGAGGATGAAGAGGAAGAGGGCGATGGCAGCGCAGAAGCGGACGACCATGCGCCGGAAGATGGGACCTCTAGTGGAAAGAAGAAGGCGGCTCCTGTCTACCCTTCGATCGGCGACAAGGTGCAGGTGTCCGCCAATACCTTGAGTATGCTCAAGTTCGAGGATTCATATCTCAAGATCTTCCATGGGCTAAAGACGCTTGAGTATGACTTGGCCTTGTACGCCAGCAATCGCAAGATCATGCTTGCGGCGCTTAAGGAGCTACACCCGAAGATCTCTGCGAACCTGGAGAAGAAGGTAGACGCCGCTACGGGAGATGCAGAGAAGGCTCGCGTACTGTTCAGCGGAATGTTCGAGCGGAAGAACGGAAACGTCCAGAAGGGGCGCTTTGCACAAGCTTTGGCGTACCTGATCGCCAAGGCGAAAAAGGAAGAATTCACTGTTCCGGAGTACATCCAGTCTGCAGTCGAACACGCTTGTCAGCTTGGCCCGAAGAAGGCTGAAGACGAATGAGCACGGATACTACTCCTTCAGCTGAACAGCGTGAGATCATCACGGCACCATTGCATCCGATGTCGGTCATCGCTTGCGCGGGAAGTGGGAAGACCTTCACGGCTGTACGCAGGCTGGCCCACATACGTCAATGCCTCGGTGATCACCGGGGCCGGGTTGCGCTCCTGTCCTTCTCGAACATCGCCGTGGAGACCTTCAGGCGCGAGTACCAGGCACTCGCAATGGGATCGCTCAAGATCCCGTCCCACCAGCGTGTCGAGATCGACACATTGGACGGGTTCATTACGACAAATATTCTGCGACCCCACGCCCATCGGACGATGGGGTGTACCACGACCCCGTTCTTGCTATCAGGGAGCGAGTCATTCCTTTTAGGAAAGGACTATCGCTTCTGGGTGGAATCGCCGAGAACCGATAACTACCCAGTGCCCCAAGGGCATATCCATCGCGTTGTCATAGGCCCTTCTGGGGCTGAAACGGGCTTTTTCTATCAGAACTCCGGCATGCTGGCGAGGATCAACAATGGCCCAAAGGTTGCCGCAGCCTTGGGAAAACTGGGGGCTTACACCCATGAGCTGGCCCGCTACTGGGTCGACCTTACCCTCCGCGAACAACCCGAGATCCTCCGAGTCCTTGCGCGTCGCTATCCCCATATCCTCATTGATGAAGCCCAGGATATCGGCATCCTGCACCAGGTGATCATTGAGAGGCTCAGCCAAGCAGGCTCTCAGATTTCCCTTATTGGGGATCCCAATCAAGGCATCTACGAGTTCATGGGCGCGACCGGCTCGTTCCTGTCCAGCTACCACAGCAAACCCGGTGTTTCTGCGGCCGCCCTGACGAGGAACTATCGGTCCGTACCGGCCGTACTCGATCTCGCCAACGCAATCTCGGCGCGCACGGACGATCCGGATAGGACAGCGCCACCTACGCTCCACGGGGCCTACTTCGTTCCGTACACGACTGCCGATACGAAAAAGGTCGTGGCGGCCTTCCAGGCAACACTGGTCTCCGCTGGGTTGGACCCAGCACGCTCCGCCGTGCTCTGCCGCGCACGCAAGTGGGCCAACGAGCTGGCTGGGCATGGGGGTGCGCCTGGCGTGGGAACGACCAAGATCCTTGCCCAGGCAGCGATGGCGCGCGATATCCACTCCGACTACTCAACAGCATTCAGACTCGTGGCAACTGCCATCATGGGTTTGATCGACAACGCGCCCAAGGGCATCGTTGCTCGCCTGACTCAGCCTGTCAGGTACCCAGAGGAACGAGCACTTCGTCGTGTCATCTGGGCTTTTACGCGAGATCCGGTCTCGGGCCTGCCCAGCGCGGCGCTGCCCGCTATTAGCGATTGGCAGCCGGCAATGTTGCAACGTGTAAGGGTCCTGATGACCAATCTGAGCACAGCCCACGGTCTCAACCATACATCGTCCACGCTCGGTGCTCGGCTCTCGAAGAGGAGTTTGCCCGGCTCACCGCTAATGAGCCCGCCTGACCTAGGTGCCGATCAGCCCTTGCGGGTCAGAATCAGTACCGTGCATCAGGTCAAGGGCGAAAGCCTGGATGCCGTCCTCTACATGGCAACGAAACCGCATGTATCTGCACTGCTAGGCGGAGGTTCCACCGAGGACGGGCGAATCGGGTACGTGGCTGTGACCCGGGCAAGGGATCTGCTGTGGTTGGCTGTCCCTGTAACAGCTTTGAAGAGCCTTCGTGCCGATCTCCATGCAAAGGGCTTCAAGGACGCAACCGCTACGGCTGCAGCCCCAACGGCCGGACAGGGCAACGGTTCCCCCTGAATGGGCGCATTGGATAGCAACCCAACGCGGCACTGGAATCAACGTCAGCGCAGGAGATGAAGCTGAATGGGAGCAAGCATAGGTTTTCGCTAGATCGGACTTGAATACGTTTCCCTTGATGGAACTGGGTTCCTGCCGGTCAGCGGGGAGACTATGAGTGCTTGGCAACCATAGTTGCTCCAATGGATGCAGGAAATTTGCTCAACCTATGGTTGCGGATGGCGACAAACCTTTGGTTGCCCGTCTACTGTCGGCTTCTTACGCGCATCACGCTCGATGCTTGATGCGGGCACTGATCCTGATCGCCTCGCCGATCGCGCTGCTGCAGGCACAGGCGGCTGAGCGTGTCGGTCCTGCCGGGCACATCGTCGTAC
>Ga0247725_1001078_pt1 | contig 15193 bp, 15 predicted proteins | sample OKSTACKMCFT3sol_FD_183021 | JGI IMG/M metagenome (GOLD analysis project Ga0247725, IMG submission 183021) | Subsurface sediment microbial communities from gas well in Oklahoma, United States - OK STACK MC-FT3-sol | ecosystem: Environmental > Terrestrial > Deep subsurface > Rock core/Sediment... | reverse complement strand
CCGTCCTTCTCCCCCGGAGAAGGAGGCCTCCTTAAATCTCACGGCGAGACGATCGCAGGGCTGAGCAGGTCACTCAAGGACCGCCCTCCGGGCGGCCGCCGCGCGGCGACGCGGAGCGTCGTCCTTGACTGACCTGATCAGCCCTGCACGCTGCAGCCTCCAAGAGATTTAAGGATCGCACCCGACCGGGGGGGGGGCGGGGCAGATACTAAGCCTATTAGGAAATGTAGCTTACTAGTTCGCGGGCTATCGACGTAAGTCTTGGGCTTACAATGCTCTCCCCGGTTGGGGCTTGTTGAGTAACTGCCTCTGCGAAACCACGTGATCTGAGATCATGTGCGACATGTACAAGGCGGCGCTTCTCTTCATCATCGAATATCGCTGCCCGGGCGTAGTGAGCGCCAAATTCTTCACCCCAGGGGGATGTAACAATTCCGTTTGCCACCATAATCCCCCGGCCTAGCCATTTGGGCCAGTTTGCGTGGTCTGCAATAAGGGTGAGTGCTTGAGGTGTCAGTTGCTCAATTTGAGCGAGAGCGAATTTGTGTCTTGAGAATAGTGCTCTGTAGTCACTATGGGCTATATAATTAAGAGCGTTGGCCAAGTGGTTGAGTAAGTCTCCGTCAGGCGGGTTGTCCTCAACAATACGCACTATCTTCGAAAAGAGAGCCCCTCCCCATGGGTCGGTTACAAGTTTTCCGATTTTAAGAACTGTCTCTTCCGTATTTTCCGTTTTGTTAAAAAACCTGGCGAGAAGAATCTCAAGTTTCTTTTGTCTTAGCGCCTCGTTGGTGTCCGAGGCGACAGAGAGTATGGCCTTTACAGCCTCGCTTCCTGGCAGAAGGCCGAGGAGCGCGTCCATTGTGGCCTTCTGCACGCCTTTAGCCGCTTCCGTCGCGATTTCTTCAGGAGTGAGCTTGGTTGCCTCTAGCCGATCATCCAAAGACGATCGTGCAATGGGTGAGCCTAACGCAGGAAGGCTTCCGGATAGCGGAGCGGGTAGTTTGTCGTTTGGCATATTTCGAGTTGTAGCCGTGTGCCGGGGGGGCAAGCTTCTTTCTCGCCCCCCGCCGCCCTCACCCCCGCCGCCATCACCCCTGCTGCCCCAACCGCTCCCACCCGTCAAAGAACGGGAACCGCTGCTCCCAGAACCCGGCCAGCCGCGGATCACCATCCACCCGCTTCACCACCTCCGTCATCCGCGGCGCGGCCTCGTAGAACCGCACGCGCCTCGGCCCCCAGCGGCTGACCACCGCAACGTAGAGGTCGAGCACGCTCAGCTCTTCGCCCAGCAGGTACCGCCCCGGCGACATCTGGCTCTCCATCATCCGCCAGCAGTCCAGGATCCGCTCGGCCGTCGCGGCCTTGATCCGCGCCTGGACCTCCGGGTCCGGCCCGCCCAGGCGCGAGGGATCGTCGCGCACCCAGAACAGCGAATAGATCGAGGCCGGGATGAAGGTCATCCAGCGCAGGAACTGGGCCCGCGCCGGGTCGTCGAGCGCGGGTCCAAGGCGCGCGGCCGGATAGCGGTCGGCCAGCCAGATCAGGATGGCGGCGCTTTCGGTGATGGTTTCGCCGTCGGGGGTGACCAGCGCCGGAATCTGCTTAAGGGGATTGATCGCGGCGACCTTGGCCGCTTCCGCCTCGCCCTCCCAGGTCGGGGCCTCGATCACCTCAAAAGGCAAGCCGATCAAGGTCATGGCCGCCTCGACGGGCACGCCGCCCGATCCGAGGGCGCTGAAAATCGTGAACGGCTTGTCCACAGAACCTCCCCTATGTTGTGTCGGCGGCCCATTGTCACACTAGATGTGGTGGGTCAGTATGGGCGTGCGTCGGGCGTCAGCCTGCCGTAGCTTACCCTAACCCGTCCGCTCGATTCTCGCTCCGAGGCTCTGTCATGTCCGCTCCGTCGTCGCTGATCCTGCCTGGCTTGATGACCCCTTCGGGCGGTTACAAGCCGTTCCGCTATCCCTGGGCCTACGACTTCTGGAAGAAGCAGCAGCAGGTCCACTGGATGCCGGAAGAGGTGCCGCTGGGCGAGGACCTCAAGGACTGGGCCGTCAAGCTGAACGACAAGGAACGGAACCTGCTGACGCAGATCTTCCGCTTCTTCACCCAGTCCGACGTCGAGGTGCAGGACAACTACATGGAGCGCTACGGTCGGGTGTTCAAACCGACCGAAGTGAAGATGATGCTGGCCTCGTTCGCGAACATGGAGACGATCCATATCGCGGCCTACGCCCTGCTGCTCGAGACCATCGGCATGCCCGAGACCGAGTTCTCGGCGTTCATGGAATACGAGGCCATGAAGGCCAAGCATGACTACATGCAGACCTTCGGCGTCGAGACCAACGCCGACATCTGCCGCACCCTGGCCATGTTCGGCGGCTTCACCGAAGGCCTGCAGCTGTTCGCCTCGTTCGCGATGCTGATGAACTTCCCGCGCTTCAACAAGATGAAGGGCATGGGCCAGATCGTCTCGTGGTCGATCCGCGACGAGAGCCTGCACTGCGACGGCATCATCAAGCTGTACCACGCGTTCAACAAGGAAACGAACGCGGTGACCAAGGCCGTGGCCGACGACATCGTCGACTGCTGCAAGCACGTGGTCGGCCTGGAGGACAAGTTCATCGACCTGGCCTTCGAGGCCGGCGACGTCCAGGGCATGACCCCCGACGACATCAAGCAATACATCCGCTTCATCGCCGACTGGCGCCTGCGCCAGCTGCAGCTGCCGGAAGTGTATGGCGTGAAGGAGAACCCGCTGCCCTGGCTGCAGTCGCTGCTGTCGGGTGTCGAGCACGCCAACTTCTTCGAGGCCCGCGCGACCGAATATTCCAAGGCCGCCACCAAGGGCTCCTGGCACGGCGCCGAGGGCGTGTGGACCAGCTTCGACGAGATGATGAAGAAGCGCACGGACCTGACTCCGGCGGAGTAGGGCTCTTAAACCCTCTCCCACCGGGAGAGGGTTTTCTTTTGGCCATTCGCGCCATGGTGCGGCCTCGCTTCCGACACAGCTAAAGGGCGTCCTGCGCGCGGACGGGTTCTGCGCGGGGGAGCGATGCGGGGTGTTCGGGGGCGTTCGCGCCGATGGGGCGCCCTGGCCGCTGTGTCGCTGGTCCTGCACGCGGCGGTGCTGGCCTGGCTGGCTTGGCCGGCCGAGCCGACCCTGACGGCCGCCGAGCCTGATCTTCCCCCGATGTCGGTGGAGCTGGCGCGACCCGAGGCGGAGACCGCGTCGGCGAAAGCTCCGCGCCCTGCGCCCGCCGCTGCGGCGTCGGCGCCGATCCCAGCGCCCGTATACCTGCCCGCCGCGCCGCCCAGCAGCGTCCCGGCCGCGCCCGTTCCATCCGCTGGCGCCCCCGCCCCCGGCGCGACCGTGTCCGCCGACGCCCTGCGCGGGGCGCTGAGGGCCGGCGCCGGCTGCGTCCGCGGCGCGGGACAATCTCGCGAGGAACGGGAGGCGTGCGAGGAGCGGCTGGGGAGACTCCAGGCCAACGGCCCCAGCTATCCCGCGCCGATGGATCCGGGAAAGCGCGCCTATTACGACGCCGTCGCCGCGGCGGGGCCGTCCGGCGGGACCTATGGCGACGCGCCGCCGGGCGCGGTCAGCCCGGGCGCGGCCTATGGGCGCTTCCTGAACTGCTCCCTCAGGTTCGGCCCGGGCGCCAGGCCCAAGGACCGACAGGGGGAGGTGCGGTTGGGCCGGACGCCCTGTGTCGCGCCCATCCAGGGGAATGTCTTCGCGCCCGAGGCCAGCGTTCGCAAGCGGTGAGAAGCGTCCCCGCCGACGAGCGGGCGCGTCGCTAATCCCGCCCGAGCTACGGCTTATACTTCTTGGGGATCGCCGCGATCTGTTCCGGAGTCAGCTTGGTGATGGTCTTGGCCCGGATCGGGATGGCCATGCCAAAGCCGTCCGACACCCGCAGGTCCAGGTCCAGCGGGCTGCAGACACTGTCGACGCCCCGGACGATCGAGACCAGGTGCGTGCCCGGCCAGGTCAGCTGGCTGGAGCCATAGGCCAGATCGACCTTGTAGACGTCCTTGCCCCGCACCTTCAGGTACAGGGTGTCCTTGTCCGGCGCGGTCCAGCCGCGCCAGTCGGACAGGTAGAAGCATTGCCGGGGCGCCTTGGCGGGCTTGGCGGTCTTCTCGGCCGGGGCCGGCGCGTCCTGGGCGGCCGCCGCGTTGCTCAGCGCCAGCGGGGCGGAGATGGCGAGCCCGACCAGGGCCGCGCGCGCGATGTGAGCGATCTTGCTCATTGACGTCGTCCTTCTAGTCCCTCCCGCTTGAGATTGGACCTCGGGCGGGTGGTGTCAAGTTTTTACTGTACAGTATCAACTGGACACGAAAACGGCCCGCGCCAGGCCTGGCGCGGGCCGTTCGAGACGGGTGTCAAAAGAGCGACTTAGATCGTCGCCCCTTCGGCGTTCGGGTCGATTTCGTCCAGCTCGCCTTCCCATTTGGCGACCACGGCGGCCGCGACGCTGTTGCCGACGACGTTGGTGGCGCTGCGGCCCATGTCCAGCAGGTGGTCGACGCCCAGGACGAGCGCGATCCAGGCCTCTGGCAGGCCGAAGTAGGTGAGGGTGGCCATGATCACGACCAGCGAGGCGCGCGGCACGCCGGCGATGCCCTTGGAGGTGACCATCAGCAGCAGCAGCATGAAGATCTGCTGCTGGATCGACAGCTCCACCCCGTGCGCCTGGATGATGAACATCGTGGCGAAGGTGCAGTACAGCATCGAGCCGTCGAGGTTGAACGAATAGCCCAGCGGCAACACGAACGAGACGATGCGGCGGCGCACGCCCACCTTGGGCAGGCTGTCGAGGATGCGCGGATAGGCCGCTTCCGAGCTGGCGGTCGAGAAGGCCAGCAGGGTCGGGTCGCGGATGACGCCGAACAGCGGGATCACGCGCTTGCCCAGCACCGCCAGGCCGGCCAGGAACAGCAAGCCCCACAGCACGCCCATGGTGGCGTAGAAGCCCAGGACGAACTTGCCGTAGGTGGCCAGCATCGACAGGCCCTGGGTGGCGATGGTCGAGGCCAGGGCCGCGAAGATGGCCAGCGGGGCCAGCTTCATGACGAAGCCGGTGACCTTCAGCATGATCTGGGCGGCCTGCTCGACCAGCTCCAGCACCTGCGGGGCCTTGTCGTCCAGCGCCGCGACGGCGGTGCCGACGAACAGCGAGAAGACGACGATCTGCAGGATCTCGTTCTTGGCCATGGCGTCGAAGATCGAGGTCGGCACCAGGTGGGTGATGAAGCCCTTCAGGGTGAAGGCGTCGGTCGTGGCCGTGGTCTTCGTCGCGACGTCGACGTGCGCCATGTTCAGGCCCGCGCCCGGATCCAGCAGGTGGACCATCAGAAGTCCCAGCAGCAGCGACACGGCCGAGGCGCCGATGAACCAGGTCATGGTCTTGGCGCCGATCCGGCCCACCGCGGCGGCGTCCTCCATGTGGGCGACGCCGGCGACCAGGGTCGTGAAGACCAGCGGCGCGATGATCATCTTGATCAGGCGCAGGAAGATGTCGGTGATGATCGACAGGTTCGCGGCCGCCGACTTGGCGGCGGCCGGATCGAGGAACTGATTGCATCCCCAGCCGACCGCGACGCCTAGCACCATGGCCGCGATGATCAATAAGGCGAAGCGTTTGTTCATTCAGTCCCCCTGGCGCCTCTATCGAGCGTCGACGGCATTCTGGTTGGTGAAAGGAACGACGCGCGAGAGCGCCCGCGCCGCCATCGCTCCTTTCCTTGAGCATTTCCGCCCTTGTGGCCGACCAGCGCGGGTTCGTCCATGCCCTAGCAGCGCCGGAGGCCGGGGAGTTTCGCGCCAAGCCGGTTAAACGGGCTCAGACTGTAGAGACGGAAGGCCCCGAGGCTTCCTCATCGCGCGCTAAGTAATAAATCATTCCCATTTGGCGGGGCGGGTGTCTCGCCAATGTCGCGGAACGTCGCTATAAGGCGTCATGTCAAACCAAGAAAAAGCAATCGCCGTCGTCGAACGGCTCAATGACGAATACGAACGCGCCGTCGACGCTCTCCGGACCGCCCTGCGCGCCTATCTCGAAAATGGAACGCGTCCCGACCCGCAGGCGCGGTTCGACGGGACCTTCGCCTATCCCGAGCTGCGGCTGACCTACGATCCCGAGGCGCTGCCGCCCAAGCTGGCCCGCTCCTACGCCCGCGTCAGCCGTCCCGGCGTCTATTCCACGACCGTGACCAAGCCGGCCCAGTTCAAGGACTATCTGGTCGAGCAGCTGACGCTGCTGATGGACGACTTCGATGTCGAGATCGAGGTCGACCGCTCGCGCCAGGAGATTCCCTATCCCTATGTGCTGGACGCCACGATCGACCTGAACCAGGCCGATGTGCGCAGCGAGGACATCGCCCGCTTCTTCCCGACCACGGACCTGGCCTTCATCGGCGACGAGATCGCCGACGGCGTCTGGAGCCCGGCGCTGGAGGAGACCCGGCCGCTGTCGCTGTTCGACGGCCTGCGCACCGACTTCTCGCTGGCGCGCCTCAAGCACTACACCGGCGCTCCGGCCGAGGACGTGCAGCAGTTCATCCTGTTCACGAACTACCACCGCTATGTCGACGAGTTCGTCCGCTGGGGCATCGCCCAGCTGAAGGCGCCCGACAGCCCCTACACGGCCCTGTCGTGCTCGGGCGGGGTGACGATCACCGCCAATACGGTCAATCCCGAGATGGCGGTGGCGGAGTCGGCCTGGCGCAAGCACCAGATGCCGGCCTACCACCTGATGGCGCCCGGCGGCTCGGGCGTGACCCTGGTCAACATCGGCGTTGGTCCGTCCAACGCCAAGACCATCTGCGACCACCTGGCGGTGCTGCGCCCGCAGGCCTGGTTGATGATCGGCCACTGCGGCGGCCTGCGCGACACCCAGACCATCGGCGACTACGTCCTGGCCCACGCCTATCTGCGCGACGACCACGTGCTGGACGCGGTGCTGCCGCCGGAAATCCCGGTCCCGTCGATCGCCGAGGTGCAGCGCGCCCTCTACGACTCGGCCAAGGCGATCAGCGGCGATTCCGGCGACCAGCTGAAGAAGCGCCTACGCACCGGCACCGTCGTCACCACCGACGACCGCAACTGGGAACTGCGCCACAGCCTCTCGGCCCTGCGCTTCAACCAGAGCCGCGCGGTGGCGATCGACATGGAGTCGGCGACGATCTCGGCCCAGGGCTACCGCTTCCGGGTTCCGTACGGGACGCTGCTGTGCGTGTCGGACAAGCCGCTGCACGGCGAGATCAAGCTGCCCGGCCAGGCCAACGCCTTCTACGAGCGGGCGATCAGCCAGCACCTGCAGATCGGCATCATGGCCTGCAAGCTCTTGCTCGCCGAAGGCCCGAACCTGCACTCGCGCAAGCTGCGCGCGTTCGACGAGCCGCCGTTTAGGTGAGGTGAGCGATAGATGCTCCCCCGCGATGCGGGGGAGCTGTCGCGGAGCGACTGAGGGGGCAAGCGCCGTGAAGGCCGAGCTAGCCCCCTCCGGCCCTCTGGGCCACCTCCCCCGCGTCGCGGGGGAGGAACTTCCGAACCCTACCCCTCCGCCCAGGCCTTGATCAGCTGGTGCGCGATCGCCAGGGCCGGCGGGGCGAAGAGGCCTTCCTCGAACTCGCCCTTGATCAGGCGCAGCGCCTCTTCCTTGGTGAACCAGCGCACCGCTTCCAGCTCGGTCTGGTCCGGCGCGGCCTCGTCGCTGGCGACATCGGCGATCATGCCGATCATCAGCGAGCTGGGCCACGGCCAGGGCTGGCTGGAGTGGTAGCGGACAGCCGTCGCCTTCAGGCCGGCCTCTTCCTCAAGCTCGCGGGCGCAGGCCTCCTCGATGGTCTCGCCGGGCTCGATGAAGCCGGCCAGGGCCGAGAACATCCCGGGCGGCCAGGCGGCCTGGCGGCCCAGCAGGCACTTGCCGTCGTGGACGGCCAGCATGATCGCGACCGGGTCCGTGCGCGGAAAGTGCTCGGCGTCGCAGGCGGGGCAGACACGCTTCCAGCCGCCGTCGGCGACCTCGGTCTTCTGGCCGCAGGCGCTGCACCAGCGATGGCGGCGGCGCCACTCGAACATCGACTTGGCCGTGGCCAGGATGCCGGCGTCGGCCGGCGGCATGGTCGCCGCGGCCCCGCGCAGCTCCTCGAAGCGGCCCAGCCCCTGCAGCGGTCCCTCGGCGGGGTCGGCCGGGCCTTCGATGTCGACCGCGAAGACCGCGATGTCCTTCCAGAGGCCCAGGTACAGCAGCTTCTCGTTCCCGCCGGCCAAATCCTGGGCCATGTCGGCGCGGAGGTAGGCGATCTGCACGCCTTTCGGCTTGCCGTCGGCGTCCAGAATGTCCTCGACCAGCGGCTTGCCGTTCCACAGCGCCACGGCCAGCGACTCCGAGTCGGCCAGCTTTTCGGCGATGAACGCCTCGTCTCCGCGCCGCTCGCTGTCGCGGTTCAAGGGGTTGCCGGCGAAGGTGTTGGTGATGATCGAAAGGGCCATGCGCCACTGTGTAGCGTGAGCAGAATGACTCGTCAGCCTTGCATCCTGCGCGATGAGTCGCGATATAGGCCTCGGAGATCGGCTCGGACGAAGTCCTCGCCAACCTGGTCAGGGCCGGAAGGCAGCAGCCACAACGAGATCCCCTTCGGGTCGCTGTCCGGTCTCCACCTTCCCCTAAAATCGCGAAATCTGTCAGCAGATGGCCGGTCCGCTCGGAGCGGGTCTTTTGCCGCGCCCTTCGCGCCACTACACTGAGGGCCATGGCCGACCACGACGACCTTTCGCCTGATTCCGCGCCGCCGTGGGACGAAGCGCCCGCCGAACGCGACGAGAACACCGCCGACATCTTCGGCGGACCTCCGGCCGCGGCGGTGGCCGAAGAGGCGCGCCCGGTGGTCGAGACGCCCCCGGAGAGCGGCGACGCCTACACCGTGCTGGCGCGGAAGTATCGTCCGCGCACCTTCGAGGACCTGATCGGCCAGGAGGCCATGGTCCGCACGCTGGCCAACGCCTTCTCCACCGGCCGCATCGCCCACGCCTTCATGCTCACCGGCGTCCGGGGCGTCGGCAAGACCACGACCGCGCGCCTCTTGGCCCGCGCGCTCAACTACGAGACCGACACCGTCAAAGGCCCCTCTGTCGACCTGACCACCGAGGGCTACCACTGCCGCGCCATCATCGAGGGCCGGCACATGGACGTGCTGGAGCTGGACGCCGCCTCCCGCACCAAGGTCGACGAGATGCGCGAGCTGCTGGACGGGGTGCGCTACGCCCCGGTCGAGGCGCGCTACAAGGTCTACATCATCGACGAAGTGCACATGCTGTCGACGGCGGCGTTCAACGCCCTGCTGAAGACGCTGGAAGAGCCGCCGCCGCACGCCAAGTTCATCTTCGCCACCACCGAGATCCGCAAGGTCCCGGTGACGATCCTGTCGCGCTGCCAGCGCTTCGACCTGCGCCGCGTCGAGCCCGACGTGCTGGTCAAGCACTTCGACCGCATCGGCGCCAAGGAGGGCGCGCGGATCGAGATGGACGCCCTGGCCCTGATCGCCCGCGCCGCCGAAGGCTCGGTGCGCGACGGCCTTTCGCTGCTGGACCAGGCCATCGTCCAGACCGAGCGCGGCCAGACGGTCACCGCCACGGTGGTCCGCGACATGCTGGGCCTAGCCGACCGCGGCCAGACCATCGCGCTGTACGAACACGTGATGGCCGGCAAGACCAAGGAGGCGCTGGAGGGCTTCCGCGCCCTGTGGGGATTCGGCGCCGACCCGGCGGTGGTGATGCTGGACGTCCTCGACCACTGCCACGCCTCGGCCGTGTCCAAGGCGCTGGGGCCGGACGCCCTGTCGATGCCCAAGGAGCAGGCCGCGCGCCTCGCGGCGATCGGCGCTCACACCTCGGCCGGCACATTGTCCCGGCTTTGGCAGATGCTGCTGAAGGCCCACGAGGAGGTGCGTCGCGCCCCCGACGCCATGGCCGCGGCCGAGATGGCCCTGATCCGCCTGTGCTACGCGGCCGACCTGCCGGGGCCGGAAGAGGCCCTGAAGGCGCTGCGCGACGGCGCCCCGATCGGCGGCGGTCCCGGTGGCGGCGTCGCCGTTGGCGGCGGCGCGGGCGGGGCCACGGCTTCGGCTCATGCGCCCATGACCATGGCCGCGCCGGGCGCCCAGGCCATGCCGGTTCTGGCCTCTTTCGACGACGTCATGGCCCTGATCGCCGCCAAGCGCGACATCGGCCTGCGCCTGGACGTCGAGCAGTACGTCCGCCCGATCAACTTCCGGCCCGGCGCCATCACCTTCGAGGCCGCCCCCGGCGCGCCTGGAAACCTGGCCGGGCGCCTGGTGCGCTTCCTGAAGGAGCACACCGGCCAGCCCTGGCTGGTCGCGGCCGAGGGCGGCGGCGGCGCCGAGAGCCTGATGGAGCGCCAGAAGCGCGAGGAGCGCGAGGCGCTGGAGCAGATCAAGAAGGATCCGTTCGTCGCCTCGGTGCTGTCGGCCTTCCCCGGCGCCGAGATCGTCGAGATCCGCAAGGTCCTCACCCCCGAGGCCGCGCCGCTGGAGCCGGACGAGGAAGAGGCATAAAGGCCCTTTCCCCCTTGATGGGGGAAGGGTTCGGGATGGGGGTGAGTGCTGAGGTCGCCGCCGCGCGCTGCATTCACCGCCGCATCACCCCACCCCCACCCCTCCCCTTCGAGGGGAGGGGAATTCAAGAGTTGGAGACCAAGACCATGAAAGACATCGGCGGCCTGATGAAGCAGGCCCAGGCCATGCAGCAGAAGCTCCAGGACGCCCAGGCGCGTCTCGCCGAGAGCACCGTCGAGGGCGCCTCGGGCGGCGGCATGGTCACGGTGACGTTGAAGGGCACGGGCGAGCTGGCCAAGGTCCGCATCGACGAGAGCCTGATTACCCCCGGTGAAGGCGAAGTGATCGAAGACCTGATCGTCGCCGCCCACGCCGACGCCAAGAAAAAGCTGGACGCCAAGCAGGCCCAACTGATGCAGGAAGCCGCGGGCCCGATGGCGGGCCTGATGGGCGGCCTGCCTGGGATGAAGTTCTAACCGCCCTTTCCGTTGGAAAGGGATGAAGGGAAGCGAATGGCGGCCTCCGCCGGACCCGAGATCGAGCGCCTGATCGCCCTGCTGTCCAAGCTGCCGGGGCTGGGACCGCGCTCGGGCCGACGGGCGGCCCTGGCCTTGCTGAAGAAGCGCGATACGCTTCTCGCGCCGCTGGCGGCCGCCATGGCCGACGCCCAGGAGAAGGTCCGGACCTGCTCGGTCTGCGGCTCGCTGGACGTCACCGACCCCTGCGCCGTCTGCGCCGACGCGACTCGCGACGGCCGCCTCTTGTGCGTGGTCGAGGAGGTCGGTTCGGTCTGGGCGATGGAGCGCGGCGGCTCGTTCAAGGGGCGCTACCACGTGCTGGGCGGCCTGTTGTCGGCGCTGGACGGCGTCGGTCCCGAGGCCTTGCGAATCGGCGAGCTGGTCGCGCGGGTCGGGGGCGGCGAGGTGGCCGAGGTGATCCTGGCCTTGCCGGCCACGGTCGACGGCCAGACGACCGCCCACTACATCGCCGACCGCCTGGCTCAGACTAATGTGCCGGTGACCATGCTGGCCCGCGGCGTGCCGGTCGGGGGCGATCTCGATTGGCTCGACGACGGCACCATCGCCCAGGCGTTGCGCGCCCGACGCCCGGCCTGACGAAATCCGCGCCCTTCGTCGGAAATCCGGCTGACAGCCTCGCTTTCCCGCGCCAAGCTCCGCCGTCGCTTCCGGGACCACCGGACGCGTGAGTGGAGGGATTTAGGTTCATGAGCACGCCCGAGGACAAGGCCCCCGAGGCCGAGGTCGAAGCCCCGCACGTCGCCAAGGTCGGCGTGCATGACAAGGGCCATAACGTGACCAGCTTCAACGAGGAGCCGATCAACGGCCTGATCGCCGACATCGCCGACGGCGACGAGTGATCGCGCGCGGCGGCGGCCTTTATGCCGCCGCCGACTCCCGGTAGGAACGGAGCATGAACTTCTCCGATCCTTATCCGATCCTGGCCCTCGTCTTCGCCCTGGTCGCCGTGGCGCTGGGGCTGTGGGCCGTGACCGCTCAGCGCCGCGCCGCCAAGGCCGAGGCGGAAACCTGGCTGTTGAACGAGCGTCTGGCCCAGGCGGAGGAGCGCCATCGACTGCTGGAAGACCAGAGCGCCACCCAGATCGAGCTGATCAAGGCCCAGGCCGCCCAGAGCGCCAACGCCATCGCCGAACAGCTGATCAAGCGCGCCGACGAGAACGCCAAGAGCCGCGAGCGCCTGGCCGAGGCCCGGCTGGAGGCCCAGCTGAAGCCCGTCGCCGAGACCCTGGCCAAGTTCGAGGCCCAGGTCACCGCCGTCGAGAAGGCGCGGGCCGAGGAGACCGGCGGCCTCAAGGCCCAGATCACCGCGCTCTTAGAGGCCTCCACCGCCACCCAGGCCGAGGCCCGCAAGCTGTCGGCCGCCCTGCGTCGCGGCGCCGGCGTTCAGGGCCGCTGGGGCGAGCAGACCCTGCGCAACGTGCTGGAGGCCGCGGGCCTCAACAGCCGCTTCGACTTCCAGGAGCAGTTCAGCGTCGACAGCGACGAGGGGCGCCGCCGCCCCGACGTCAAGGTCACCCTGCCCGGCGGCGGAGTGTTCGTGATCGACGCCAAGTGCTCGCTGAACGCCTTCCTCGAGTCACAGGAGGCGACCGACGAGGTCCTGCGCGAGGCCGCCATGGTCCGTCACGCCGCCAGCGTCCGCGCCCACATGCAGGGCCTGTCGTCCAAGGCCTATTGGGATCAGTTCGCGGGCGAGGGCTCGCCAGACTTCGTGGCCATGTTCGTGCCCGGCGACGGCTTCCTGGCCGCCGCCCTCGACCGCCTGCCCGAGCTGATGGCCGAGGCCATGGACCGTCGGGTGGTGCTGGTCACCCCCACGACCCTGTTCGCCCTCTGCAAGGCGGTGGCCTATGGCTGGCGCGCCGAGGACCAGGCCAAGAACGCCGCCCGCATCGTCGAGGTCGGCCGAGAGCTCTACAAGCGCGTCTCGGTCATGGGCGCCCACGCCGGCGCCATGGGCAAGGCGCTGGAGAGCGCCGTGGGCAAGTACAACCAGTTCGTCGGCTCGCTGGAGAGCCAGGTCCTGACCCAGGCGCGTCGTTTCGAGGACCTGTCCGTCGACCACGAAGGCAAGGAAATCCCCGAGCCCGCGCCGGTCGAGCAGGCCGTGCGGCCGCTGACCAAGCTGGCGGCGGGACAATCTCCCACCTTGACCCTCGGAAATGACACGCCTACCTGACGAGCATCATGGCTATCCGTCGCATCCTCACCGTCGATAACGCCGCCGACCTGGCGGTTCTGAAGAAGGTTTCCGCCCCGGTGGAGGCCGTCACCGACGCGCTGCGCGCCCTGATGGATGACATGCTGGAGACGATGTACGACGCGCCGGGCATTGGTCTCGCCGCCGTGCAGGTCGGCGAGCCCGTGCGGGTGATCACCATGGACCTGGCCCGCGACGGCGAGGAAAAGGCTCCGCGCTACTTCGTCAATCCCGAGATCCTGGCCAGCTCCGAGGACATGTTCGTCTACGAGGAAGGCTGCCTGTCGGTGCCGGAGTATTTCGACGAGGTCGAGCGTCCGGCCAAGGTCACCATCCGCTACATGAACTATCAGGGCGAGACGGTCGTCGAGGAAGCCGAGGGCCTGTTCGCCGTCTGCATCCAGCACGAGATGGACCACCTGGAAGGCGTGCTGTTCATCGACCACCTGTCGCGCCTGCGCCGCGACCGCGCCATCGCTAAGGTCAAGAAGGCCCGCCGCGCGGCCTAAGGCTGTCGGCTCGCTCGTCGCTCGCTCGTCCTTGGCTTATCCAGAGCCTGGGAGCCGCGCGATGAAACCGATCCTCACCGCCTTCAAGACCTCGCCCGATCGCGGACGCGGGCTGGCGCGCGACATGCCGGTGCGCTGGGCGCTGGAAGAGGTCGGCCAGCCCTATGACGTCCGTCTGGTGACCTTCGCCGAGATGAAGGCGCCGGCGCATAAGGCGCTGCAGCCGTTCGGCCAGATCCCGACCTACGAGGAAGACGGTCTGGTCCTGTTCGAGTCCGGCGCCATCGTCCTGCATATCGCCGAGCGCCATCCGGGTCTGCTGCCGGCGGAGCCCGCCGCCCGCGCCCGGGCGATCGCCTGGATGTTCGCCGCCGTCAGCACGGTGCAGCCGCCGATCGTCGAGCGCGAGCGCTCGCTCCTGTTGGAGCGCGACGAGCCTTGGTTCGAGGCCCGCCAGCCAGGCCTGGAGCAAGAGGTGCGCCGGCGCCTGGAGGATCTCTCCCAGCGGCTGGGCGAGGCTGAGTGGCTGGACGGGGCCATCAGCGCCGGGGATCTGATGATGGTCACCGTGCTGCGCCGCCCCGCGGGCGCGAACCTCCTGGCCGACTACCCCAACCTCGCGGCCTATGTCGCGCGGGCCGAGGCGCGGCCGGCGTTCCAGCGCGCCTTCGCCGATCAGCTGGCCGTGTTCGAGGCCGCGTCGAAAAGCTAGCGCGTGCGGCCGCTCTCGGTGTCGTAGGGCGTTCCGTCGCGATGGCGGTAGGCGGCCTCGCCCTCGCGCAGGATCAGGTCGATATCCGGATAGTCACACCCATCCTCATCCGGACGCCGCGAGCCGATCTCCAGCAGCAGCACATCGCGATCCGAGCGGTTCTGGAAGTGGTGGCCGTTGGCGACCCCGGCCTTGAAACCGGCGCAGTCGCCGGCCCGCAGCACCGTCTCGCCGTCATTGTCGACCAGCACCACCTCGCCCTCGACGACCCAGGTGAACTCGTCCTCGGCCGTGTGCCAATGGCGCTGGCTGGACCACTGGCCCGGCGGCAGGCGCAGCAGGTTGACGCCGAACTGGGTGAGGCCGACCGCGTCGCCCAGCTTGGTGCGGTGGCGGCCCACGCAAGGTTCGTTGAATGGCGGCGGATAGCCCGTGCCGACGCGGGTGGGGGCGGTGGCGAGATCGATCTTGGGCATGGACAGTCCGTGGAGAGGTTTGCCGGGTTTGCGTCGTGACGGAGGGAAGCCTAAAGGCAAGACCATGAACAGCCCCGCGCCCGTTTCCGTCAGCATCGACCCTGTCGACCTCGCCCAGGCCCTGATCCGACGTCCGTCTGTGACCCCGGCCGATGAAGGCGCGATGG
>Ga0247725_1001077_pt1 | contig 15201 bp, 10 predicted proteins | sample OKSTACKMCFT3sol_FD_183021 | JGI IMG/M metagenome (GOLD analysis project Ga0247725, IMG submission 183021) | Subsurface sediment microbial communities from gas well in Oklahoma, United States - OK STACK MC-FT3-sol | ecosystem: Environmental > Terrestrial > Deep subsurface > Rock core/Sediment... | reverse complement strand
CGCTGCAGGCCACCACCGAGCAGCTCAAGGGCCTGCCGCCGGCCCTGGTGCAGACCGCCGAGTTCGACGTGCTGCGTGACGAGGGCGAGGCCTATGCACGCAAGCTGGACGCCGCCGGCGTCACCGTCACCGCGGTGCGCTACAACGGCATGATCCACGACTACGGCCTGCTCAACCCGCTGGCGCATATCCCGGCCGTGCAGGCCGCCCTGCGCCAGGCCGGTGCCGAACTGCAACAGCACCTCAAATAGGGGGCGCGACATGGCAGCGGATAGCACTGTCGAAGTGGTCACCCTGCTGATCCGCCACCGCGTGCGCCAGGGCCAGCTTGTTCCTTACGAGAGCTGGCTACGGCGCATCGTCCAGGCAGCCCAGGGTTACCCCGGGCACCTGGGCGTCGACGTGGTGCGCACCAAGGAGGGCGAGCAGGTGCTGTTCACCAGCGTGCTGCGCTTTTCCGGCGCCGAGCGCCTGCAGCAATGGCTCGGTTCCGACGAGCGCAAGCGTCTGGTCGAGGAAGTCGCCCCGCTGCTGGCTGCCGATGAAGACCTGACCCTGCACCCGGCCCGCGAGTTCTGGTTCACCCCGGACCAGGCAGCAAACCCGCCGCCACGCTGGAAGCAGGCCTGCATCACCTTCGCCGTGATCCTGCCGTTGAGCCTGCTGGTGCCACTGCTCTGGCAGCCGGCGTTCGCCGCCCTGCCCTGGCTCGGCGGCCACCTTGCCAGTAATGCACTGATCACCCTGACCATCGTGCTGCTGGTGGTCTATCTGTTCATGCCGCGAGTCACCCGCTGGCTCGCCCCCTGGCTAAACCGCCCCTGAACCGGAGGTCTCCATGCCCCACGACCCCACCGACAACAGCCGGCGCCGCTTTCTCGCCGCCACATCCGTGCTCGGCGCCGCCAGTGCACTGTGGCCAGCCCTACCGATCTTCGGCGCCGACAAAGGAGGCTCCATGCATCCCGACCTGATTCTGCACAACGGCCGCATCCACACCGTGGACCGGGAAAAGCCCAATGCCAGCGCCGTGGCCATCCACCAGGGGCGCTTCGTCGCCGTCGGCAACGACGCCGAGGTGATGGCCCTGCGCAGCGCCAGCACCCGCGTGATCGACCTGCAGAAACGCACGGTGATTCCCGGCCTCAACGACTCGCACCTGCACCTGATCCGCGGTGGTCTCAACTACAACCTGGAGCTGCGCTGGGAGGGCGTGCCCTCGCTGGCCGATGCCCTGCGCATGCTCAAGGACCAGGCCGACCGTACCCCGACGCCGCAGTGGGTACGGGTGGTCGGCGGCTGGAACGAATTCCAGTTCGCTGAGAAGCGCCTGCCGACCCTCGACGAAATCAACAAGGCCGCGCCGGATACCCCGGTATTCCTCCTCCACCTGTACGACCGCGCCCTGCTCAACCGCGCTGCTCTACGGGTAGTCGGCTACGGCAAGAACACGCCCAACCCGCCGGGTGGCGAGATCGTTCGCGATGCCAACGGCGAACCCACCGGCATGCTCATCGCCCGGCCCAACGCGATGATCCTCTACGCCACCCTGGCCAAGGGGCCGAAGCTGCCGCTGGAATACCAGGTCAACTCCACCCGCCAGTTCATGCGCGAGCTCAACCGCCTGGGCGTGACCAGCGCCATCGACGCCGGCGGCGGCTACCAGAACTACCCGGACGACTACCAGGTGATCGAGCAGCTGGCCAAGGACAAGCAGCTGACCGTACGCATCGCCTACAACCTGTTCACCCAGAAGCCCAAGGAAGAGCTGGCCGACTTCCAGAACTGGAGCAAGATCGTCAAGCCCGGCCAGGGTGACGACTTCCTGCGCCACAACGGCGCCGGCGAGATGCTGGTGTTCTCCGCCGCCGACTTCGAGGACTTCCTCGAACCGCGCCCGGACCTGCCCGGCACCATGGAGGCCGAACTGGAACCGGTGGTGCGCCACCTGGTGGAGCAGCGCTGGCCGTTCCGCCTGCACGCCACCTACGACGAATCCATCTCGCGCATGCTCGACGTGTTCGAGAAGGTCAACCGCGACATCCCGTTCAACGGCCTGCCCTGGTTCTTCGACCACGCCGAAACCATCACGCCGAAGAACATCGAGCGTGTGCGCGCACTGGGCGGCGGCATCGCCATCCAGCACCGCATGGCGTTCCAGGGTGAGTACTTCGTCGACCGTTACGGCGCCAAGGCCGCCGAGGCTACCCCACCGATCCAGCGCATGCTGGCCGAGGGCGTGCCGGTGGGCGCCGGCACCGATGCCACCCGCGTGGCCAGCTACAACCCCTGGACCTCGCTGTACTGGCTGGTCAGCGCCAAGACCGTCGGCGGTCTGGAGCTGTATCCCCAGGGTCTGCCACGCGAGACCGCGCTGCAACTGTTCACCCACGGCAGCGCCTGGTTCTCCAGCGAACAGGGCAAGAAGGGCCAGATCAAGGTCGGCCAACTGGCGGACCTGACAGCCCTGTCGGCGGACTTCTTCAGTGTCGAGGAAGAAGCCATCAAATGGATCGAATCGGTACTGACCGTGGTCGGCGGCGAGGTGGTCTACTCGGCCGGCGAGTTCGACAAGCTCGGCCCGGCGCAACTGCCGGTGCTGCCCGACTGGTCGCCGGTGGCCAAGGTGCCCGGCCACTGGAAGCCCACCGCACCGCTGGTGACCGCCGTGCACCAGTGCGTCGGCAGCTGCGCCGTGCATGCCCACAGCCATGAGCGGGCACGCCAGTCGTCGGTACCAATCAGCGACTTCCAGGGTTTCTGGGGGGCATTCGGCTGCTCCTGCTTCGCCTTCTGATGCGCAACTCCCCGCGCTGGCGCGAAGCCAGCGCGGGGCTCTGGCGCGCGGTTTCCCGGCTTGAGCAGGAGTTGCTATCCTGAACCTTCCTCCGCAGCGAGCCGATGCGTCGCACCATGAAGAACGTGGCGATCCTTCTCTTTCCCGATGTCTTGCTACTGGACGTGGCCGGTCCGATGGAGGTGTTCTCCATCGCCAACCGTTACCTGGCCGCAGACCAGCAATACAGCATCCACACCATCAGCAGCACCGAAGAAGCACAGGTGCGTGCCTCCAATGGCCTGAATATGCTGACCGACAAGGTGCTGAGCGAGGCCGAAACCCAGTTCGACCTGCTGCTGGTTCCTGGCGGACCAGGTGCTTATAACGGCGAACACGCCGAACTTATACCCTGGCTGCGTGATGCCGCAGCTGCCTCGCGCCGTTATGGTTCGATATGCACCGGCGCCTTCATCCTCGGCGCGGCCGGCCTACTCGATGGCCGCCAGGTAACCACCCACTGGAACTACACCGAGCGTCTGGCCCGGCGCTTCCCTGCCGCATGCGTCAGCACCGATCAGATCTACATCCAGGATCGCGAGCTGGTGACCTCCGGTGGCATCACTGCCGGCATCGACATGGCCCTGGCCATACTCGCTGAAGATCACGGCAAGCAGGTCGCCGTGAGCGTCGCCAAGGTGCTACTGGTAGCAACCCGGCGCCAGGGTGGACAGGCACAGTTCAGCCCCTTGCTGGCCGAGGTTGCACGCGAGGAGTCACCGATCAGTCGGGCCCAGCACTATGCCCTGGAGCACCTCGAAGAAGAACTCAGCGTCGAACGCCTGGCGGGGATAGCGGGTATGAGCGCGCGGCACTTCGCCCGGTTGTTTGCCCGCGAAATCCAGCTCACACCTATGGAGTTCGTACACAACGCTCGTATCGACCGCGCCCGCCATCTGCTGGAAACCAGCGATCTGCCACTGAAGACAGTGGCCTACCGCGCCGGCTTCCGCAGCGTGCGCTGCATGCGGATACAGTTCAGCGAGCGACTCGGCCTCACCCCGGCACAATACCGCCACCAGTTCGGCTGAATGTCCGTATCCAGCCCTGCATTGGCGGTACAGGTCCCCACCCTCGGGTTTTCCGGCCGACGCCGTGACGCGATGATCTCCCCGATATTGCGCTAGCCGTCGCTAGGCGCTGCCACCTTGGCATCAGGGAGAAGAGGTATGGGCATCCATCAGGCAGCAGCTGAAAGTCAAGGAAAGGCCCTGGCCATCGCCGTGGAGCGCTCGCCGCATGGCGAGCGGCTGTCAGGTTGGCAAGAACGGCTGGCCAAGCAGCTGATCTCTGCCAACCTGAACAGCGGTCTGAGCATCACGAAACTGGCCCGTGAATGTGGCTTGTCGCGCTGTCACTTCTCTCGTGCCTTCCACGGCAGTACCGGAATGTCGCCACACCAGTGGCTGACATGTCAGCGCCTGCACCGCGCCGAGGAGCTGCTGCTAGGCACACGCTCTGTAGCCGAAGTCGCGCAGGACTGCGGCTTCGCCGACCAGGCGCACTTCTCGCGGGTCTTCGCCCGCCACTTCGGCGTGCCGCCGAGTCAGTGGCGTATCCAGCAACTGCGCCTAGCCGGTTAAGCTCGCGAGCGGGCACAGGACCCGCCGCGCAGCCGCCCCTCACTTGCCAATCAGAGTGAAGTAGCTGGTCATCAGGTTGCGGTAGTTGGGGATATGGTTGGACAGCAGGTTGCCCAACCCTTCGATGTCATTACGCCAATCGCGATGCAACTCGCAGGCCACGCTGAACCAGTTCATCAGTTGTACGCCCGCAGCGTTCATGCGTGCCCAGGCAGCCTGCTGCACGGTTTTGTCGAAGGTGCCGGAAGCGTCAGTGACGACGAACACATCGAAGCCTTCGGCAATCGCCGACAGCGCCGGGAAGGCCACGCATACGTCGGTCACCACACCGGCGATGATCAGCTGTTTACGCCCGGTTTTCTTGATCGCGGCGACGAAATCCTCATTGTCCCAGGCGTTGATCTGGCCAGGCCGGGCTACGTAGGGCGCATCCGGGAAAAGCTCCTTGAGCTCCGGCACCAGCGGGCCGTTGGGGCCCTGCTCGAAGCTGGTGGTGAGAATGGTCGGCAGGTTGAAGAACTTGGCCACGGCGCCGAGGGCCAGGACGTTGTTCTTGAAGTCGCTGGGGGTAAAGTCCTGTACCAGGGAAATCAGGCCGGACTGATGGTCGACCAGCAGAACGACGGCGTCGTCCTTGTTCAGGCGTTTGTAGGGAACGGACATGGCTGACACTCCTTGCTTTCGGGTTGGATTTAGTGACGTGGCGCGGCGAGCAGGTGGCGGATGCGCACCGGCTCACCGGGTTGCTGGTAGCGCCGCGCCGCCGCCTCGATGCGCTGCTCGGCGCGGGTGACACGGCCGTGGTGGCGCAGATGCTCGAGCCAGGATTCGTCGAAGAACAGTTCCTGCCACAGGCTCGGGTCCTCGCTGTCCTGAAGCAGCGCCCAGGAGAAGGCGCCGTTGCGCCGGCGTATGCGCCGTACGTCGTGCATGGCCAGGCGGAAGGCCGCGGCGTCCTCGGCGGCAATGCGGTATTCGACGGTGACCAGCACCGGGCCGCGCTCGCGGTCCAACGCCTCATCCAGAATAGGCGTCGGCCAGTGCAGCGACGGCGCCAGGTCGTCGGCCTGAGTTGCCGGCAGGCGGAACCCCAGACGCGTCAGCAGGCCCAGCACCAGTAGCGCGCCGCCACCGGCGAAGGCCCAGGCCAGGGAGAAGTGGCTGGCCAACGCGCCCCAGGCAATGCCGCCGACAGCCGAGGCACCGAAGAACACCAGGATGTACACCGACAGCGCCCGCGCCCGCACCCAGGCCGGCACCGAGGTCTGCGCCGCCAGCTGCAGGCTGGACAGCACGGCGATCCACGCCGCGCCGCTGAGCAGCATCAGCGGCGCCAGCCAGGCGAACTCGCGCAGCCAGGCCAGGCCGAACAGCACCGCCGCGTAGGCCAGGCTGGCGACCAGCACCAGGGCATCGCCACCGAAGCGCGCGCGCAGGCGCGGCAGCAACATGGCACCGCCGATGGCGCCGAGGCCGACACAACCGAGCAGGATGCCATAGTCCAGCGCTGTGCCGCCCATCTCGCGGCGCACCAGCACCGGCAGCAGCGCCATGCCGGCGCTGGCGCCGAGGAAAAACGCTGCGGTGCGTACCAGTACCGCCTGCAATGGCCGCGCGCTGCGGGCATAACGGGCACCGACGCGGATCGCGCCGAACAGGCGTTCGGCCGGCAGCACGGTCTCGCTCGGTGCACGCTTCCACAGCAGCAGCGCGCCGATCACCGCGAAGAACGACACAGCATTCAGGGCGAAGGTCAGCCAGGGCCCGCTGAAGCTGACCAGGATGCCTGCCAGCGCCGGGCCGATAGCCCGCGCCACATTGACGCCCAGACTGGACAGCGCCACCGCCGCCGGCAGCGCGTCGCGCTCGACCACCTCCGGCGCCAGCGCCGACCAGGCCGGCATCATCAGCGCAGTACCGATGCCCATGCCGAAGGTCAGTAGCAGGAGCAGGATCACGTTCATCTGCCCGCTCAAAGTGAGCAGCGCCAGGGCCAGGGCGATGGCGGCCATCCACACCTGTACCAGCAGCAGATAGCGGCGCTTGTCGACGATATCGGCCAGCGCGCCGGCAGGCAGCGCCAGCAGGAAGATCGGCAGCGCCCCGGCCACCTGCACCAGGGCCACCGCCAGCGGGCTGGCAGACAGCGATGTCATCAGCCAGCCAGCACCGACTTCGTGCATCCAGGTACCGATATTCGAGACGATGCTGGCCAGCCACAGCCAACGGAACACCTGACTGCGCAGCGGTGCCCAGGCCGAGAGTGTTCCGCTCATGTCAGACCGCCGACACGGGCGGGCAGATTTCGGGGGTGAACTGATGCACGGCAGGCTCTCCCTAAAGGATGCCCCTACTATCCGTCTACCGAGGCAGCGCGGATTGCACCGATGTGCTTGTTTCTGTCATTGCCTAGCAACAGCGACTGACTCAGCCGCCACCAGCCATATGTTGGCGGATACGCTCACGCAACCAGCTCTCCGCAGGGTCGCTGTCGTAGGCGCCGCTCCAGACCATCGACAACTCTGCCGGCTGTACCTCAAAGGGTGCCTCCTCGGCGCGCAGACTGCCGTCGTCGACCAGAGTGCAGGCAGCGTAGTCCGGCACCGTGGCAATCATATCGGTGCCGCGCAGCAATGCGCGCAGGCTGCCGAACTGCGGCACGGCAAGCACGACCCGGCGGCTGCGGCCGACACGCGCGAGGTCAGCATCGATATTGCCGGACAAGTCGCCGGAGAAAGACACCATCACATGCGGCCGCGCGCAGTATTCGTCCAGCGTCAGCCGGCCGGGACGGTCGTCGCCACGCAGCACGCGCACACCGATATCGCGCAGCTTGCGCCGCTTGGCGTTGGCCGGCAGGTCGGTGGTGTAGCTGACGCCCACCGATATCTCGCCGGACGACAGTAGCCCCGGCATCAGCAGGAAGTTGGCGCGTCGAACCACAACCACGATGTTCGGTGCCTCCTCCTGCAAAGCATTGAGCAGCGGAGGAAACAGGCCGAACTCCGCATCGTCCGACAGGCCCAGACGGAACACGTTGCAGCTGCTGGCCGGGTCGAAGGCCTTGGCCCGGCTGACTGCAGCGGAAATCACGTCCATGGCCGGACGTACTTCCTCGAAGATGTGCAGCGCACGCGGTGTCGGCTCCATCTGCCGGCCGTTGCGAATCAACAGAGGGTCGTCGAACAGGTCACGCAGACGACTGAGCGCAGCGCTGACGGTGGACTGGGTAATGAACAGCTTCTCGCCAACGCGGGTCAGGTTGCGCTCGATCATCAGCGCCTCGAACACCACCAGCAGGTTCATGTCGAGGTGACGCAGTTCGTTTCGGTTCATCGCCCCTCGTCCGGATATGCGGCTAGTCCTGCAATTTGAGCATGCAGACACCCTCCCGACTTGAACATTTGTGCGAATTCTCGCACCGCTCAATCTGCACTTGAGAAGCTGTTACGCATGATCTACGGTAAAACCATCTCGCTGTGAAGCGAAAAGAAAATTCACTTAAGAATCAACGAGTAACAACATGATTCGACTAGGAAAAGCATGGCTCTCAGTCGAGCGACGGGAGGCTTTTCTAGGGGGGGAGCCGGTCCGCCTCGGCAGCCGCGCGTTTGCCATTCTCGAGGTGCTGCTGGCAGCACCCAATCGCCTGGTGACCAAGGACGAACTCATCGACGCTATCTGGCCGGACAGCGTGGTCGAAGACAACAACCTGCAGGTTCAGATCTCAGCCCTACGCCGCCTGCTTCAACTGCCGCCACAGCTGCTGGAGACCGTACCCCGCCGCGGTTACCGGCTCAATCTCGGGACCAGCATGGCGCCGCCACTCGAGGCTGCCCCTGCTCTATGCCCTAGTGACGACGAAGCCTGGAAGTCTCAGGCCCTTGTCCACGTGGTGGACGACGAACCCGCCGTCTGCGCGGCACTGGTACGCCTACTGCGCTCTGCCGGCATCACGGCCAGAGGCTACGACTCGGCCGCCGCATTTCTCGTCGACTGTTGCTTCGAACGCCCCGCCTGCCTGCTGCTGGACGTGCGCCTGAGCGATGGCAGCGGATTCGATCTGCTCGCCGAGCTGTGCCGGCGCCAGGCGCCAATGCCCATCGTGTTCATGACCGGCTTTGGCACCATCGACATGTCGGTGCGCGCCATGAAGGCAGGCGCAGAGGGATTTCTGACCAAACCAATAGATGAGCAACAGCTGCTCATCGCCGTGCGCGAGGCTATGCAGAGCGCCCATAGCCGCTACGCCGAAAACACCCTGTACGTCACTCTGCAGGCCCGCTACGCAACCCTGACCGAACGCGAGCAACAGGTCTTCGCGCACCTGCTGCGCGGCCAGCTGAACAAGGAGATAGCCAGTGAGCTGGGGCTGCAGGAGGTGACGGTCAAGGTGCACAAAAAGCACATCATGACAAAACTGCGGACAAGGACGCTGGTAGACCTGCTGATGGTGGGCCGGATGCTGGGTATGCTCCCGGAACTCCACGCTGAGTCGGCCTGAGTCATGTTCGTCGGCCCCCTTCCCCTCCACCCGCCGCAGGCTGCACATGCAGGTTGTTTGCGTCATCGACGACGAAACCTCTGTTCACAAGGCCATCGCCAACTTGCTCAGGTCGGCGGGCTATCAGTCGGTGGGTTTCGAATCAGGAGAGAACTTCCTCGCTTCGCCCTGGCGCGCCCAGTCTGCCTGCGTTCTGCTCGACCTGCAGATGCGCGGGCTGCAGGGGCTTGAAGTGCTGCGCGTCCTGAATGGCGAACGGCCGGTGATCTGCATGTCGGCCCACGCCAATGAACAACAGATTGCCGAGACTCTGGCCTTGGGCGCGGCGCAGTTCCTGGCCAAGCCCTTCAGCGCCGAACAACTGCTGCAGGCCATCGCCCTCAGTCTGGCAGACCGGCCATGAATGCTCCCTCGCCGCCCCTGGCGGGCAATCCGAGTTTCGATGAAGCCTGGCTACAGATCGTCGAGTGGCAAGGACTCGACCGTGCCGGTGAGCTGAGTCGATGGCGCGTGCGCGACATCCTGGCCGGGCGTCAGTGGCTGGTGGTCCGTGCCAGCCCCCAAGCCTCGCTGTGGGAACTGGCCCGACTGGATCGCGAGTATGCATTGGGTCCGAGCCTCGCCCAGCCCTGGGCAGTTACCCCGCTAGCGCGCCTGAACAGCGCCGAGGGCCCCTTGCTGGTGCTCGACGAAGATGGTGGGCGGCCACTGTCTGCCGTGGCCACCATCCCGTTGTCGGTGGAGTCCTTCCTGCAACTGGCTATCTGTGCCAGTGCGGCGCTGGCGCAGATGCACAGGCATGGCCTGCTGCACCGTGATATCCGTCCGGATAACCTGATCCTTGGCCATGACGGCCTGGTGCGCTTAACGGGATTCGCCTTCGCAACCCCCATCGAGAGCGGCAGCGACGGCGCACCACCACTGCCCGATGTCAGCCTGGCGTATATGCCCCCGGAGCAGAGCGCCTCGCCGCGCGGCGACCTCTATGCCCTGGGCGTGAGCTTCTTCGAGCTGCTCAGCGGCCACCTGCCATTCAGCGCCACGGACCCGGTGCGCTGGCTGCATCAGCACATGGCGGTGACCGCGCCACCACTAAGCCAATACCGCCCAGGTCTGCCACCCGCCCTTGACGACCTGCTCACCTGGCTGATGGCCAAACACCCCGGTCAGCGCCCTGACTCGGCCCAACAACTGGAGGCCGAGCTGCGCCGCTGCCTCGACGAATGGCGCGAGATTGGCAATATCCGCCGCGTCTCGCCTGCGACGCTGGGTAAACCATCCCCGGAGCTGGTCGGTCGCAGGACCGAACTGGAGATCCTGCGCAGCGCCACCACCCGACTGTGCGAGGGCCTGGGTGGTGCCGTGCTGATCAGCGGCGAGGCCGGCATCGGCAAAACGTCTCTGGTGCGCCAGCTACGTCGGGAACAGGATGCCGGAGCCCTGCTGTTCGCCAATGGCAAGTGCGAACTGTCGCGCCACCGCCTGCCCTATGCGGCTCTTTCCACTGCCCTGGCCTCGCTGTTTGCCCGCCTCGCCGGCGAAACCCCGGAACAGGTGCATCAATGGCGTCAGCTGTTGCGCGAGGCCATCGGCCATAGCGGCGACATGCTGGTGCGGCTGATACCGGAACTGGAATGGCTGACCGGCGAGCTGCCTGCCAGCATCAATCCGCCGCCGGTAAGCGAAGCGCGCCGCCATCTGCACGGCATGCTGCAGCGGCTGCTGGCCGCGCTGGCCCGACGGGAACAGCCGCTGCTGCTGTTCCTCGACGACGTGCAGTGGCTTGACGAGGAAAGCGCCATTTTCCTCGCCGAGCTGGCGCCCTCGAGTTTCGATCACCTGCTGCTGATCGCCGCGTATCGCCCACAAACTTCAATCGCACTGGACGCCCTGCTCGAACAGTGTCGCAGCCTCGGCGCTCGCACCCGGGAAATCGCTCTGCAACCACTGAGCCCGAATGAGATCGGCGCTCTGCTGCAGGCCGAACCAGGCCTGCGGGATGACGAACAGGCGCTGCTGACAGAACACCTGGGCCAGCGCGGCAACGGCAATCCGCTTTACCTCACCCAGCTCACCGCCCTGCTAAGGGAAACCACCAGCAGCGAACGTGACCAGCACTCACTGTCGCTGCTGGATGATGTCTCCGCATTGCTGACGATGCGCCTGCAGCGCCTTCCCGAGCGTACTCGCGGGGCTCTCGGCACCCTGGCGATATTGGGCAACCAGACACCGCTGCGCAGCCTGGCAGCGGTTAATGGCTGCTCGCCGCAACAGTTGCTGCAGCTGCTGCGTCCGGCTTTCAAGGCCGGTCTGGTGGTAGAAAGCCACGAGGGCCTGAGCTTTAGCCACGACATGGTCTGGGAGTCGGCCAGGGCGGCCATTCCCGATGAGCTGCGCGGGCCCATGAGCATCGAGTTCGCCAGTGCCCTGCTCGCATTGTTGCCGGAGGAGAACGCGGATACGGAAGACGTGTTCCGTGTGGCAACCCAGATACTGCGCAGCGCCGATGCGCCACTGCAACCTTCGCAGCGGCAGGCCTTCATCGCCCTACTGATGCGCTCCGCCCGCCTGGCCATGGCCGCCGCCGCCGCCGCTACGGCCTTGAGCTATCTGCAGCACGCCCAGCGCCTGTTGGATGAGTCAGGTTCGGCGCCCGCCAAGCTGGCCCGTGAGCTAGCCCTGCTGATCGCCCAGGGGCTTATCCTCGACGCCGACTACAGCATGGCCGACAGCCATGTCGGTGCATTGCTGGAACATACCGAAGCACCGCTGCAGCGCGCCGAGCTGTATCGCCTCAAATGTGAAATACGCTCGCTGTGCGGCGACTATGCGGGCGCCGTTGCCACCGCCACTGCGGGCCTGGCCGAACTTGGCGTGACACTGCCGCAGCAGGCCCATCTTGAGCATGCCGAGCGGGCCTGGGAGGCGCTGCAGCAAACACTTGGCGGACGCTCACCGGAGGTCTTCGCGGAACTCCCGGACATCGACAACCCCGACGTCCAGGCAGTCATCGAACTCCTTTCCGCCATCGTAATACCGGGCTCCATCATCGTGCCGGGCCTGATGCTGCTGAGCGGTTGCCGGATCGCCAGCCTGACCCTGCAGCACGGCATGTGCACCGCCGCCGTGCACGCGCTGGCCTGGCTCGGTGTAGCCGCCGCCCACCACCTGGATCAACACCCATTAGGCTACCGATACACCGCCACGGCGAGGTACCTGAGCGAGCAGCCGTGCCATGTCGCCAGCCGCGTGGCCGTGCTGGTCGCTCTTGACCAGGTCAGCGTGTGGACCCGGCCGCTGCCATTCGCGCTGGAGTGCGCCGAGTCGGCCTTCCGCGCCAGCCTGGCCCAGGGCTCGCCGAGCTTCGCCTGCTATGCCAACAACCACATCGTCTCCGACCTGCTGGTGCTCGGTGCGCCCATCGAGCGCATGCTGCGCCAGATTGACACCGGCCTGGTCATGGCACGCAACCTCGAGTTCATTGATGCACAGAGCATCCTGCATACGCAGGCTCGCTACATACGCCGCCTGGCCGGCGATAGCCCCGGCAGTATCCCGATCCCGCCTTTCGAAGAGCTGGCAGCGCGAGTGGCCGCCAGCAGCATGGGCCCACTGCATTTCTGGTGGCAGCTGTTCGAGGGCCTGTTGCGCTTCCTGGAGAGCGACTTCGAAGGCGCCGCTGCGCATCTTGACCAGGCCTGGGCGCTGACCTGGGCGGTGCCGGCACACATCCATCTGATCGACCTGGCACTGTTCAGCGTGCTCAACCGGGCGGCACTGCAGACGGCCAGCGGGCGCCCTCAGGAGTTCGACCAACCGATGCGTCACCTGCGTCTGTGGGCCGAGATGAACCCACGCTACTTCTCCGATCGCCTGGCCCTTGCCGAAGCAGAGCTGCTGCGCTTGCAGGACCGCAGTCTGGAAGCGCTGCAGCGCTATGAAGAGGCCATAAGCCACGCAGAGCAGTGTGGTGCCATTCACCTCAAGGGGTTGTCACACGAAATGGCCGCACGGAGCTACCAGAGCCTCGGCCTGCAGGTGAGCGCGCAGACACACCTGCGCCAGGCCCGTGATGCCTGGCGGCGCTGGGGGGCGAAGACCCTGGCCCAGCAATTGGAAACCGAGCATGCGTTCCTCCGTGAGCAGCCGGCACCAGGCGCCGCGGCCCAGCTTATGCCAGCCAGCCAGCAACTCGACCTGATGTCCATTACCCATGCCTGCCAGGCACTGTCGCGCGAGATTGAACCGGATGCGCTGATCAAAACCCTGCTGGCAAATGCCGCAATTCACGCCGGAGCCACCTACGCCGCGCTACTACTCACCGAGGGCGGCGACCTGAAGTTAGCCGCCACCGGCCTGGCCGGCAGCTGCGGTATCGACGTCTACCTGCGTCCCCCGCCAAGCGCCGCAGCCGCCGCCCCACTGAGCCTGGTTCGGCATGCCATGCGCCAGCGTGAACCATTGCTGCTCAACGGTACGGATGCCTATCGCCGCTTCGGCGAGGATGCCTACCTGGCGCGAGTGGAGCGCGGTGCGCTGTTGTGCCTGCCGCTGCTCAAGCAGAACGAGGCTATCGGCGCGCTCTATCTGGAGAACTGCTTGACCCAGGGCGCCTTCGAGCCGGCCCGCGTCGATGTGCTGGAGCTGCTCGCCGCACAGGCCGCCATATCCATGAGTACAGCCCGCCTGTATAGCGACCTGCTGGCAGAAAACCAGCGTCGAGCGGAGAGCGAGAGCACTCTCCAGCGCACCCAGGCGCTGCTGGCGATCGGCCAGGCAGTGAGCCACTACGGCACCTTCCTCTGGCGCCACCAGGCCGAGCGCTCGTTCTGGTCGCCACCGCTGGTCGCCGAGCTCGGCTTACCAGTGCCTGCGGACGATGAACATCTACGTGATGCGGCGGTGCTGGTGCACGCCGATGATCGTCCGCGCTTCGTTCGCACCCTGGACGAAGCAGTCCGCCACCAGCAGCCCTTCCGCCTGGAGTTCCGCACGGTGGCACTGGATGGCATCTCCCGCCATCTGGAACTGGCCGGCGAACCGGACGGCAACGATGCCTTCATCGGCGTGGTCTGCGACATCAGCGAGCGACGCCAGGCGGAAGTCGCCCTGCGCAGCGCTCGCAGCGAGCTGGATCGCACCTCGCAGGCCACCATGCTCGGCGAGCTGGCAGCCTCGATCGCCCATGAGATCAACCAGCCGCTGGCGTCGATCCTGTCCAATGCCGGAGCCAGCCTACGCTGGCTGGAACGCCCGCAGCCGGAGCTGGACGACGCCATCGAAGGCTTGCGCGAGATCCTTTGCGAGAGCCAGCGCGCGGCCGACATCGTCCGCGCCATGCGTACTTTGGCACGCGGCAAGCCACTGGCACGCAAGGCGCTGGACCTCGAACAGGTAATCCGACAGGTGCTGGACATCACCCGCGCAGACCTTGCGGACAAGCACGTCGGCGTGAGCCTGCAGCTGGCCGCACCAATCCCGGTCCTTGGCGACACCATCCAGCTGCAGCAAGTACTGCGCAACCTGATCAGCAATGCCGTGGAGGCCATGCAGGCCCTGCCGCCCAGCACCCGATCCTTGGCCATTCATGCTCAGCCAGTCGGCCAGGAGGTACTGGTGACGGTCGAGGACAGTGGGCCCGGCGTACCGGCGGAGAAGCTCGGCAAGGTATTCCAGGCCTTTTTCAGCACCAAGGCCAGTGGCATGGGCATGGGGTTGGCCATCTGCGCCTCCATTGTCGCGGCGCACGGCGGCGTGCTTGGCGCCACTCGCGGGCGTCATGACGAGAGCCTGTTTTTCTTCACCTTGCCGACCCGCCCAAGCGCCTGAGCTTCAGAACTTTTCAGGACTGGAAAAGGACTCGCACCAGGTCCGTGGCGCAATCTCTCCTCCATTGCAGAAGGAGGAACGCCATGAACGATCTAGCCATCCCGGCGGCGCCCACCCTGGATAGCCATACCTACAATCTGATCATTCACCTGCAAGCCGCCCTGGAAGGCAGCGAGCGCGATATCGTCTCCGCCGCCGGTCGGCAGCTCTGCCGGCATCTGCTGGAGCGCTACCAGCAGCCGCAGGAGGATAGGCCCAGCGAGCGCCTGTCGCTGGCGCCATGGCAGGAGCGCAAGGCCAAGGAAATTCTCGCCCGCAGCCTCAACTCGCGGCTGTTTATCGCAGATGTCGCCGAGCAGTGCGCCATGTCGCGCAGCCACTTCTCTCGCGCCTTCAAGCGCGCCACAGGGATGTCGCCACAGGAATGGTCGCTGGACCTGCGCGTGAGC
>Ga0247725_1001076_pt1 | contig 15264 bp, 10 predicted proteins | sample OKSTACKMCFT3sol_FD_183021 | JGI IMG/M metagenome (GOLD analysis project Ga0247725, IMG submission 183021) | Subsurface sediment microbial communities from gas well in Oklahoma, United States - OK STACK MC-FT3-sol | ecosystem: Environmental > Terrestrial > Deep subsurface > Rock core/Sediment... | reverse complement strand
TGCGCCGTTTGACGTAAAGGACTATTTAAAAGAGCGTGGTTACCGCTGGCATGACGGTGTTAAAGGTGCCAACAAACATTGGTGGCGCGAAATCAGCGAAGACGAGTTGCCGCAGGAACAAACTTACCTGGATGATTTGTATCATCGTGGCTCAGAACATGCCCACTATGACTACAAAGATGCCCGCAATCGATTTAAAGCTTTGTAGCCCTCTACAAGTTAAGCCTTGCATATTTGAAAACCTCTGGAAAATGGAAAGTGAACTCATGGTTTAACCAATAAGAGGAATCTTTCCATGTACCAAGACACCTACATTGAACATTATGCTTGCGCAATCTCGCCCTTTCAAGGGCGAGTCAAGCAAGAGGTAACTAGCTGCAAGGCAGCAACTTGCAAACGTCAAGAAGTATGATAAAATACTGTATATCCATACAGGTTATTGATGGGGTACTCTTTGCTCACTGGTATCAAGCTCCGCGCTAACCCTACATCCAATCAAAAACTGGTATTAAGCCAGTGGATGGGCTGTGCGCGTAGCATTTGGAATGCCAAAGTGGATGAGGAAAGGTATTACCGCACTTTTGCAAGGAAGTATTACCCGATTGGTACTTACGCGCCGCTTGATCAAAAGACATCGCAGTTTAAATCGAAAGAACTATCTCCTTGGCTATACCAGTGTCCTAGCCAAATACTCCGCAATAGTGCTGTTAACTGGTATCAAACCTATCAAAAGTTCATGAAAGGCGCATGTGGACGGCCAAAGCGCAAGCCAAAAACCGACAAGGGAAGCATTTATCTTACCCGTGAAGTATTCCATTTCGACCGTTGTGAAGATGGTAATTTACGCCTGTTTATTGGCACTAAGACTAATAATATTGGTTATTTATCGTTTAAAGCGCATCGTAAGTTTGAGATCCCTAATTCGCTGTATGTGCGTAAAGAGCGCGGTCAATACACGGTGTCTTTCTGTTATGAGAATGGAAAGAATGAAGTTGAGCTATCGAGCAATGCTGAACACTTGGCGTTTCTGCAAGGCTCAACAAAAGAGTATCTGGAAGAAAGCGTTATCGGTGTAGACCGTGGTGTTGCCATCCCTGCTCATGCTGGCTCAATGACGTTCGACTTCTGTGACAATCAGAAAAAGAAGATGACCAAAGTTGATCGCTACATTAAGCGACTACAACGCAAGTTGGCGCGTCAAACTAAAGGCTCAAACCGCAGGAACAAAACTAAGCACCGTATTGCTACGCATCACGCTAAAAAGGCGAACATACGTAATGACTTTGCGCATAAAACAAGTCGTTCATTAGTCGATAGTCAAGCTAAGGTTATTGTGTTCGAGGCGCTAAGTACCTCACGCATGACGCGCAAGCCAAAGGCAAAACAAAACGAGCAAGGCCGATATGTGTCAAATAAAGCCAAACAAAAGGCAGGGCTAAACAAGTCTATTCTGAACGTTGGTTGGCACATCATAGAAACCTACACCAAATACAAGGCTTACCAAGCGGGTAAAGCCGTATTCAAAATCCCTGCTCCGTATACCAGTCAGGAGTGCGCTCAGTGCGATCACACTCACCCCGACAACCGAAAATCACAAGAACTCTTTGTGTGCGGCAATTGTGGCAATACTGACAATGCAGACAACAACGCATCATTGGTCATTAAGAAACGGGCAATTAATCTAATATTAGACACTGGAACGGTGTTGTCTGACGATGGAGTTCTAAGAACTCAGTCAGATAGTGGACGTGGAGGCAATCGTAAGACTAGCCGAGCCAAAAGCTCGACTAGCGGTGTCCAACGAAGCGTCAAAAAAGAAAAGCTAGCGGCTTAGGCGGTTATCTTGGAAGCTCGCTGCTTTAGCTGCGAGTAGTTCACTACTGGGGCGAAATCTTCGTCTCTGCCCGCATCATTGAATTTGGCATCACGTTCGAGCGCTTTCTTAAAGATCCATGGAAGCACTTGATGTCCTGTGGCCAAGAGTCTGCCCCAGACGCGATTGCTGAAGGGATGCTGCCATTGCTACCAGCCCAGGCAGAAGTTGCTAGGCGCATTCGGGAAAGTGAGCAACGAGCCCTGATGTCTACAGGGTCGGACAAAGGGGGATTTCATCGCGATAACATCGTGGTGCCATTGGTTCGGGTAGCGCATTGATAGCGGCTACCAGCAATGGCATGAAACAGTGTCTTCACTCCCATACCTGAGCGGCAATTGCAATCCAGATCATAAAGTTGCCGCTTAGTCTTCCCTACAAAATAATTTGTGATAGGATGACACCTAATAAAATTAATTAGGTTGAAGCCTATTCAGTGTTTTATGGCCATCTGTCCAGCTTCAACCGGTAGAGATTGCTAAGTCACTGCGGATGAAGAGCAGCATTGAGTGATGCTTTTCAATGTGATTTCGCGATGTCGGTCCTTACTTTATAAACAGAATTTTTAAAAAACTGGTTGAATTGGATAAACAAGACGCATGACAAATGATGGTCTGAAACAAACGGTAGTGGCGAAGTCAGGTAAGCTTTCGCAGATAGCGCAGTTGCCACAAGCAACCAGGGATCGCATTGCCCACATCGACTTCACCTTATTGTTTAAGGGCGAAGCGGTGCGGGCGGATTTAGTCGATCGCTTCAGCATAGCCGCCGCACAGGCAACAAAAGACTTCACCATGTACCGAGAGCTTGCACCAGGCAACATTGAGTATGACCAAAAACTCAAGTTGCATAAGCGTGGTGAAGCATTTGAACCTTTGTTCGACTATGACGTTGTGAGAACACTGGCAACCATTAGCCAAGGGCACGGAGATGGCTTCACTGGAAAGGTAAAACCACCACTGGCTTGTGAAGCGCCTTATCACCTAAACAAGCCGAGTTTATCAATAGTAGCGAAAGTTACCGAGGCCATACATAAGGGCAAAGCCTTGGTTATCACCTATGTATCGTTATCGAGCGGTGAAACCACGCGTGAAATTGTGCCGCATACGCTGGTGGACAATGGCCTGCGTTGGCATGTTCGTGGTTTTGACCGCAAGCATGGTGAATTTCGTGACTTTGTGCTGACCCGAATTAAAGCAGCGGTTGTACTTGAAGACTCAAGGTTATCTGAAGCTGAGCTCGAAACCCAGGATCGGCAATGGAATCGCTTTGTAGAGCTTGAGTTAGTGCCGCACCCACGCATAGAGCACAGCGAAGCGATTGAACTGGATTATGGCATGACGGGTGGCGTTCTAAAGGTTGAGATTAGAGCGGCAACCGCTGGGTATTTGCTTCGTCAATGGCATGTGGATTGTTCCAAAGCACACAGCCTTCAAGGCACTGAATACCAGCTTTGGTTAAAGAATACTCCGACACTCTACGGGGTCGGAAATTTGAATTTAGCTCCAGGGTTTAACGAATGATGTTCGACGACAGTAAACATCGCGTAACCCATAAACGAATTATGACGAATTAAAATCAGGAATTAACAAATGACAAGTTTACAACAACGTGCCGAACTTCAACGCCAAATATGGGCGATTGCCAACGATGTAAGAGGCTCAGTGGATGGTTGGGATTTTAAACAATATGTACTGGGTACGCTGTTCTACCGTTTTATCAGTGAAAACTTTGTCAACTACATCACAGGCGGAGATGAGAGCGTTAATTATGCTGCCATGTCTGACGATGATGAAAACATCAAGTTTGCTAAAGAAGATGCCATTAAAACCAAAGGCTACTTTCTTTACCCTAGCCAGTTGTTTAGCAATGTAGCGGCTAATGCACACAAAAACGAAAATTTAAATACGGATTTGGCAGCAATTTTTGCTGCAATCGAAAACTCAGCCAATGGCTATGATTCAGAAAAAGACATCAAAGGCTTGTTTGCGGATTTTGATACCACCAGTAATCGTCTGGGTAATACGGTAGAGGCAAAAAACAAACGCCTGGCAGCTGTGTTAAAAGGCGTGGCAGGTTTAACCTTCGGTAATTTTGAAGACAACCAAATTGATTTATTCGGTGATGCCTACGAGTTCCTGATTTCAAACTATGCCGCCAATGCGGGTAAATCCGGTGGTGAATTTTTCACCCCTCAGCACGTTTCAAAATTGATCGCGCAGTTGGCCATGCACGGCCAAACCAGTGTCAATAAAATCTATGACCCTGCGGCGGGTTCGGGCTCGTTGCTGTTACAAGCTAAAAAGCACTTTGATGCGCATATCATTGAAGATGGTTTTTTTGGTCAAGAGCTCAACCACACTACCTACAACTTGGCGCGTATGAATATGTTTTTGCACAACATTAACTACGACAAGTTTAATATTCAGTTGGGTGATACCTTAACCGAACCACACTTTTTAGATGATAAACCCTTTGATGCCATTGTCTCTAACCCGCCTTATTCAGTGAAATGGATTGGTAGCGACGACCCAACCCTAATCAACGATGACCGCTTTGCGCCCGCAGGTGTTCTCGCCCCAAAATCAAAAGCAGACTTTGCTTTTGTATTACATGCACTTAGTTACCTATCAAGCAAAGGTCGTGCAGCGATTGTTTGCTTCCCCGGTATTTTTTACCGTGGCGGTGCTGAGCAAAAAATTCGCCAATATCTGGTTGATAACAACTATGTTGAAACAGTGATTTCACTGGCACCTAACCTGTTTTTTGGCACCACCATTGCGGTGAATATTTTAGTGCTTTCTAAACACAAAACCGACACTACCACTCAGTTTATTGATGCTAGCGGACTGTTTAAAAAAGAAACCAATAACAACGTACTGACTGAGCAGCACATTGAAGACATCATGGCAGTGTTTGCCAGCAAAGAGAACGTGGATCATTTTGCTAAATCGGTTGAATTGGAGATCATAGCAGGCAATGGTTACAACCTTTCGGTAAGCAGTTATGTAGAGTCCGAAGATACTCGTGAGTTAGTAGACATAAATAAGCTCAATGCAGAGCTTAAAATTACCGTTGCGAAAATAGACCGACTTCGCAGTGATATTGATGCCATAGTTGCGGAAATTGACGGTGAGGAGGTTGAGGCATGAACGATTTTAGCTATGTAGAGAAACTACTCGATGGTGTTGAAGTGGTTTGGTTTCCGATCAGCGAAGTTACTGAGCGAACTACAAATATAAAGTGGCGTGAAACTTCTGAACGCCATCAGTATATTGATCTAACTTCAGTCAGCGTTGATACAAAAAAAATAATAGAAACAACAGAGGTAAAAGCTAGCAATGCACCCAGCCGTGCTCAAAAGCTTGTAAAAAAAGACGATGTATTATTTGCAACAACTCGTCCGACACAAATGCGCTATTGCTTAATTGATGAGGAATATGATGGAGCAGTTGCGAGCACAGGATATTGTGTATTGCGAGTGAAAAGGGATGTGACTCTACCTAAGTGGATTTTGCATTTGATTTCCTCAAGTGATTTTAAAAAGTACCTTGAAGAGAATCAGAGTGGTTCTGCATATCCAGCTATTTCTGATGCGAAGGTCAAAGACTTTAGTATCCCTATCCCATGCCCTGATAATCCAGAAAAATCGCTGGCAATACAAGCTGAAATAGTGCGTATTCTGGACGCATTTACCGCCATGACCGCCGAGCTGACCGCCGAGCTTAACATGCGTAAAAAACAATACAACTACTACCGCGACCAGTTGTTGGGTTTTGAAGAGGGTGACGTTGAGTGGAAGACGTTAGGTTGGATTGGTGAAGTTCGTATGTGCAAGCGTATAATGAAGAATGAAACTTCTGACATCGGTGACATCCCATTTTTTAAGATAGGAACATTCGGTAAAGAGCCTAATGCCTATATTTCACGAGATACTTTTGAAGAATACAAGAGTAAATATAATTATCCAAGAGTGGGTGAGATACTTATATCAGCTAGTGGAACTATTGGTAGAGCAGTAATTTTTAATGGTGAAGATGCCTATTTTCAAGACAGTAATATTGTTTGGCTTGAAAATGATGAAAGTAAAGTGCTAAACAAATACCTATTTTACTTTTATCAAATAGCAAACTGGAACGTTTCTGACGGCGGTGTAATTAAGCGATTGTACAATGACAATATCAAAAAAACGCTTATTCCAGTGCCATACCCCAATGAACCTGAAAGGTCTTTGGCTGAACAGGCTCGTGTTGTCGCCATCTTAGATAAGTTCGACACCTTAACCACTTCTATCCAAGAAGGTCTGCCCCGCGAAATCGAGCTACGCCAAAAGCAATACGAGTATTATCGTGACCTGTTGTTGAGCTTCCCTGCCAGTCCGGCAGGCGGGCCGAAATCTCATTCAGATGAGGCAGCTTAATGAGTAAAATGCTAACGGAAATAGCAGCGCCAGTTATTCGAGATTGTCGAATAACTGCCAAAGATGGCAAGCATAAGGAGGCTGCTTAATGGCCTATCAACCACCTTTTACCATCACCAGCGATATTTTGAACTTGGTGGCACAAATCAGCCAGCAGGTCGGCGAGTTAAATGCCAGCCAGCTCAATGCCTCGCCGCAACTGCGCAAGCAAAATCGCATTAAAACCATTACCGGCACGCTGGCGATTGAAGGCAATAGCTTAACTGAAGAACAAATTACCGCCATTGTTGAGGGTAAGCCTGTGCTGGGCAGCGTGCGTGAGCTAGCCGAGGTAAAAGGCGCGATTGCCGCTTATGATGCACTGCCTGCATTCACACCCAGCGCCATTGACGATTTACTCACGGCTCACGGTTTAATGCTGTCAGATATTCTTGTGAATGCCGGTGAGTTTCGCAGTAAAGGCGTGGGTATCCATAAAGGTGGTGTGGTGCACCATGTTGCGCCGCCTGCGCATCAGGTATCCGGTTTAATGGCTGATTTAATCCAATGGCTTAAGCAAACAAAAGATCACCCATTGATCGCCAGTTGTGTATTTCATTACGAATTTGAGTTTATTCACCCCTTTGCCGATGGTAACGGTCGTATGGGGCGGTTATGGCAAACGCTGATTTTGTCCAAGTGGCATCCGTTGTTTTTATCTTTGCCGCTAGAAAGTGTGATTAAAGACCATCAGCAAGCCTATTATCACGCCCTTGAGCAGGCCGATAACCAAGCAGACAGTACGCCGTTTATTCATTTTATGTTGTCGGTTATTCAGCAAACACTCGCGCAAAACGCCTCTGTAAGTGCCCCTCTAAGAGAAGGTGAAAACGCCCCTGTAAATACCCTTATCAATGTAACGGGCCTTAAAACGCCTGAGGCTATTTTAGCATTGCTCAGTAACACGCCCGAGCTAACCCGACAACAACTCGCCGATACCTTGAATAAAGACGTTAGAACCATTGGTCGCGCCATTAGCAAACTACAAAAAGAAGGCAGGTTAACTCGGGTAGGTTCAGATAAAACCGGCCATTGGCAAGTCACTGAATAATGCGATGCAGTGGCTGGTTCCATTTTGGAAAACACCACGGCTAACAAAAAAGGATGTAAACGAATGACGACTTATAAAGCGGTGGCAGAATCCAATAACTTTATTGTGTTAGATAAATACACTAAAGAGTGGCAGGTTAACGAAAGCTTTCAAAGCGAAGGTGATTTAGAACGTGAGCTGATTCAGGACCTAAGCAACCAGGGCTATGAGTATTTATCGGCACTAACCACGCCCGATGCCATGCTGGCGAATGTGCGCAAGCAGCTACAAGCCCTTAATAAGGTCGAATTTACCGATGCCGAGTGGGCTCGCTTTTGCGAGCAATACCTGAACACACCAAGCGACAATATTCTTGATAAAACTCGCAAAGTGCACAGTGACTATATTTTCGATTTTGTCTTTGATGATGGCCATATAGAAAACATCTACCTGTTTGATAAGAAGACCATTGCTCGTAACAAAGTGCAGGTCATTAAGCAGTTTGAGCAAACGGGAAGCCATGCCAACCGTTACGATGTGACGATTTTGATCAATGGTTTGCCTTTGGTGCAAATCGAACTGAAAAAGCGTGGTGTGGCGATCCGTGAGGCGTTTAATCAAATACATCGCTACAGCAAAGAAAGCTTTAATAGCGATCACTCCTTGTACAAGTTCTTGCAGCTGTTTGTTATCTCTAATGGCACCGACACGCGCTATTTTGCTAATACCACTAAACGAGACAAAAACAGCTTCGACTTTACGATGAACTGGGCGAAGTCAGACAATACGCTGATCAAGGATTTAAAAGACTTTACCGCCACTTTTTTCCAGAAAGAGACCTTGCTTGAAGTGATCTTGCGTTACTCGGTGTTTGACGTCAGCAATACCTTACTTGTAATGCGCCCTTACCAAATTGCGGCTACTGAGCGCATTTTATGGAAGATAAAGAGCGCGTTTAACGCTAAGAACTGGAGCAGCACCGAGAGCGGTGGGTACATTTGGCACACTACGGGTTCAGGCAAAACACTCACCAGCTTTAAAGCGGCACGTTTGGCCACCGATTTAGACTGTATCGATAAAGTCTTCTTTGTGGTGGACCGAAAAGACCTCGACTATCAGACGATGAAAGAGTATCAGCGGTTCTCGCCTGATAGTGTGAACGGTTCAGACAGTACCGCAGGGCTTAAGAGTAACCTGGATAAAGACGATAACAAGATTGTCGTCACCACAATCCAAAAGCTCAACAACTTAATCAAAAGCGAAAGCGATTTAGCTATATACAACAAGCAAGTCGTTTTTATTTTTGATGAGTGTCATCGAAGCCAGTTCGGTGAGGCGCAGAAAAACCTGAAGAAGAAATTCAAAAAGTACTACCAGTTTGGCTTCACAGGTACGCCCATTTTCCCAGAAAATGCACTGGGCGCTGAAACTACGGGTAGCGTGTTTGGCCAGCAGTTGCACACGTATGTGATCACCGATGCCATTCGTGATGAAAAAGTACTCAAGTTCAAAGTGGACTATAACGATGTTCGTCCGCAATTTAAGAGCATTGAGACTGAGCAGGATGATAAGAAGCTTAGTGCGGCGGAGAATAAGAAAGCCTTCTTACATCCAATGCGCATTGGTGAAATCTCGCAGTATATTCTGAGCCATTTTAACCAGAAAACACATCGAGCCTATTCTGGCGCCAAAGGGTTTAACGCCATGTTTGCGGTCAGTAGTGTTGATGCGGCGAAAGCCTACTATGAAACCTTCAAAACATTGCAGGCCGAGGCTGAGAATGGACCTACAAGTAAACCTCTGCGCATTGCAACTATCTTCTCATTTGCTGCCAATGAAGAGCAGGACGCCATTGGTGATATTTTAGATGAGAGTTTTGAAGTCAGTGCCATGAACAGCAGCGCAAAAGAGTTTTTGAGCGCCGCGATTAAAGATTACAACGCCATGTTTAAATCTAACTATGGCGTGGACAGTAATGGCTTTCAGAACTACTACCGTGACCTTGCTCAGCGCGTGAAGAATCAAGAAATAGATCTGCTCATAGTGGTGGGGATGTTTTTAACGGGCTTTGATGCGCCTACGCTTAACACCTTGTTTGTTGATAAGAATTTGCGCTATCACGGCTTGATGCAGGCATTTTCTCGCACTAACCGCATTTATGATGCGACGAAGACCTTTGGCAATATTGTTACCTTCCGTGATTTGGAACAGGCAACCATTGATGCAATCACCTTGTTTGGTGACAAAAACACCAAAAACGTGGTGTTGGAGAAGAGCTACAAAGAATACATGGAAGGCTTTAACGATATTGCTACTGGCCAAGCGCGTCGAGGTTTTGTTGATATCGTCAAAGAGCTGCAAGAACGCTTTCCAAACCCAGAAAATATTGAAAAAGAACAAGATAAAAAAGAGTTTGCCAAGCTGTTTGGTGAATACCTAAAAGCAGAAAATATTCTACAAAACTACGATGAGTTTGCTGGATTAAAAGCACTGCAAAGCTTAGATACCAGTGATGAACAAGCTGTTGAAGAGTTTAAGTCAAAGTACTATCTGGACGATGCTGACATCGAGGCAATGCAAACCATCGATATGCCAAGCGAACGTGCTATCCAAGATTATCGCTCTACTTACAACGATACCCGCGACTGGTTGCGACGCGATAAAGAAGGTCAGGATAAAGATAAGTCAACGGTAGACTGGGACGATGTGGTCTTTGAAATTGATTTGCTTAAATCGCAAGAAATAAACCTCGATTACATTCTTGAACTGATTTTTGATCACAATAAGAAGAACAAGAGCAAAGAAGGCTTGATTGAAGAAGTTCGTCGTATGATCCGCGGTAGCCTTGGCAATAGAGCGAAAGAGAGCTTGGTGGTTGATTTTATTAACCAGACAAACCTAGATGAGATCAATGACAAAGCCAGCATTATCGACGCTTTCTTCAAATTCGCCCAGGCGGAGCAGAAGCGCGAAGCCGATGCCATTATAGCCTCTGAAAAGCTCAATATCGATGCTGCCAAACGCTATATTGCGTCATCACTCAAACGTGAGTACGCCTCTGAAAATGGCACTGCACTTAATGAGGCGCTGCCCAAACTTAGCCCATTGAACCCACAGTACCGAACCCAGAAGCAAACGGTGTTTCAGAAAATTGCCGCTTTTGTTGAAAAATTCAAAGGTGTGGGTGGGCAGATATAAAAAATGACGATCTATTTAAGCGCCGCTCGCTTGCTCGATGATATAGATTTTACAGAATCTATTCTTTTGGTGAGTAGCGTTTATTTAGGTTTAAGGGTGGTTTTATGACAGGAAATAATGAAGGTTTGTCGCTAGCTAGGCTACTAATGGTCTTGAGCAGTATGTCCCCACTATTCATTCTTTGGGCAATTAAGGGGTGGGGAATAAAAGGTATTTCGGAAGTATATTTTCTTTCTTTCTGCCTTTTTTTTATTACGGTGCCAAATTTATTCTTGTGGTTCCGCGTAAGATTAGTCAAAAAAAGAAAAGATCGGCGAGAAGTGACCGCAGGCGATTGTGAGGATCACAGAGATCATCTACTTGTTTACCTTTTTGCTATGTTACTTCCTTTCTATAGTGTCAATATCGATAGTATTAGAGACTTAGCGGGTCATGTGGCGGCAATAACGTTCATTGTGTTTCTGTTTTGGCATCTGAATATGCATTATATGAACATTTTTTGGGCAATGAAGGGGTTCAGGGTATATACGTTGAAACCTGATGCAGCAAATAACTCTATTAGTGGCAGAATTCCTGTCGTATTAATCACAAAGCGCTCTCATATTGTCAAAGGAGAGAAAATTTCAGCTTACAGGCTTAGCCAAACGGTATTTTTAGAGGATGAATAATGCCTATTAACTTTGATTTTGAAAATGTAAATATAACTGAGTTTGGTCTTGGTCTGGATAGTCCCAATCGAGGTTTTGTGTTTGTTCCTGTTGATGAAGTCGTACAGAAGTCATTAGTTGAAATGGTTAGTTTTACAAAGACACAGATGCAGGATAAGGCGAGCAGTATGGCTACGTATCAGCCATCAGAAAAATATTCTTCTATTGAATATCTTACCTTTTCAATCAATGACCCATTGGTACAAGAGCTTAAAACTCTTCATGAGTCCGAAAATGTACCAGAAGATTGCAGTGCTTTTGACAATATCAATCAATGTTTCGCGTACTTTGTAAAGCTCACTGATAACAACCAACAGAGAATAACAGCTGTACGTCGTTCAACTCAGTTTAAAACTTTAATAAAGAAAAGGCATAGGCTGGTTCAGTATGTTGATAATACTTTAAAGTCGTTAGAGGAAACTGTTTTCAAATTGGATAATGACTTCGATTTTATTATTCAGAATGATTTAATTCATATTCTCCGCCCTAGTGGCCTAGAGTTTACAGCTCAACTTCAGAAGGCAATTATGGATGCAGTTCCAGCCAACATTGCGAGTATTGCGAGTGAAATTGATTTCGTTAACTTTGATAGTATATCTCAGTACGCTCAAAACCACTCGAGAGCTGCAAGATATATTGCTTCCATTAAATCTCAATCAGAAGCAATAAAAATTAGTCAAGATAAGCTAGAACGTTACTGCGAAAAAACTAATGTTGTCACAAATATAGTTGATGGGAAGATTAATTTAGACAGCTCGCAGATTATGGGATTTTTGGAAGTCCTAGACAGGCGTCGATACGAAATAGATCTAAAAGACGATGGAGAGTCGGAAGTTTATAGAGCGCCGAGCAGAAGCCGAGTAACTAGTTAGTTTACAAAGTCTGCGGCATTTGTAATCAATTAGCAATGCTATTCAAAATATCTGTGTGTCAATAGATCTGGATTTCTTTTATCTAATTCACCGCCGGTGATTTTATGAACCTTCACACTATCGTGTCGGAGGTTCACTATGTTCAAAAACCTATTTTTTCAAACCAAAGCACTACCAGAACTGTCATCTCAACTCGATGCAGAAATCCCACGCTACCCGCCATTCCTGAAGGGGTTGCCAGCTGCGTCCCCCGAGGATTTGCAGTCCACACAAGACGAGCTAATTGACAAACTGCGCCAGGTACTTGGCTTTAACCAGCGTGATTTTCAACGTCTGATTCAGCCCTGCATTGACCATCTGGCTGCTTATGTTCATTTGTTGCCAGCTTCTGAGCATCATCATCACAGTGGTGCTGGTGGTTTATTACGTCATTCGTTGGAAGTTGCTTTCTGGGCGGCACAAGCAGCTGAAGGGATCATCTTTGTTGCCAGTGGCACACCGGTTGAGAAAAAAGAGCTAGAGCCAAGGTGGCGTGTCGCGGCGGCTCTTGGCGGTTTGTTCCATGATATTGGTAAGCCTGTTTCAGACTTGTCCATTACAGACGAAGATGGACGCTATCAGTGGAACCCTTTTTTAGAAACCTTATCTCAGTGGGCCACTAATAATAGCATTGAACGCTATTTCATTCGCTGGCGCGACGGACGGTGCAAGCGGCACGAGCAATTTTCAATTCTGGTTTTAAACCGGGTGATGACACCTGAGTTGCTCGCCTGGTTAACCCAGCCGGGCCCAGAGATTTTGCAAGCCATGCTGGAAGCAATTGGCAATACCGATCCAGAGCATGTCCTGTCTAAATTGGTTATTGAAGCTGACCAAACCAGTGTCCAGCGAGACCTGAAAGCTCAACGAGTTTCCGTTGACGACAACGCCCTTGGTGTCCCAGTCGAACGCTATCTACTTGATGCCATGAGGCGATTACTTGCCAGTTCGCAATGGCTGGTCAATCAGCGAGACGCCAGAGTCTGGGTACGAAAATTGAATCAATCAACCAATCTTTACCTGGTCTGGAAAAGTGCAGCTAAGGACATCATTGAGCTGTTGGCCAAAGACAAGATACCTGGCATTCCAAGAGATCCTGATACCCTTGCGGACATCCTCATTGAGCGAGGATTGGCCACTAAATCCGTCTCAAATGAGCGATATGAAAGCCTTGCCCCTGAAGTGCTGATCAAAGACGACAAGCCAATCTGGTTACCAATGCTGCATATTTCTGAGGCCGATTTATTGTTCAGCTCGAATATACCAAGTGGTGTGACACTGTTTAGTAAACCTGAGTGGGAAGCAACACAGCAAACACAAGCAGAGCCTCGGAGTCGTTCCAGTGAGCATCCAGACTTGCCTGAAGCGTCATCATCAATTGAACACAGCAAATCGGCTGAGTTGCCATCGACAAAACCGTCCGACCAAGATGATGAACTTCGTCATGCCAGTGATGTTAATAACCCCCAGGCAACTGAAAATGCTCCGGGTGATGAATGCGAAAAGCCAAACGATTCAAGCACTGCTGCTATCGCAAATAACGCAAACCAGCACGATGCAGAAGCATTGAATCTGCCTGAATCTTTGGCGTGGCTCCCAGAGGCCAGTAGTGCGTTGGTTATGGTTGGCGAACAGATACTGATCCGCTATCCCGATGCGGTAAGGCCTTGGTGTGCTCCCCGAAAACTGCTTGCTGAACTCAGTCGATTAGATTGGCTTGAATTAGATCCCGCAAACCCGACTCGTAAGGCCAGAACTGTGACTACAAATGATAGCGTTCAGGAGCAAGGATTACTTCTGAAGGTATCGATTTCTAAAAGGCTAATTGCACTGATAGACATCTCCAAACAAGACACAGAACCGGCGACAGCAATTCAGAACAAAGAGGCTTTACAGCGTCCGAGTCGAACTGAGACAACCAATGCCCAAGCAAAAGAGCCCGTCACAAGAGCGGAGCGTAAGCTAAAGCCGATTGCGCCCAATGCGAACTCAAGTACAGACCCCAAACACGCGCAGCGGCAACAGATGGTTAATTTTGTGAAAGATTTGCCCATCTTACTGACCGATGGCGATTACCCAGACGTGGATCATAGTGCCGATGGTATTCGCGTCACGATTCAAACCTTACGCCAAGTCGCCAATGAGCATGGTATTCCAGCCGGGCAATTGCTTCGGGGGATCTCGGCCAGTGACCAATGCCAGTTTGATGAGGGGGAAACGGTTTTGTTTACCGCTCACGCTAAACGTTAATCCTTTTGAAATTAAGCGATTGCAAACGGTTATTTTGCGGAGCATGAATGAAAGAAAACGCATACGAGATGCCTTGGCGCAAGAACTATGAAGCCATGGCAGCAGCAGGTTGGCTGGTTGGTGCAACTGGGGCAATTGCCGCAGAAATGCTGACTGAGCTACCATCTGAGCCATTTTGGTGGATGACAGGGATTTCCTCGGGCATGGCGTTGTATCGCCTGCCTGAGGCTTATCGCCTTTATAAGTTGCAGATGGGGCTAAAAGGCAAACCTTTGGCTTTTATGGCGCTGTCGCATTTACAAAAGGTGATGGCAAAACATCCTGATGAATTGTGGTTAGGTTATGGCTTTGAATGGGACCAACGTCATGCTCAACGCGCTTATGAAATATTAAAGCGGGATAAGCAAACCTTGCTTAACCAAGGTCACGGCAAACAAATGGGTTCGACCTGGATTCATGGTGTTGAGCCCAAAGAAGAAGATGTGTACCAGCCAGTTGGTCACACTGAGGGGCACACCTTAATTGTCGGCACGACCGGTGCCGGGAAAACCCGATGCTTTGATGCGATGATCACTCAGGCCATTTTGCGTAATGAAGCCGTGATTATTATTGACCCTAAGGGAGACAAGGAACTTAAGGATAATGCACAGCGAGCCTGTATTGCCGCCGGTAGTCCTGAGCGCTTTGTGTATTTTCATCCGGGTTTTCCAGAGCATTCAGTACGTCTTAATCCCCTGAGAAACTTTAACCGGGGTACTGAAATTGCCAGCCGAATTGCGGCATTAATCCCCTCTGAAACCGGTGCTGATCCATTTAAAGCCTTTGGCCAAATGGCA
>Ga0247725_1001075_pt1 | contig 15303 bp, 22 predicted proteins | sample OKSTACKMCFT3sol_FD_183021 | JGI IMG/M metagenome (GOLD analysis project Ga0247725, IMG submission 183021) | Subsurface sediment microbial communities from gas well in Oklahoma, United States - OK STACK MC-FT3-sol | ecosystem: Environmental > Terrestrial > Deep subsurface > Rock core/Sediment... | reverse complement strand
GGTCGCAGACTGACAGCAGAAGGAGGTCCTCTGTGAACGCCTTCGCCGACACGTCCGCCGCACACCCGCTGGGCCGGGTGTTCGGCCTCTCCAACGAGGAGTACCACGCTGGCCCCGGGGTCAGCAAAAGCCAGCTCGACCAGATCGCCGAAAGCCCGGCCACCTACATCTGGGCCAAAAACGCCCCGCTCGATGAAGAGAAGCTCAAGGCCTTCGACATGGGCAGCGCCATCCACTGCCTGCTGCTGGAGCCAGACGAGTTCAAAGACCGCTTCATCATCGCCCCACCGTTCAACCGCCGCACCAACGCCGGCAAGGCAGAAGAGGCCGAGTTCCTAGCCAGCTGCGCAGAGCTGGGCAAGACGGTGATGGATGCCGAGGAGGGACGCAAGCTCTACCTGATGCGCGACAGCGTGATGGCCCACCCGGACGCCCGCTGGCTGCTGGAGCAGGAGGGGCACAGCGAGGCCTCCTTCTACTGGATTGACCCAGAGACCCAGGAGCTGTGCCGGGTCCGCCCCGACCGCCACCTGAGCAATCACCCCGTCATCATTGACGTGAAGTCGGTGGACGACATGAGTCGCTTAGAGCGCCATGTCGAGGACTTCCGCTACCACGTTCAGGACGCCATGTACTCCGAAGGCTTCCACCGGGTGATGGGCGAGCAGCCGGAATTCGTGTTTCTGGCTGTCAGCACCAGCGTGAACTGTGGCCGCTACCCGGTGCGGGTGCGGCCCCTCCCCGACGACTGGAAGGATGCGGGCAAGGACCTGTTCCGCCGCGACCTCCATCGCTTCCACGACTGCCGGGTCAACAACGACTGGCACGACTTCAAACCCCTCCAGCGCCCAGCCTGGGCGACAAGGAAAGCAGCATGAACAACATCACCAGTATCAAGCAGCAGGCGGCCGATAACTTCGCCGCCCAGTTCCCCATTCTCGTCCAGCGAGGCATCGACGAGCCGACCTGGAACGCCCTGTGCAACACCATTTACCCGGGAGCCAACCCCGATTCGGTGGTCATGGCCATCGACTACTGTAAGGCGCGCGGCCTGGATATTCTGCTCAAGCCGGTCCACCTCGTCCCCATGCAGGTAACCGATGCCCGCAGCAAAGAGAAGGTCTGGCGGGATGTGCCGATGCCCGGGATCGGCATGTACCGGATCCAGGCCGATCGCTCCGGCAACTACGCGGGGGCCGATGAACCCGTGTTCGGGCCGGATGTCACCGAAGAGTTCCAAGACCCCTACAACCAGAGCGCCAAGATCAAGGTCACCTACCCGCAGTGGTGCAAGTACACCGTCTATAAGATGGTCAACGGCCAGCGGGTTGCCTTCCACGCCCTGGAGCGCTGGAAGGAGAACTACGCCACCCAGAGCGGCAAGACCGAGTGCCCCAACGCCATGTGGCGCAAGCGGCCCTATGCCCAGCTCGCCAAGTGCACCGAGGCGCAGGCGCTGCGCAAGGCCTGGCCGGAGATCGGTAGCGAGCCCACCGCCGAGGAGATGGAGGGCAAGGAGATCATCATCAACGAGATCCCAGGCAACCAGCCACAGCAGACTTCCCCAGCGAAGAGCCGCACCCTGGATGCCATCCGCAGCCAGAGCACCGAATCGGTCACCCTGGAACATGAGCAGATGGCCGAACCCGCCCAAGCGGACCACGCCAACGCCTACGCCGACCACTGTGCCGCCATAGAGGGATCCAGCGATACCGCCGAGTGGCAGCAGGCCTACACCACCGCCTGGACCTGGGCCAACGAAACCGGCGACCAGAACATCATCGCAGGTATCAAGCAGATCGCCGGCGAGCGCAAGAAGCAGCTCAGTGCCGGGAACGGCGCCCAGCAATAACCAACAAGGCCCGCTCACTGCGGGCCTTTTCAATCCCAAGGACCCCACCATGACCGAACAAGCCACTGTCGAAAAGACCAAAGCAGACAACACCCAAGCCCAGCTGGTTGTCATCGAACCCACCACCGCCGTCGCCCTGTTCACCGAGGGCCAGGGCGTGGCTGAACTGCTGGCCGATATCCGCCAGAAGGCAACCAGCCTGGTGCCCGACATTACCACCCCCAAGGGGCGCAAGGAGATCGCCAGCGTCGCCCATGCCGTTGCCCGCACCAAGACCTACCTGGACGGGCTCGGCAAAGAGCTGACCGACCAGTACAAGGAGATCCCCAAGCGCATCGACGCCAACCGCAAAACCCTGCGCGACACCCTGGACACCTTGAAAGACGAGGTGCGCGCCCCGCTCACCCAGTACGAAGCGGCAGAGGAGGCCCGGGTGGCAGCACTGCAATCCCGACTGGCCCGCCTCAATGAACTGGGATCCTCTGCCAGCATCGAGATCGCCGCCGCCGACCTGCAGGTCATGCTGCAGGAGGTCGAGCAGAACGCCATGGACGACTCCTGGCAAGAGCTGCTGCCCCAGGCGACCGTCGCCAAGGAGCTGGCAACCAAGCGCCTCGGCGAGGCCCTGGCAGCCCGCCAGAAGTACGAAGCCGAGCAGGCAGAGCTGGAGCAGCTGCGCCAGAAGCAGGCCGAACAGGATCGCATCGACCGCGAGCGCCTGATAGCCGAGCAGGCGGCGGAGCAAGCCCGCCTTCAGGAAGAGAATCGCCAGCGCTTGGAGCGTGAAGCCGCCCAGCACCGCGAGCAGGAGGCACAGCGCCAAGCCCAGGCCGCCCGTGAACGTGAAGAACAAGCCCGGCGCGATGCCGAAGCCGCCGAGCTGGCCCGCCAGCAGGCCGAAGCCAACGCCGCACACCAGGCGGAAGAGGCTGCCGCCCGCGCCGCAGAACAAGAGCGTCAGCGCATCGCCGACGTGCAGCGCCAGAAAGCCGCAGAGGATGCTGCGCGCGCCGCCGATATGGAGCACCGCCGCACCATCAACAACGCCATCCTGATGGACCTGATGGGCTTGGGGATCGATGAGGGGAAAGCCATCAACCTCATCAAGCACATCGCCAGCAACAAGATCGAGCACCTATCCATCAACTACTGAGGTTTACATGAAATTTGCCCAAGCCTACCTCACCACCGTGGAGCGCGATAAGGCGATCGATGCGTACCGCAAGCGCGGCGCCACCGTAAAACCGGACGGCCAGCGCGCACTGATCGTGCTAGCCACTCGCTGGGTTGACAGCGAAAACCTGCATGCCCGCTACCAGAAACCGCGCCATCATTAACAGGACCCCGACCATGACCACCGAACTGAACCCCAGCGAGGCAACCAGCCTTGCCCTGAACACCCTCACCAGCCAGATCCGCAACATCATGCTGATGCCTGACGGCCCGGCCAAGGCCGCCATCGGCAGCTTTGAAACCCTGCTCACTGCCAACCTGACCATGATCAGCGAGGCGGCCAACACCCACATCGACGAGTTCAACACCCTGATCGGCGAGCTGGAAGGCCGGGATAGCGAACTGCTCACCCAGGCGGCCCTGGTCAGCGAGCTGCGCCAGCAGGTTGCCGAAGCCGAGCAGCGCATTGCAGCAGCACGGCAAGAAGGCGCCGCCGAGCTGGAGGCCATGGCAGACGAGCTCTACAAGGCCCAGCGCGCCCTAAACGATGTCCAGACCAAATACAGCGCCCTGCAATACAGCGCCCGCCAGCTCGAGCGCCAACTGGCCGACCTCAACGCCATGGATCCGGCAGGCATGAAACGCCGCATCAAGGAGAAGAACGAGCTGCTTGAGGAGCAACGCACCGCCATCGCCAAGCACAAGAGCAACGAGGCCGCCTACCGCGCCGAGGTGCTGAAACTCGAGCGGCGAATCAAAGACCTGCTGGACGCCATCAACGAGCAGGATCGTGAGCTGGAACGCCGCCACGGCGTCATCATGGAGCTCGAGAGCTGCCGTGATGCCAAGCTGGTCTGGTTCAAGCACCTTGCCAAGACCTACAAGGGCGAGGACGGCACGCTCTGGAATGTCTACCTGGTGGATCACGGCCTGCAGTCAAACCTCCCCTACCTCATCAATGACCTCAACTGGAAGCTGCACGCCATGAAATCCGATGGCTCCGGTTGTTCGGTCATGCTGAGCCAGTGGATGAACCCCATCTACCCGACGCCATATGGTGCCGGGGCCCCTGATGCCATGACGCAGGACATCTTCGCCTTCATGCAGGAGGCACTGGAGCAGAGTCACCCCCACCTGCAACCCCGCACCGAATGGGCCAAGACAGTCAGCATCCATGAATGCGGCCTACCGCCGCGCACCATCAAGCCGCTGGAAGAGGCCGGGATCGACACCCTCTACAAGGTGATGAGCCACCAGGGGAACAAGCTGGACAAGGTGAAGGGGATCGGCGCGAAGCTGGTCGGCCAGATCGTCTATGCCTGCGAGCTCAAGGTGAAGCTGTGGGAGGAGCAGTTTGCAGCCAACCAGCAGGCTGAACAGCACAAGGAGGCGGCATGAGCCAGCAACTACCAGAATTGCTCCAGCGTATGCAGCTGTCTCTGAACACTCAGGATGGCCGTTACACTGCCGACCCGTTCTATTGCGTGTTCTCCAAGCGCGAAATTGTTGTTGATGCTGACTACGACCACGACCGTACCTTATGGTGGCATCAAGAGCGACATTTGGAAGCCGATAGTCGGACTGCGCGTCGCTTAGACCTCCTCAAAGAAGACTGCCGTGAAACAGGTGACTGGGTAAGGCTTGCCGTCAAGGAGATTGATCGATTCGAAACAGCCTGCTTCACAGAGCAGGGCTGCAAGGACTTCCTCGAGATCCAAGGTCACAACCTGCGCAAGCCCTTCATCTACGCCACTAGCCTGTTCCGAAATAGGGAGATGATCGCCCTGCGCGAGGCGTTGATGGCCGGTCAGTTGGCCGCAGTTGAGTGCAAGGAGGCCGCCAATGGCTGACTACCGCGGCTCCACTACCCCCACCGGGACCCGGGACATGACCCAGACACCGCTCTGGCTGTTCCGGGCGCTGGATCTGGAGTTCAACTTCGCCCTCGATGCCGCCGCCCTGCCGGAAACGGCGCTCTGCGAGAAGTTCCTGACACCGGATATCGACGCCCTGAGCGTGGACTGGGGCGACTTTATCAGCCCGTCAGTGCGCTCGCCTTGGGCATGGCTCAATCCGCCCTACTCCGATATCGGGCCGTGGGTGGAAAAGGCCATCGAGCAGCAGGGGTGCGGCATCGGCACCGTCATGCTGGTCCCCCAGGACACCAGCACCGAATGGTATCCCGGTATGCGCGCCAGCGAGGTGCGGCACATCACCGGCTACCACGATGCCAATGGCAAGTGGCGCAACGGCCGGGTGAGTTTCATCAACAAGGCAACCGGCGAAGAGATGAAGGGAAACCCCAAGGGCTCCATGCTCCTCATCTTCGCACCCAACTGGCGCGGCGAATGCCGGATCCGCGATGTCAGCAAGCTCACCCTGCTGCTTGCCGGAGCAGAGCCCATCAGCGCTGCCGCCTGATACCCCCAACCCATCCACCTCAGGCCACACAGAAACGGTGGATAAGTCGAGGACCCCCATGAAAGCCACGGAAAACCCCTACTGCGGCGCAGTAGTCATCGGGTTGGGCGTCGTTATGCCCCACCCCAAGCAGCCCGGCAAGTTCATCCTGCCCGGCGGCATCACCTGCGATCGGCAAACCGCCGAGGCCGCAGCCAAGAAGATCCACGACCTGCAGGCCAAGAAAGCCCGCAACTAACCGACCAAAGGACCCAGACCATGTGGTTTAAAAACCTTCAAGTTTACCGCTTCACCCGCCCGTTCGAGTTGACCGCCGAACAGCTGGAAACCCAACTGGAGGCGTGTGCCTTCACCCCCTGCGGCAGCCAGGATATTTCCCGCTTTGGCTGGACCCGACCCTTCGGCAAGCTCGGCCACACCCTGACCCATGCCGCCAACGGCCAGATCCTGCTGTGCGCCCTCCGCGAGGACAAGATCCTGCCGACCGCCGTCATCAAGGAAGCGCTGGCAGAGAAGGTGGAGGCCATCGAGTACGAGCAGGGCCGCGCCCTCAAGAAGAAAGAGAAGGAAGCGCTCAAGGAGGAGCTGCTGCACACCCTGCTGCCCCGGGCGTTCAGCCGTACCGCCAACACCTTCGCCTGGATCAACCCGGCCGACGGCCTGCTTATGGTCGATGCCTCCTCCGCCAAGAAGGCGGACGATGTGCTGGCTCTGCTTCGCAAGTCCATTGGCAGCCTGCCGGTGGTGCCGGTGGCGCTCAAGAACCCACCCGAGATCACCATGACCGAGTGGCTGCAAGAGGGAAACCTGCCGGCAGCTTTCACCCTGGAGGATGAATCCGAGCTACGCAGCGCCATGGAGCACGGCGGGATCGCCCGCTTCAAACAGCAAGACCTGATGACCGACGAGGTGAAAAACCACCTCGCCAACGACAAGCTGGTCACCAAGTTGGCCCTGAACTGGGGTGAGCGCCTCAGCTTTGTGCTGGACGATGACCTCTCCATCAAGCGCCTCAAGTTCAGCGAGGACATGCGCGAGCAGAACGACGACATCACCAGTGAAGATCCGGCCGCCCGCCTGGACGCGGACTTCGCCCTGGTGACCGGCGAGCTCTCCCAGTTCATTCCGGCCCTGTTCAATGCCCTGGGTGGTGAGGAGGCGCCGCTATGACCGACATCACCATTACCGACACCAAAGAGGTCTGGGTGGTTTACACCAACACCGACCTCACCGAGGGGCGTGGGCATCAGTACCCGATCCACGTCTGCGGATCAGCATCCACCGCCGCACGCATGGCGACACGCAAGGGCGTCCAGGGGAGCGACGCTCACGTCAGCAAGGAGATCGCCGTGAAGGTGCGAGGCAGTTGGCTGGCGCCGGTGAGCATCATCGAGCCCAACGACGCAGATCGCCGTGCTGATGCGCTCAACGCCGAGCGCCTGCGGGTGATGGACAAGGCCCGGGCTGCCGGCCTGACGGACGACGAAATCAGAATGCTGGGGGATGTATGAGCGAACACACCAAGGGCCTGCTGGCCCTTTTTCGTAACGGCCAGTCGGTCGGCTCTGCCGATGGCACCGGCGTCTGCGAAGTATGGCCGCGGGATGAAAACGGCTTTCCAGACGGCGAAGGCAGGGCCAACGCCCGCCGCATTGTCGCCTGCTGGAATGCCTGTCACGGGCTGCCCACGGACGAGTTGGAGCAGAAGGGTCTGGCGTGTGCCTTCGGCACTCAGCTTCTCCTGCTGGAGCAGCACCGCGACACCCTGCTCGAGGCGCTCAATGGCGTGCTGGGCGTGATGAACAACAGCCAGGGCGTGGCCGGCTGGCACCAGAATGGCGCTATCGCCACCTGGGACGAGCTGCTGCCGGAGGTGGCAACCGCCCTCGAATTTGTGGAAGGAGAGAAATCGTGAAGCGATACGACCTTGAGCTGACCGCCACAGGGCCGGTCATGGAAGAACGCAAAGAGGGGGCATATGTCACATTTTCTGAAGTTGAGCAACTGCAGGCCAAGGTCTATGCACTGCTGGAAGAACGCAACAGCACCGGGATAGCAATCAGCAACGCCATTCTCTCCGGCATCGTCCCAGACCGTCACCCTCTGCGCTCGCGACTGGAGTTGCTGGCCAATCACCACAAGCGTGAACTGATGCTGGCGGAGTTGTTGCGGCGTGCGCGCAGGTACGTTTCTCCGCTATCGTGCCCTGAGTCTGAAATACAGATCGTGCAGTCGATAGTGTCCAGCATCGACTCCGTGCTGGCTGGCCAGTTGCCGGATCCTGCTGTGACAGTAACCGAAACCATCCGCACCGCGCCGGAGCGCATCTGGCTGCAGGTTGGCGACCAGAGCCACTACCACAGCGAGCCATTCCCGAGCGATACCAGCGAGGTGAGTTGGTGCGCTGATTCGGTGATTGCCTGCGAGGTGCCGTATGTGCGGGCGGATCTCGCCGCGCCTGCGGTGTTACAAGGAGGTGAGTCGTGCGCTACCGAGCCCCCATTATCCAGCAAGGCCTGACCCGCACCGAAGCCGAAGAGACCCGCGCCAGATACCTCCGCATTAACCCCGGCGCCCGGGTCACCATCGACAGCCAACCCGATAACCCCCAGCTCAAGACCCTGATAGCCCACCTCCCAGTCCTGCCCCTCCGGCAGGTGCTGGCACCGGGCTTTATCGGGTACCGCGGCTGGCGGGCATAACCAGAGCCCCGGCCAGTACGGGGCTTTCTATTCAAGGATTCACCATGGCGAAAATCTACATAGCCGGGCCGATGTCCGGCCTGCCCAACTTCAACCGCGACGCCTTCAACCTGGAGGCCGAACGCCTGCATGCCCTCGGGCATATCGCGCTCAACCCCGCAATCCTGCCGGATGGGCTGGAGCAACACGAGTACATGGCCATCTGCATTGAAATGGTCAAGATGGCCGATCAGCTGGTCATGCTGCCGCATTGGGAGCGCAGCGCCGGCGCCAGGGCAGAGCACGCCCTGGCCATCAAGCTCGGCAAGCCGGTGATCCTGACCTCAATCCTGCATGAGGAGGCAGCGTGACCAAACAAAAGGCGGCCGGGATCGCAATCCTGGCCATTAACATTCTGGCCGTCATCGTGGCGGCCGACCTGTTTGTGAAGGGTGGCTGATGGCTGACAACAAGGAATTCGCCGAGCAGATCGCCGCCGCCATGGTGGAACTTGGTACCGAGGAGGCCCTTGGCTGCATGGCCAGGGTGATGTGCTGGGTCGCAGCAGACCACGGCCAAGCCAAGCCAATCCAGTTCGAGTGCGATCTCGGGGTGGTGACAATCGAACCAAAGCAGCAACCGCTGCAAAGTTAAGGGGAAATAGACCATGGATATGACTTTCAAAGCCCTGATAGCCCTTGGTGTGAGCTGGTCGGCTGGTGCCGTTCTTGAGGTGTCAGCACATGAAGCAGATGTGCGGAAGATGGTTCTTGATGATATAGCCGAGGATGGCGACAAGGAGTTTATTGATGCTCTCGGCTCTGGCCTGCCAAAGTCCGGCCTCATCAAGGTTCATGCCGAACTGGTCGGCTGGCCGAGCGAGCATGAGGCTGGCGAGTACAGGCTGATCAGCGCCACGACAGTATTGGCTCCAGAACTGGCTAACGCCATGGCTGCTGACGTGGTCGCTTCCGCAGCGACTAATCGAGAAAAAACGATGGCAATGTATCGAAAAAAGCCTGTAGTTGTGGAGGCGATGCAGTTCAATGGTGTGTGGACTGGTGATGCAACAGAAATCCTGTCATGGATGGGACGTGGTGGTGAGTGGGACAACGAATCGTATGAGTTAAAAATTCACACCCCAGAAGGAACCATGGTCGCGTCCAAAGGAGACTTCATTATCAAGGGGGTTGCTGGGGAGTTCTACCCATGCAAGCCTGACATTTTCTCAGCCACTTATGATCTGGTGGTTGGTGAGCCAGCCAAATAGCGGCCCTTCCTTCAATCCAACCGGCGCCCCATCCTCTGGGACAGGAGGGCCACGCCATGCAACAACTTCAACTGATCATCGACCAGGACAGCCAGCTACTCAACGAACTGGTCAGCACAGTGCGCTCCCCCACCCTTTCCCGTTCGGCCAAACTCGCCGAGATCGGCCGCATCCTGGCGCACTTCGACCTGCCTATCGAAGCGCCTCGGGTAACCGGCCAGCTCTGGAGTGCCACCGAGCTGGGCAAGGAGCTGGGGGTCAGTGCCCAGGCCATTGGCCGGCTGGCCAACCAGCACCAACTCAAACGCCCGGCGTTCGGGGAATACCGCCTTGACCAGGCGGCCAACTCCCGCAAGCAAGTTCAGACCTTTTACTACAACCAGCTCGGGCGTCACCGGCTCGAGTCAATTTTAACCGCGAGGACCGTACACCATGGGAACAGCAGCAGATCCAGCAGTCAGCCATATTCAGGGCCAGCTCATCATAATGAGAATGCCTGACGCCATCCCGCTCAGCACCTACCTGAGCACCATCGAGCTCACCGATAGGGACACCATCAACAAGCGGATCCAACGCGGTATATGGCAGTTGGGGGTTCACATCGTCAACGTGGATGGGGTGAAGGAACGTTGGGTCAACATCGCGGAGGTGACAAAGTGGGCAATGAGAAACAGCTCCCACGCGGCGTGACAGTCCGCGGGGAGACGATCAACATCACCTTCACGTTCAAGGGGGTTCGCTGTCGCGAGCCCCTGTCCAACTTGCCGAACACCACCGCCAACGTGCGCTACGCCTCCCGCCTGCTCGGGGAGATCCAGGGCAAGATAGAGCGTGGCCAGTTCGCCTACGCCGACTACTTCCCGAAGTCCAAGAAGCTGCGGATGTTCGGCGGCGCCTCGATCGCCGCCAAGGTGGCCGACTACCTGGACGAGTACCTGCAGCGTTGCGAGCGCCGGGGGCTGAGCCCATCCACGATGGTTGGATACCGCAAATGCCACAAGGCGCTGGCCGATCTGCACGGGATCACCGTCTCGGAGCTGACCCCCGCCCAGGTGAAAAACTGGCTGATCAGGGGAGGCACTACCGCGAAGACGGCCCGCAACCGGCTGTCGTTCCTGCGCAGCGCCATAGACGAGGCGGTCACGGATGGTTTGCTCGCATCAAACCCTGTTTCGCTGGTGACCGTTTCCCGATATTTGGACGGGAGTTCAGTTCCCGAACAAGGAGCCAAGGACGTGGACCCCTTCACCCCGGAGGAAGTGGCCGCCATCATCTCAACAGCCCACGGCATCAATGAGCAGTGGGCCAACCTGTTCGCCTTCGCTTTCGCGACCGGGATGCGGCCGTCAGAGCTGTGCGCCCTTCGCTGGGAGGCCATCGACTGGATCGGTAACACCGTGCAGGTGTCGCGGGCCAAAGTGGTTGGCGTCATCAAGACCACCAAGACCCGGGCCGGGACTCGCACCATCGAACTGACCGGCGAGGCGCTGGCGGCGCTGACCAGTCAGAAGCGCTTCACCTTCATGCGGGGGGAGTATGTCTTTGACGACCCCAAGCTCAACCAGCCATGGGCCGGGGCCGACGCCATCAGGAAGAAAGCCTGGCTCTACACCCTCAAGCGGTCAGGCGTTCGCTACCGCCACCTCTACCAAACCCGCCACACCTTCGCCACCGCCAACATCAGCCGCGGTTGCAACCTGTTTTGGCTCTCCACCCAGATGGGACACAAGGGGCCAGAAATGCTGTTTCGGCACTACGGATCCTACCTTGCCGAGTACGACGGCCAGACAGCAAAAGCGCCAATCCTGATCCAAAATCCAACCGGAAAATAAAAAAGCCTTATAGTTCAATTGGTAAAGCTGCACAGTCCGGGGGTTCAAATCCCCCCAGCTCCACCACATTACAACTGAGAGTTTTCAGGAAGTTTTACTCCTCAAAATGTCTCATAAGCCTTTACAGGCAACAAAAGCAAGCACTTCCCATTAGGAAAGTTGGCTTGCTTTTTTTTTGCCCAACAACTAGCATTTCTTTAAGCTGAGAGTTTTGAGGAAGATATGTGCTAGTAACGAGACTATACATAGAACCATCTGGTCAGAGAAATATGCTTCTGCTTGATAGTGAGTCAGGAGTGCCCGACTACTGGTCTACGCTATATGTCACAAACTCTCTCCGCGCACGCCACCTTCGTCTAGGTACGATTGAAAAGCATCTACAAGCACTTCAATCACTCTTCATGTGGGCTGAGCTTAGAGGTATCAATCTCATAGACAAAATAGCCAGTGGTAAAGCCTTCAACATTAATGATACTGACTCACTTACCTCAATTTTGAAGTTACGTGCAGACGAACTACCAAAACTCATTTCCAGCTTCAATACAAGTACAAGCGAAATACATGTGAAAACGAGCCAGGCTCGAAACATCTGGAAAAAGTTTGATGCTATACCGCGGCAGGTCACCCCCGCCAATTTCAACGATAAAATCAAGTACATTGGAAAGTACATTGAGTGGTTATCAAACATTCTCTCTGACTGCCATAGCAAAAGCATAACAAGAGAACAGATTCGCACCGTTGGTTATGAATTTAAAACCTCCTTAGGTGGTCAAAAGGTAGTAGTGCCTAAGGATAATTTCGGTGCATCAAAGTCTCTTGGAAATGCCGAGATTCAGCGAATTCTTAAGGTTGTAAATCCACTTTCACCTGAAAATCCATGGGATGGAGAGGCGACACGAATTCGTAACTTCACGATTATTTTGGTTTTACTTGATTCAGGCATGAGAAGTGGTGAGCTACTGAATTTGAAGATTACCGATGTAATTCGTGGTAAGACCAAACAATATGGCTTACGTATAGTTCAACGGTCTGGCTCTATCAACGATCCTCGCAAGAAGCAAAGACTTCCCAAGACAGTTCAACGTGAAGTTCCCATCAGTGATACTGCATTTAAAGCTCTTAACCACTACATAACAGAGGTAAAGGCAAAAACACCAAATGGACAAAAAACAGAATACATTTTTGTCAGTCACAGTAACAGTAGCCAGGGAAAGCCATTACACAGCATTAATAGTATTACAGAGGATATACGCAAGGTTACATCGATTGATTTAACACCTCACGTATTTAGACATACTGCAACATGGAAGTATTGTGTTCGCATGAAAAAAGAAGGCAAAGAATGGAAAGATTTTGTAGAACTTCTCTTGCTCAAATTTGGATGGGCAAGTGAAAAATCACCAACTGTACGGCTCTATGCACGTAAATTTATTAAAGAAGATCTTTTCGAACGCCAAATAAAGCAGCAAGATGAATATGTACAGGACGTATCAAACATACTTTTCTTGCTAAATAAGGAATAGCATGGTGAATAAACGTCGGGAAAATGGATACTCAATTCCGTCAAGAGAGCGTGAGACCTACACATCCAAGGATGGTTTTGAGTTTGATATTTACACTTCTCGATGGCAGTTAAGTGTGAATTCGTCTTTAAATATTGACTGGCTAGCTGATTTTTTGCCTCATGCTCAAGAAGAGGCCCTTAGACGTACTTTTGCCTATCGAGCCACTCAATTGGCAGCATCTACCGTTTGCATATCAGTTCTAGACTTTAAAAGATTTTTAAGCACTTATGTTGACGCTGCTGATGGCATTTCTATTCATGTGATTTTAACTTTCTTTGCATCAGATGAACCAAAGCATATTAAATCAAATGTAAAGGTATTTCTTGAGCGCTGTTTTCTAGAGGGTTACGGAAATGCTTTTGAACCAGGAATGGAGAGTTATTTATCTGAGCTAGTTATAGGTGACCGTGGAAACAGATTCAACCATGAAAAGAGCGAAGATACTCGTGCTCTGACAGAATACGAACGAAAACAATTTATATACCAACTTGTCCGCGCTCATTTCACTGGTAAAATATGTGAAAAAACCTATTTAATATTAAAGCTCATATTCATAACTGGCAAGCGTGCAGAGCAATTGGCAAATACTAAGCTCTGTGATTTCAAGAATGGATTTATAAACATAGATGGCACACCAAAGAAAGTTATACTATACAACTGTCCTATTGCGAAGCAGAAATTTCAAACCTTCCGTGTAGAGTTCAACGAGATACCATTATCTTGGGAGCTTGATTTTGATAAAGATATTTCAGCTGTTGCTGATAGGTCAATCACGTTAACTGAAAAATTATTAGGCCCTCTGACTTTAGAGCAAAAGAAACATGTTCCTTTATTCTGTATTGAAAGGCCCACTCAAGTATTACGAAGTGAAATCTCCCGACACAGCATCAATACAGTACTGGATGGAAAAATTTTACACAATAGAGCAGGTGTCGAAGCAAGAATAAACAATGCTTTTGAAGATAATTCAATATTTTCCATTTCATCTGAGCGTACAGGTAAGATACTTCATCTCACGGCAAGACGCTTGCGACATACTCATGCAACTAAGTTAGCAATATCTGGAGCATCTATTGCAGAGGTCGCAAACTCTCTAGACCATGCTAGCTACAAGGCTGCCATGGCTTACGTGAATGCGCTCCCCGTTTTGGCTATCAAAATTGGCGAACATCTAGAGACAACTCTTTCGGCTTTAGCTAAACGATTCGATAAAAACCAAGTGATCTCTGTTGACACTGAAAAGGTAATAAAACTCTACACAAAGCATAAGTCCCATGATGTAGGTCTATGTGGTAAAGAAGTCTTTTGTACCGAGGATTACCCTATAGCCTGTTATGAATGCGAACTGTTTATCCCAAGCCCATTTGGAAATCACAAAGCCGTACTCAATTATGTGGAGGATAGAATTAAAGAGGCATGCGAATTTGGTGACTTTCGGGGAGTTGAAAATTGGCGAACTATTCAGATAGCAGTGTTAGAACGAAAATTCATGGCAGATCAAGTACGTCTTAAAATGCTAAGTGAACACCCTGAAATTAAGGGATTACCGTATGAAGGGGAAAAGTAGAATGAATGTTATAGCCTATGTCAATAGGGAGCAACTTGAAGGACGACAAGCAATAGATCGACTCATCTCCCACTATCGCCGGATGATGTCTGAACCGATGACATGCCCATTTGATGCCTCCAAATCATGGGTATGGAACGAAAGTAGGTGGCACGGGGCAGGTCGATTTATAAAGCATGAGTTAAAAGATATCATCAAAAGCCTAAATCCAGACGAAGTGCATCTTATCTCCAAAAATTCACGAGAACTAATTCAGTCTCTTATATTACATATGTATATTATGAAAGGTGGCATTTCAAGAACTGCTGTTAACTCTATACTTTCAGATTATCTTGCACTTGAAAATGTTCTCAGAGATCGTTCATTGAACAACGAAGCTGACTTCACAAGCATATCATTAATTGATCTCAATAATACGTTACAGAAGAACATGAGTTCTCTCTTTGAAAATCTAAAACCTATTGTAGAATGCTTTGGTTCACTAGGTATTGTTAAATCCCAGAGTGTTCTGCAATGGATAAATCCAAGAGTAAAAGCACACAACAAGATATCAAGTGATGGCTATAAAGAAAAACTAACAGATGAAAATAGCCATAAGCTTCCTGACTACGAAGCAGTAATGGCGGCAGCAGATTACTTTCGTAATCAACCGTGGTTATCATATGGCGAAAATGCTTCTGAATTGGACAATGACTTTAAAAACGTCATAGTATCGTCTGCTCTAACGATCTTGATGATGGTTCCTGCTCGTTCTCAAGATCTATTCGAACAACTGTCAGTTAATTGTCTTGTGACTGCAAAAGTAGATGACACTGTAGTTTATGGTATTACTTGGTATGCAAAAAAAACTGATATGGATCACTGGAAATTAGTCCCATCGACAGTAAATGGAGAGTTTGAACATGCCATCATTGAGGCTATTGAACGCATTAAGCATGTAAC
>Ga0247725_1001074_pt1 | contig 15305 bp, 17 predicted proteins | sample OKSTACKMCFT3sol_FD_183021 | JGI IMG/M metagenome (GOLD analysis project Ga0247725, IMG submission 183021) | Subsurface sediment microbial communities from gas well in Oklahoma, United States - OK STACK MC-FT3-sol | ecosystem: Environmental > Terrestrial > Deep subsurface > Rock core/Sediment... | reverse complement strand
CAGTTCGGCGACCTGCGCCTCGGCACTCTGGCCGTCCGTAGAAACCCGTGCATATCCGCAAATCATACGCTCGATTCTGAGACTATATTCTGAGACGTGCAAGCCTCTGTAATCGTTGGGGCTGGTCAGCGTCTCCTTTTTCAAGAATTCTGAGCCGCCGTAGAAGCGGCGGGGACACCTCCCATGGCGCGACGAAGCTTGCTCACGGGTGGTGAACGGCGAAAGCTGTTCGAACCTCCGGTCGCTGACCGGGAGGTGGCGCGATGCTACACGTTGTCGCCTGAGGACCTGCGGTGGCTCGACGGTCGCAAAGGTGAGGCCAACAAGCTCGGCGTCGCGGTCCAGATGGCGCTACTTCGCCATCCTGGTTTCGGATGGCGCGCAGGCGAGACCGTTCCCCCCATGGTCGTGCGTTTCTTGGCTGATCAAATTCATGTGCCTGCATCGGCCTTGGACAACTATTCAAAGCGCCCCCAAACTCGCCTCGACCACACTGGTCAGCTTCACGATCGGCTGGGACTGCGCGCTTTTGTTCGCGGTGACATTCGCCAAGCGGTTTCGATCGCCGAGGCGGCGGCCCACGCTACCGACAAGGGCGGGACAATCGTTGAGGCCCTGATTGCCGACCTGCGAGGGCGGGGCATCGTCCTGCCATCACCCGACACCTTGGAGCGCGTCGGCCTGGCCGGACGCTCACAGGCGAGACGCAAGGCCGCCAACGATCTACTCGCCTCGGTCACACCGTCGCAGTTGGAAGCCGTTGACCGCCTGCTGATCAATGACCCGGCTTTGCGCAAATCGCCGCTGGCCTGGCTGCGGGAAATTCCCGAGTCTCCCACCGCGGCGAACATGGCGGCCATCACAGAGCGACTAGCCTATGTGCGCGCCCTCGCCATTGATCCGGCGATTTCCGAGGCCATCCACGAGCGCCGCTTTGAGCAATATGCCCGCGAGGGCGCCGTCGCCCCCGCGTTCCTGCTCAGCGGCTACAGCGTGGGCCGCCGCCGGGCGACCGTGGTGGCGCAACTGATCTTCCTGGAAAGCCGCCTGAGCGACGCGGCCGTCGATATATTCGATAAGATGGTCGGCTCTTTGTTCGCCAAGGGACGCCGCGGCCGCGAGCGAAAATTCCAGGCCAGTAGTCGCGACGTCAGTCAGCTCATGCGGCTGTTCAGCGGCGTCATCAGCGCCGTCGATCAGGCTCGGGTCGACGGCGGGGACGTTCTCGATCGGATCGACGCTCAGGTGGGCTGGTGGAAGGTACTGGCCGCGAAACCCAAGATCGACAGCCTGGCGGCCTTGGCGATCGAAGATCCGTTGATCAGCGCCGCTGACCGCTATGGAGCGCTGCGCCGGTTCGCGCCGACCTTCCTGGAGAACATCCAGTTTAGGGCTGGCGCCGGCGGCGCGCCGTTGCTCAAAGCGCTGGACCTTTTACGCGGCCTCAATCAGTCCGGCCGGCGGGAACTTCCTGACGACGCGCCGCTGCCGTTTGCGTCCAAGCACTGGAAGGCCTTGGTCAAGCCGCCCGGCGGCCCGATCAATAGGCGCCTCTACGAGACGGCCGTCGCCGCCACCCTGCGGGATCGTCTGCGATCCGGCGATGTCTGGATCGAGGGTTCGCGGTCGTACAGGCGTTTTGCCGATTATCTGTTGCCCAAGGAAGAGGTCGCCACAGAAGCTGAAACCTTGCCGGTCGTCGTTGAGATGGGAACCTACCTGGCTGAGAGGGCGGGCTTGCTGGACCAGCGGCTTGCCGCCTTCGCCAAGCGGCTGACCAGAAATGACCTTGTCGGGGTGGCGCTGAAAGGCCAGGAACTGTCGGTCACGCCGGTCAAGGCCCACGCGCCAGAGGAGGCCCGCACGTTGGACCGGGCGATCGACGCGCTATTGCCGCGCGTGCGGATCACCGAGCTGCTTCGAGAGATTGACGCCCTGACCGGCTTCTCGTCGATGTTTCGGGAGCTGCGGTCAGGGAAGGTCCACGACAATACCAGCTGCATCCTGGCCACCATATTGGCCGACGCCACCAATCTGGGCCTCGAACGCATGGCCAACGCCAGCCAGGGGGTCACCTATGCCCAACTGGCCTGGACCCAGAGCTGGTATTTGAGCGAGGAGAACTACAAGGCCGCGCTGGCCAGGATCATCGAGTTTCACCACGCCCAACCGTTCGCGCGGCACTGGGGCGATGGTCAGGCCTCGTCTTCCGACGGCCAGTTCTTTCGTTCCGGCCGCCGCCGAGGCGGAGCTGGAGAGGTCAACGCCAAGTATGGGCCCGAGCCCGGCTTGCGGATCTACACTCACCTGTCGGACATGCACGGCTCGTTCCACACCCGCGTGTTGTCGGCCACTTCGTCCGAAGCGCCCTATGTGCTCGACGGCCTGATCGGGCGCGGTGGCGGCGAGCACTACACCGACACCGGAGGGGCGACAGACCACGTGTTCGCCCTGTGTCATTTGCTTGGCTATCGGTTCGCGCCGCGCCTGCGCGATTTGCAGGACCGCCGCCTGGCTATCATCGGCGCCAAACCGCGCCACAAGATCCTAGAGCCGCTGCTGGGCCGGCCTATCCGGGTCGACATGATCCAAGAGAACTGGGACGACATTGTCCGGCTGGCCGCTTCGATCAAGGCCGGCTCGGTCGCGCCGTCGGTCATGCTCAAGAAGTTGGCGGCGTTCAAGCGTCAAAACCGCCTGGACATGGCCCTGGCCGAAGTCGGCAGGATCGAGCGGACACTGTTCACGCTCGATTGGCTGGAGAGCCCAGAACTGCGCCGGCGGTGCCAGGCCGGCCTAAACAAGAGCGAGGCCCGTCACGCACTAGCCCAAGCCGTGTTCGTTCACAAGCAAGGCCGGGTCGCCGATCGCACGCTGCATAACCAGGAGCACCGCGCCTCGGGGCTCAATCTGGTGATCGCCGCAATCGCCCTCTGGAACACATTATATATGCAACGCGCGGTCGAGCATCTTCGAGAGCGGGAAGTGAACGTACCCGACGGGCTTCTGACCCACCTTTCGCCCATGAGTTGGGCCCACGTCGGCCTCACTGGCGACTACCTCTGGGCCAACGCCGCCAGTTCGGGCGAGTTTAGGCCGCTGAACGATCCGGCTGATCGCCTGTATCGGGCTGCGTAGGATCCGTTCATGGTTCGTGCTTTTAACCGAGGTTTAGCGCACAAACCTTGAGGTGAGCCCTGATAGCCGCGCTGCGTGCTGGCCTTGTTGCGCTGCTTGGAATAGTCCTCCATGAAGGTGTGGCAAAACTCCTTCATGGTCGGCGCCTTGCGGGCAGCGTTCTTGGCCGCGCTGGGGTCGCCGCCCTTGCGTACCTCAGCCAACCACTCCTGCGCCATCGTGCGCGCCTGATCGACGGTCAGTTCCCCGTACTGGCCTAGGGCGGGCTTGCGGCGCTCACCGGCGTTCGTGCGGTACTGGAGCATGAACACCTTGCGGCCCGCCGGGGTGATCTTGCAAAGGAAGCCCGGCACCACGGTGTCCCGCAGTTCGACGGCCTTGGCCTGGGGTTGTGCCGCATCGACTGCGGACTTGGTGAGCTTGATTTTTGCCATGATGACTCCTCGGAAAGCCCGGATTCCAAGAGCTGCATGGGAGCCACGCGAGGGGAAGCCGGGTCAAGTTTCGGAAAGCACCGGCATATGTTGAACTCGCCTAAGTAATTGATAAACCTGCTGTATCGAGCCTTGGCGTAGTCCAGCGAATTGCCGAGCTGGAGTCATCGTGAAACAAAAAAAGACACCGCCCGTTTGGGCGGTGTCGATGCGTGGCCGATTGATGCGCCCTAGCCGCCCAGGCTAGGCCCCGATAGTCCCTTGCCAGGGGGGCGAGGCCCCCTCTGCCGCGCCGGGCCACGGGACGGCCCTGACGGCCCCTTTCCTGGCGTCTGCGGGCCAAGGCCGGGGCGACCCATTTGCGGCCCTCGCCGAAGGTCCAGGGCGGCCGTCTTGAGGGTCAGCCGGGAGATAGCCGCCGGCAACGTCTGGCGGTTGTCGGTGAAGACCGGAGCGTCGAAGCGGGCGCGCGAGAGCGACACGTAGAAGGTATCTTTCGCCGTCGTCCGGCTGGTGGTCTCGACGTCGATGAAAACCCGGTCGGACGTGAGGCCCTGACTGCTGTGGATGGTGGTCGCGTGCGCGTGGTCGAGGTGAAGGCCCTTGTCAGCTCGGAGCGCCACTTCGCGCTTGCCATCGTGCAGGATCACAGCCTTCGGGCTCACGGACTTGACGGTGAACTTGTCGCCGTTCGCGACGTCGAGAGCCGCGTCGTTCCGCGTGATCCGGACCAGGTCGCCTGGCGCGAGTTCTGACCGCTCGGGCTCATAGACCGATAGGACAGCCTGGCGGGGATTGAAGGTGATCGGCTGGCCGCGCTCATCCTGGACGTTGAGGCTGTTGTTGGGGCCGGCGCCAAGGACGGTGTAGAGGGCATGGCGCTTCAGGCCGCTCGGGTGATCCTTCTCGGGCTGGATTACGTCGCCGGCCGCGTAGTTGATGGCGTGCCGGCGCTCCTCCTGGGTGGTGTCGCGCCGAACGAAGAATGTGAAGACCCGCCCCGTTCCCTCGGTTCCCATGCCGCGCCGCACATGGTCGTTGATCTCACGGCGGGCCTCATTGGTCCCTGAGACGATTAGGGACCTTGCCCGATCCTCCGGACTCAGCGCGAGGTACTCGGCCGCGATCGTCGCGCGACGTGTGCCGGCGTCCTTGATCTCAACGACGCGCTGCACCTTTTCGAGGGAGGCCTTCGTCTTGCCAACGGCGGCGAGCGCAACAGCCTCCTTCAGGACCGGGTTCTTTTGGCGCTGAATCTCGTCCATGCGGGTCAAGGTCATACCGGCGGTGATGAGCTGATCGAACGGCCGGCCGGCCTGGATCGCTTTCGTCTGCGCCCGATCGCCGATCAGGACGACGCGCGCTCCGCTTGCCTCTACGGCGTGCAGGAGCCTGGCCATGTCGTTCGCCGGCATGGTCCCCGCCTCGTCGACGACGACAATGGTCTGAGGGGTGAGCTTCTTGTCCTTGGCCTTCAGGAACGACGCCACGGTGTTGGCCTCAACGCCTAGCTCGCGCAAGGCGCGGACCTGAGCGCCATAGGGCGCCAACGCCCTGAGCGTGAAGCCGCTGGCCTCGATCTTGCGTTTGGCGATTTCGAGCATATGGCTCTTGCCGGTGCCGGCGAGGCCTTCGACACCCGTGACCCGGTTGTCGGTGGATAGGATCATGGCCGCCGCGCGCTGCTGGCCCGGGTTGAGCTTCTCTCCCGCGAAGTGGATCTCGGCCGCCGTCGCGGACATGACCGGCGCGACGGACCCGCGACCTTCGCGCTCGATCGCCAAGGCCTTGGCCTCCCTCGCCACGGCCGCCGCCGTCGTATAGCGGGCTTCCTGGGGCAACAGGCTCCGCCGCTCGATCGCGCGTTTGACCCGTTCTTCCGCTGCCGCCGGCTCTACACCTTGCGCGACCAACGATGCGACGAGTTCGGACTTTGTCGAGCCCTGGCCGGCGGTGTTGACGGTGGGCTTGTAAAGGGTCTCCTCGGCGACGAGGGAGCCGGCTTCCACACGTTCGGCAATCACGGCCTCAATGTCTTCGAGCCGGGCATAACCAAGCTCATGCTTGATAGCCGTGTCGATGAGCGTTCGCCGGGTAATGATGGCTTCGCGTTCGGTCATGTGGTTGACCGCGTATGTGACGGCGCGGCGCGCGGACTCCAGACGCATCGCCGCCTTGGTCGCGTCGTCCTGGGGACCGCTGAAGGTCGGCTCTACGGCCTGGGTGTAGCTCACGCCAAGTTCCGCCGCCCGCGCCCGCCATTCACGGAAGAGGTCTTCGCGATCCATTTCCTTGGGCTTGCGGTCCCGAGTCGCCAAGGCCGCCTCCTGGCGCTGCGCGGCCGTGGCGGTCTCCCGCGTCAATCCGCGCTCGGCAAGGTAGGCCTCGATCTGCGCGCTGCGCTGGCTGAAGGCCTTCACCTGGTCGTCGCTCATGCTGGCCAGCTCGAAGGTGCCGTCCTTGCCGTACCGGAGTTCGTAGCCTTGCGCGCGAAGCTCCTGGGCGAGTTCGGACCGATAGAGCGCCCCTAGGAACTTCGTGCTTTTGACGATGGAGTCGTTGTTCAGCGCTCGCCACGTTCCATCCGCCCGCTGCGTCAGGTTCATGACGATCGCGTGCGTGTGGATTTCCGGATCTTGAGCGCGAGTGGTCTCGTGCCGGAACTTGGCCACGACGAGGTTCCCGGTGTCCTCGATCGTCGCCTTTCCTCCGACCTTCTGGCGGGCCTGCGCCATGCCTTCAACGACGTCGATGACACGCGCGACGGCGCGGTCATGGGCGGCGATCATCGCCGCGTCACCGCCGATGAGGCCCTGAATTGAGACGCTCTTCGGTGCCGAGAAGGTTAGGTCGATCCCGAGGCGGTCTTTGCTGTCCAGGCGGGTCGTATTGCGGACCCCATCGCTCCCCGGCTTGACCCGGCCGTGCAGCAGGTCGTGAAAGCGGAGGTTATCGACCTCGCCATCTAGACCAAGAGCCTCCGCGCCCTTGCCCTGCCAGACCTGGGCCTCGCCCTCCTTGGCGTAGTAGTCGTCTGCGGCGTCGCCGTAGTAGGTCGAGAGATTGCCCGAGTCCTGGGCGTTCAAGATTTTGTGGCTAAGCATTGCGGGCTCGCTCCACGTAGGGCGCGTTGATTTTCTGGAAGTCGATCGGCTTCAGAATGGAACGGGCGATCGGCGCTTCACCGGCAAACGCCACGAAGGCGGTCAGGTCGGGAAGATTGGTGATCTGCGCCGGCATGACGACAGGTTCGCGATCAACCTTCACCTGCCTGCTCCGGTTCGTGCGACTATCACCCTCGCTCGTGCTGTAGGCGTACCGTTCGACCTCCTGCTCGCCGAGGCCTTTGCTCATGTCCTCGGCCGTCTTCGCGTCGGTATTGGTGCCGCCAAGGACCACAAGACTGCGGAAACAGCTCTGAAGGATTTGGGCGTCGTCATCGCCGTACTCGCTCCTTAGCTGAGCTGTGGACTGGACCGCGCCGACTAGGCGAATGCCATGCTTGCGGCCCTTCGTCGCCGCCGCGATGAGGCTGGTCATTTTGCCCAAGGTGTGCAGCTCATCCAGGAAGACCCAAAGGGGGCGATTGGGGTCCTCGGGCAACGACAGCGAATAGGTGCAGATAATATCGACCCAGCACGAAATGAGCGCTTGGATCGACGCGACCTGGTCCTCGCGCCAGGTGATGAACAGATTGCCGCCCTGGTCATCCTCAAGCCATTCTCGGAGGCTGAAGCCGCCCGCCGGCATACGGAGCTGAGCGGCGAGCTGATCGCCCAACACGAACCGGGCGCCGCCTAGTGCGCGCTCCGCGCCATCGACAAAAAGGATCGACGCCTTGGTGTCGTCTAGGAAGTCGCGGAGCCGCTCGACGTCACCGCGCAACAGGTCGAACACATACTGAAGGTTCGCGTTGCCGGTGCGGGCGGCCTTGCGGGCGGTCTCCGCGAGCGCTAGGCGGCCATAGGCCCGCCATTGCTCTGACTCAGCCTCCTTGACATGGGGGACGATCGAGAGCGCGAGCCGCTCGAAGTCGAAGTCTTCGCGGATCTCGTTGAAGAAAGACCATTCCTCAGTGCGGGCGTCGTATGGGTTCAGCAGCTTGTCGCCCGGCCGGCCGAATTTCGAGTAGAGGTCGGCGTTCGGATCGACAACAACGGCGCGGTCGCCACGCAACAGCGCGGAATACGCCAATCGGTGTAGCAGGACAGACTTGCCGGTACCCGTCGAGCCCTGGACTAAGAGGTGAAGCGACTCCGCTTTGAGCGGCATTGGCACTTCCGCGACGATCACCTGTTCGGCTTTGGGGTCGCGGGTAATCTGCGCGAGCTTCTCGACCGGGACCATTTTCGCACCCCGCAAGTGGCGCAGATACGGGGCTCCGCCGAAGTCGCTTTTCTCTGGTCGGGCGATGAGTGCGGCTAGAGCGAAGCCGATGATTGCGCCGCCCGCGAGGCCCGCGAGTAGGACCGGGCTGTGAGGCGTGTAGGCCGCCACGCGCAACAGCATACCGACGCCCTTCCCTCTCAGGTCCACGAGGCTGAAAGCGGCGATGAGCCATCCCATTACGGTGATGGCCAGGAAGACTAAGCCGGCGAAGCGGCGCTTATCGTCGGGGTGCATCGGGGGAGTCTCCAGACCAGACAGCGAGGCCCTGGCGGATGACTTCCGCCTGGGCTGTGCGAAGGTGTTCGGGGCGAGAAGAGACACGCAGAAGCATGAGTGTCTCGACGAGTAGAGCGGCGTCCTGGGGCGAGTAGCCCCCCCCGGACGTGGCGAGTGTCTCGACGACGGACCGCAAGTTGGCGATCTCCTCATCCAGTAGAGACATGGCGCAAAGGCGCTTGCGGATGAACACGCCGAAGGTGAGTCCAGCAGCCTCGGCGGCACTCCGCAAATTGGCCTCCACATCGAGCGGAAGCCTGAAAGTTATCGAATCTCCGAGTGGAATAGTCACCTGTAAGAACCCTGTAAGAGGTCGAGGCGTTGTTTTTCCTCGCCTTTCGTGCTTAGCTGTAAGACAGCACGTAAGAGGTTGTCAAACGGATAACAGTGAAAACCGCACGGTTTTCAGTAGCTTATCCGGAACCCGAAGGGTGCGTATGGTGTATGGGCTAGTTAAGGGGCAGTTTTTGGCTCTGAGCCTTCAACCGCACAGGCGCTTTTCTGGGTCAATTCCTTTGTCGATGGCTTGTCCATCGACATGACAGCGAAGCGAGACAGCAAAAGGCAGCAAAAAGCAGCAAAGTGGGGAGCAAAAGGCAGCAGCGGACAGCAAATTGCTGTGGTATAGGACAGCAAAAGTTGCTAAAGGGAGCAAAAGGCAGCAAACGGCGACCGTAGGGCGCTGTTTCGAGCTGCTGGAGAACCCTAAGCGAAAGGAGGCGTAGATGGCGGACAACAACCGCGTCGCGGATGCGCCTAAAAGGCGGCCCGGCCGCCCGACCCGCGCCCTCAAGAGCCTTATGCCCGAGATCCTGGGCCATCTGGAACAGGGCGTTTCACACGAAGCGCTTCTAGAGACCCTTGCGAAGCAAGGTCACACCCTCAATCCCGGCTCGTTCAAATCGGTCATCTACCGGTATCGCCAGAAGCTCAAGGCGGGTGAGGCAGTCGCGCACGCGAGCCCGGTCCGCCGCATCGGGGATGACGTGGGGGCCGGGCTCGCCCCGGCGTTGCCGGCTCAGAGTCAGAGCGAGCGCCTGGCCGCCGCCCTGGACCCGACTAAGCGCGCGGAACGCGCGTCCGCCTATCTCGAAATGAAGCCCCCGATCTTCGGGGCCAAACCCAAGGTGCAAGAATGAAGTACGCGGTTATCAACTTCTCGGGTAACGTGGGGAAGTCCACGGTTGCCAAGCATGTCCTGTTCCCCCGCGTCCCCGGTGCGGAGCTGATCACTATCGAGACCATCAACGCCGACGAGGGCGGCGGGACGGCCATTCGGGGCAACCAGTTCGGCGCGCTGCAAGAGCAACTGTTGCTCGTCGATAACGCCATCATCGACATTGGCGCTTCGAACGTCGAAGACGTCATGAAGCTGATGAGTCAATACCGTGGGGCGCATGACGACTTTGACGTGTTCGTCGTGCCGACCATCAAGGCGGCCAAGGTGTCCCGCGACACCATCGCGACGATCGACGCCCTGGCCGCCCTCGGCGTGCCGGCGTCGAAGATCGTCGTGGTGTTCAACCAGCTCGAAGCGGACGAAACGGTCGCCTCGGCCTTCTATCCGCTCCTTGCCTATCATGAGGCGGAGAAGACTTTCACCCTGCGGACCGAAGCCGCCATCCAGGCGAGCGAGGTCTTTCAACGCCTCGGCGTCCTGGGCGTGACGCTTCCGGAAGTCGTGGCCGATCAAACGGACTGGCGAGCCGCGCTCAAGTCGGACGACCCCGACGAGAAGCGGCGGGCCGCCGCGATGATCACGACCAAGCGCCTGGCCCTCTCCGCCTCGGAGAACCTGGACGCGGTGTTCGCGGCCATTTCCTCCAAGCGGGGGCGCGCATAATCCATGAACGCACAGACCGCCCGCGAAGCGATGCTTGCGGAGATCCTGGGCGAGGCGGTGCAGATTGCCGATCGCCTGGACGCGCTGAAGGCTGAGATTCCGGCCGCTGCGAAAGCAGCGGCCGGCGCTATCGCAGCCGCCTCGGCCGACGCCACAGCGCAGCAACGCGCCGCCGGCGCTGAGCTGCTCCGCTCGATCCAATCGGAGCGCGCGGCATGGCGAAAAGGAACGGGAGAAGTCACACAGGAGGTCACAGCGGCGGCCCTGGTGGTGCATGGGGCCGCGAACCGCTTTCTATGGCTCATTGTCGGACTGTGCGGGCTGCTGAGCGCCGCTTGCGGGGGTCTCGGAGCGTGGGCCGTGTGGGGGGTGCTTGCTCGATGACGGCGCGAGTGCAACCCCCGAAGTTGTCCTGGTACGTCGTGAACGCCTGGTGGAAAGTCGGCGGCTATCAATCGCCCTTCGATCCGGCCGAAGAGTTCTTGTCGCTCGAAGATGCCATGGCCTTCACGGCGCGCGAGCTGTGCGGGGAGGATCAGCAAGAGCTGAACTGGAACGTTCGTCTCGATGCGCCATCGGTCGTCGCATACCTGACAACCTGCCCGCCGGGTCTAGCCCAGCGCGTGCCGGTGGAAAGGTGGATCTACAATCGGCCGCCGGATGGGGTGCTGATTTGCCGCTACCCCGTGCGGAGCGAGCGGGAACGCGGCGATGCGAAGCTAGACGATCCGCTGTTCCCCTTCTGAAGGCCAAGATTGCGGCCCGGCTAGGGCCGCCCCGTCCGGCGGTAGCCGGGGCCGGCGCCTGAGACAGTGTCAGCGCCGGCATTCGGGCTTCGCTGCGAGGCGAAGCCCGCGCCCCGCGCGCCCAGAAAGGGTTAACGAGGTGCGGGGTATGGAGGGGGCTATTCCTCCCCCTCCCCTTCGTCCTCTTCCGCGTCAGGTAGCGCCGCGACCATTTCGCCGTGGGCCGGGCAATGAGGCGCACCCACTTCCTCGATCCATTTGCGCGCGGCGCGGACGGTGTAACCGCACGTCGCGCACTCGCATTTGATCATGCGGCTTGTCTGCTTCTTGGGGGTGTTCGAAGTCGAGCCGCCGATATTGAGCTCGCCATGGGGAAGCGGCCCGGCCTCCTCAAGAATGGGCGTGATGATCTCGATAAAGCGCGGCCCGGCCGTCGTGGCGGTCATCTTCCCTTCGAGTCCGATCCCGACCGCGACCTTGCGGAAGCCCTTCCCATGCCCGGCCTCCAGCCCGGCGGCGGCGTGGGCCAGTTCGTGGGCGAGGGTGGCCGTGACCTGGATCGGGTCGACCAAGTCCGGACGCAGGAAGATTTCAAAATAGCCGTCACCGCTGGCGAGGTGGGACCAGCATTCGCCGATCCGCTTTCCCTTCCGGCCGGTCGAGGGGAAGCCGACCGAATTGCGGATATTGGGCGGGAGCGGCGCGCCGATCGCCTCGAAGTGAGGGGCCAAGCGGCTGGCGATGAAGTCAAGCCAGCCTTCGCGGGTGTTGTCGGGGGCGTCGTGGCTCATGGGGGAAACCTTGCGAGAGCTAAACGGCGTGACGCGCCGCCCAAGGGGCGCGGAAGCCGGGAGGGGGGTTCTGTTCAAGGCTGGCGCGAAGGGCGCGGGCGCTGGCCAGCGCGTCGTCTGCGGCGTCGGTGTAGATCGCCATCGCCTCGCGCGCAGCGTCGTCCACGGCCTTGATGTGATGGACGGAACCGGGGGGGACCGTGACGCGCCACTCCCCGAGGTCCGAGGACCACTTGACGACAAGGCCGAGGGCCTGGATCGCCGCCTTGGTTTGAGCCTTGGTCATGATCACTCGCCCGCCTGGGCTTGCTGGCGCTGCTGAGCCTGCGCGATCTTGGCGGCTTCGATCAGTTGCGCGATAGCGACGGTGTAGTTGGTCACGGGTGAAATCCCTTTGAAATCCGTGACTTGAATATGCCAAAAGCGACCCTGGAAGTAAATAGGCTCAATAGGTTTTGTAGTGTTTTATTGGGCTTGTGCTTGCCCCCACTCCATCCCAAAACCAACAGGTGAGCCGGGCAAAAGGTGACAAGCTAAGAGCCACGCCCCCCTAGGCGCGGCTCTGAGTGTATTGGTGGGGCCTGCGTACCGTCGCTGGAGGGGGCTAGGCGGCTTGCGCGACCAAATACAGCTTTTCGTACTGCACGTAGGAGAAGTGGCCGCCCTTGGTCTGACAGGCGTCAATGCGCGCCAGCAGCTCAGCAAACGGTAGCGGCCCCCGCCCCATTTCCAGCATATCTAGCACTTCAGCGCGCCCCATCGCCGAATCCTCAGCAAACCGCATACGCGGACCCTTGAAGGTCGCGCGGCAGTACCCGTTTTCGTCTGCCTCGATCCAGTCGCCATGGGCGTAATAGGCCATGTTTCGGCGCTCGACGTACTTGGCGTCGATATAGACCCGAACCTCGTCAGAGCTCGGCTTGTGCCACACGCGAAGTTTGAGCGCCTTGTAGGACATCTTCAGTCTCCTGTTGAGTTGGGCCAGTCGGCGACGACACAACGACGCCGCAAGGTCAATCTGCCAAAAGTGGCGCTGGAAGTAAATAGCCTAAATAGCTTTGTCGCTATTTATTGGGCTTGTGTTTGCCCCTCCCTGGCCCATGCTCCTTGTTCGACCCTCTTGGGGGTCGAATTAAACCGCTAGGGACGCTCCTCGTCCCGACCCTTACAGGTCAGCCGGGCGAACGGGGACGGGTCTAGGGCGAGCCCTGTAGCCACGCGCACCCCGTAGGGGGAGCATGGCGGGGGCGACCCCTAGACGCGGCTCCGAGCGTCTGGCCCCCCTTCCCTCTTCATGTCCGACTTGCTGGCCGCCTCGCGGCCGGCGCCATGCCGGCGACGACCTGGTCACGCCACGCGGGACCGCCGTTCCCCCCTCGCCCGCCAGGGCGAGCCCCCGCCCCTCACGCGAAAACGCCCCCCGGCCTATGCCAGAGGGCGCGCACGTCGCCGATCGCCTGCGGCCTCGGAGGGGCCGCCCGTCACCATCCCTTCGAGACCGCCCATTTCTCCATTTGCTCGATCACGTCTTCCGCCACCTGGGGGCCTCCTTCGTCGATCGTTCCGAGATCCGAGAGCAGCGCCAGAGAACAGCCGAACTCGCCGCACCGGACGTCGGCAAGGACGCGATCGGCCTGGGTTATCTCGACGATCAAGGGCTTGCCCTTGATCCGGCCGAAGCCCAACACCCAACCGCCCCCGGCGGTCCGCCGACCGGGCCGCGCTCCTAGAGGCTCGGGGCGAAGCCCTAGAGCGGCTTCAACCTCTTCGCGCGTGCCGACTGTCTCGGGGCGATTGTAGCCGTTGGCGAAGGCGTAGAAGCGAACGCCCTCCTCGGTCTCCAGGACGCCAATTCGCGCGTCCAGGTCATAGATGCGCTGATCTCCAACGACCGTAACCGGAACGGTTTGTTGCATCCCCATCCCTCCTTCGCCGCGGTGCCGTTTAAACGTGCTCGAGACGCGCGGAATCGGCGGCGTCTTGCTCGGCGTACTCCAGAGCGGTCCGCGCCGCATCGTACAGGGTCTCTTTGACGACCTGGGCGGTACGGTGATTGACGATCCACCCCGTTCGCCCTCGGCGGACGGCAAACGACAGGCTACCGACCAGAACACCAAACTCGCCGCGCTCCCGGAGTTCCAGCGAGCCATAACGGCCGCTTGTGATCTGGTATTGCAGGTAGGCCATGACGACCGTTTCGACCTTCTCGGCCGTGCTGAGGTTGAAGGGGTCGGCGTGCGTTGCCATTGGGCTGCTCCAGGCGCTGATTTTCTAGAAGGCGAAGGCCAATTGGCCGCCCTGTTCGACGAAGACCGGGGGCGGCGCGGAAGGGCCGGTCTCGATGAGCCCCGCGACCCATGACGAGGCCAGATCCTCACGGAGGGAGGCGCGACTGCTGACCTGGATTAGGCGAGCCTTCCGCGTCTTGACCTCGCCTCGGGCGGTGCGCTCCGCCACGTCGCGGACGGTGAGCCCGCCCTTCGGATCGGTGAAGGTCGAGAGGTACCCCGTGTCGGACATGAAGGGCTTGTCCACGTCCACGGCGTTGAACTCCAGGGCGTAGCTATTGGCGAAGGGCTTGACGCGGACCCGCGCGCGCATCCCGTCAACGTCGATCACGAAATCCCCGGCCTGATGCCACATCGGCTCCGCGCCGGGCTCGGCGGCGCAATGGGCCATGACGCGAGAACCGGCGGAGTCGTCGTCGGCCATGCAGCCGAAGAACGTCCCGCCGTTCAGCTTCCAGACGACGGCGTCATATCGGCACTCCGCCGCCTCGGCCGCCGCGTCATCGCTGGCCAGCACAGCGGCGTTGAAGGCGCTGATCGCCTCGGCCGCGACGCCCAGGAGCGCGGCTTCATCCTCGGGTAGATCCTGCGCGATCGTCCTGGCGACCCGCTCGCGCGGCGACAGGTTGTCGGTCTCAACTTCGGCCTTGGGCTGGCGCGGCTTGCGGGCTTTGGCGGTCATCTGAGCGGCTCCACCGGTCAAATCTCGATGACCTGACTATGCCAAAAACGACCCCGAAAGAAAATAGCATAAATAGCTTTGTAGGGAGTTTTCGCCCCGTGCGCTTTCGTGGAAATGAGAGCGTTTAAACGAACTCACAAGCAAAGCCCCCGGCGCTTGGCCAGGGGCTCGCATGGGCTATTGCAGGATAACCGGGCCGCCCTCCGCGACCCTGACCGCCTCGTTGAGAATGGCTAGGGCGCAGGCCTTGGCGCGTTGCCCGTCCGTATCGGTTTGCAACTGATGAACGGCAAGCTCAATCGCGCCGAGAAGATCCGGAAGCGGGTCAGGCGGGGTCTCACGCATCAACATGACGACCGGCCTTCACTTCCGCGAGACAAGCGCGAAGCCAGAGTTGAAGGGTCTTGCGTTCTCCGACCCTGGCCATGAGGCGAGCCCGCGCTTCGGGGGTCATCTGGTTCCAGGTCAGCAGCTCCGGAGGGATGGCGGGGCCGTCGTCCGGTTCATCCAGGGCCTCGATGTCGCACGCCCATCCCTGCACGCTGATATGCGCCCCCGTCTCCACGTCGATGGCGTCAAACGCGCCGTCGAGAATGCGCATCAGCACGCCACCCACCGACGGGCCAGTGCGGCCAAATCTCGGCTATCTGCCGATGTCATCCAGTTTGTCGAGCTGACACTCGCCTGGTGGTGGAGCCCGGAGCAGATAAGCGCGGTG
>Ga0247725_1001072_pt1 | contig 15344 bp, 14 predicted proteins | sample OKSTACKMCFT3sol_FD_183021 | JGI IMG/M metagenome (GOLD analysis project Ga0247725, IMG submission 183021) | Subsurface sediment microbial communities from gas well in Oklahoma, United States - OK STACK MC-FT3-sol | ecosystem: Environmental > Terrestrial > Deep subsurface > Rock core/Sediment... | reverse complement strand
CGACCTTGGGCTGCTCGTGGATCTCCTTGAGCATGAAGTGGCGGTACTCGCCCTTGTCGGCGGCCTCGGCGCCTTCGTGGTACTGCACCTGCTCACGCTGCACGGGCTGGCCGGCGCTGTCCCAGATACGCACCTGGTCGCGGTGGATCTCGGCGATGTCGCCCTCTTCCAGGTACATGAAGCGGTCGGTGACCTGGCGCAGGGCCAACTGGTCGGAGGCGAGGAAGTTTTCCCCCAGGCCCAGGCCGATCACCAGCGGGCTGCCGCTGCGGGCGGCCACCAGGCGGTCGGGCTGGCTGCGGCTGATCACGGCCAGGCCGTAGGCGCCGTGGAGTTCGCGCACCACGACCTTGAGCGCTTCGGTGAGGTCGCCGAGGTTGGACAGGTGGTGGTCGAGCAGGTGGACGATGACTTCGGTGTCGGTGTCGGAGGTGAAGACGTAGCCCAGGCCCTTGAGGTGCTCGCGCAGGGGCTCGTGGTTTTCGATGATGCCGTTGTGCACCAGGGCGAGGTCGCCGGAGAAGTGCGGATGGGCGTTGTGCTCTGTGGGCGCGCCGTGGGTGGCCCAGCGGGTATGGGCGATGCCCAGGCGGCCGGCCAGGGGCTCGGCGGCCAGGGCCTGTTCCAGCTCGCTGACCTTGCCGACGCGACGACGGCGCTGCAGGCCACCCTGGTTGTCCAGCACGGCGACGCCGGCGCTGTCGTAGCCACGGTATTCGAGGCGCTTGAGGCCTTCGACGAGGATGGCGGTGATGTTCCGTTCAGCCACTGCGCCAACGATGCCACACATGGGTTGTCTCCTCAGTTATCCACAGGCGCGCAGACCAGCGTGATGCCGCGCGCTTCTATCTGTTGGCGAGCGTCCTGGGGCAGGCGCTCGTCGGTGATCAGGGTATGGATACTGCTCCAGGGCAGCTCCAGGTTGGGGATGCGCCGCCCGACCTTGTCGGCCTCGGCCATGACGATCACCTCGCGGGCGACCTCGGCCATGACCCGGGACAGGCCCAGCAGCTCATTGAAGGTGGTGGTGCCACGGGCCAGGTCGATGCCGTCGGCGCCGATGAACAGCTGGTCGAAGTCGTAGGAGCGCAGCACCTGCTCGGCGACCTGGCCCTGGAAGGACTCGGAGTGCGGGTCCCAGGTGCCGCCGGTCATCAGCAGCACCGGCTCGTGCTCCAGTTCGCGCAGGGCGGTGGCGACATTCAGCGAGTTGGTCATCACCACCAGGCCGGGGCGGTGGCCGAGTTCGGGGATCAGCGCGGCGGTGGTGCTGCCGCTGTCGACGATGATCCGCGCGTGCTCACGGATGCGCTCGGCGGCGGCGCGGGCGATGGCCTGCTTGTAGCGGGACACCGGCTGGCTGGTTTCGCTGATGAACTCCTGGGGCACGGGCACGGCGCCGCCGTAGCGACGCAGCAGCAGGCCGTTGGCCTCCAGGGCGGCGAGGTCCTTGCGGATGGTCACTTCCGAGGTGGCGAAGGCCTTGGCCAGGGCGTCGACGCTGACCTCGCCCTGCTCGGCGAGCAGGGCGAGGATGGCATGGCGACGCTGGGGCGTATTGCGCTTCGACATCTCGTAAGTTTCGATTCGAAAGAAAAAGTGGGCGAATCAAAACTCAACGAAGCTTTTGCGTCAACCCCGGAAACGACAGAAGGCGACCTCGGTCGCCTTCTGTTAGGCCTGCGGTTTATCCACAGGCGGGGTTATCCACAACTCACTTCTTCTTCACGGGGCGCTTCCAGCCTTCGATGTTGCGCTGCTTGGCGCGGCCGACGGCGAGGCTGTGGGCGGGTACGTCCTGGGTGATGGTGGAGCCGGCACCGGTGGTGGCGCCGTCACCGAGGGTCACGGGCGCGACCAGGGCGCTGTTGGAGCCGATGAAGACGTCTTCGCCCATGACGGTGCGGGACTTGTTGGCGCCGTCGTAGTTGCAGGTGATGGTGCCGGCCCCGATGTTGGTGCGTGCGCCGATCTCGGCATCGCCCAGGTAGCTCAGGTGGCCGGCCTTGGCGCCCTCGCCCATCACGGCGTTCTTCAGTTCGACGAAGTTACCCACATGGGCCTTGGCACCCAGCACGGCACCGGGACGCAGCCGGGCGAACGGGCCGCAGTCGGCGCCTTCGCCCAGCTCGGCGCCGTCCAGGTGGCTGTTGGCCTTGACGATGGCGCAACGGCGCAGGGTGCTGTCCTTGATGACGCAGTTGGGGCCGATCTGGACGTCGTCTTCGATCACCACGCGGCCTTCGAGGATGACGTTGACGTCGATGAGCACGTCGCGGCCCACGCTGGCTTCGCCACGCAGGTCGAAGCGCGCCGGGTCCAGCAGGGTCACGCCCTGGGCCATGAGGCGGCGGGCCGCCCGCTGCTGGTAGTGACGCTCCAGTTCGGCGAGCTGGATGCGGTCGTTGGCGCCCTGCACTTCCATGGCGTCCTGGGGCTGCTCGGTGGCCACCACCAGGCCGTCGGCCACGGCCATGGCGATGACGTCGGTCAGGTAGTACTCGCCCTGGGCATTGTGGTTGGACAGCCGGCCCAGCCAGTCGGCCAGGCGCTTGCCGGGGACGGCGAGGATGCCGGTGTTGCCTTCGCGGATGGCGCGCTGCTCGGGGCTGGCGTCCTTGTGTTCGACGATGGCCTTCACCACGCCCTGGGCGTCCCGCACGATGCGGCCGTAGCCGGTGGGGTCGTCCAGCTCGACGGTGAGCAGGGCGAGCTGGTCGTCCTGGACCTTGTCCAGCAGGCGGCGCAGGGTGGCTTCCTCGATCAGCGGCACGTCGCCATAGAGGATCAGGACGCGCTCGGCACTGAGCTGCGGCAGGGCCTGGGCCACGGCGTGGCCGGTGCCCAGCTGCTGGGCCTGCAGGACGAAGCCGAGGTCGTCTGCGGCGAGGCGCTCACGCACGAGGTCGGCCCCATGGCCGATGACCACGTGGATGCCCTGGGGCTGCAGCGCACGGGCGCTGTCGATGACGTGCCCGAGCATGGGCTTGCCGGCAACGGGGTGGAGAACCTTGGGCAGCGCCGAGCGCATGCGGGTGCCCTGGCCTGCGGCGAGGATGACGATATCGAGGGACATGAAAGGACGCTTCCGAGCCTGTGGATAACCGGCGATGCCGGAAAAGAAAAAGGGTAGCCAAGGCTACCCTTTTACTTGCATGCGATGAAGAGCGGTGGCTTAGCCGCCGAACTTCTTGCGCAACTGCTGGACGGTACGCAGCTGGGCCGCGGCCTCTGCCAGACGGGCGGCAGCAGAGCTGTAGTCGAACTCCGAGCCCTTCTGGTTCAGCGCCTTCTCAGCGGCCTTGAGGGCCTCCTGAGCAGCGGCTTCGTCCAGGTCACCGGCGCGGACCACGGTGTCGGCCAGGACCTTCACCATGCTCGGCTGCACTTCGAGGAAACCACCGGAGATGTAGAACACCTCCTCCTCGCCGCCCTGCTTGACCAGGCGGATCGGACCCGGCTTGAGATCGGTGATCAGCGGGGCGTGGCCCGGCGTGATACCCAGGTCGCCCAGGTTGCCGTGGGCGATCACCATCTCGACCAGACCGGAGAAGATCTCCGCTTCGGCGCTGACGATATCGCAGTGGACAGTAATAGCCATACGCTTGCCTCACGTAAGCGCCCGTTGCCGGGCGCTCAGGGGGTTACAGTTTCTTGGCTTTCTCGATGGCTTCATCGATGCCGCCGACCATGTAGAACGCCTGCTCGGGCAGGTGGTCGTAGTCACCGTTGAGGATGCCCTTGAAGCCCGCGATGGTGTCCTTCAGGGAAACGTACTTGCCCGGGGAGCCGGTGAAGACTTCGGCCACGAAGAACGGCTGGGACAGGAAGCGCTGGATCTTACGAGCGCGGGCTACCAGTTGCTTGTCCGATTCGGACAGCTCGTCCATGCCGAGGATCGCGATGATGTCCTTCAGCTCCTTGTAGCGCTGCAGTACGTACTGCACGCCACGGGCGGTCTCGTAGTGCTCCTGGCCGATTACCAGCGGGTCCAGCTGACGGCTGGTGGAGTCCAGCGGGTCAACGGCCGGGTAGATACCCAGGGAGGCGATGTCACGGGACAGTACGACGGTGGCGTCCAGGTGGGCGAAGGTGGTCGCCGGGGACGGGTCGGTCAGGTCGTCCGCAGGTACGTATACGGCCTGGATGGAGGTGATCGAACCGGTCTTGGTGGAGGTGATGCGCTCTTGCAGAACGCCCATTTCCTCGGCCAGGGTCGGCTGGTAACCCACAGCGGACGGCATACGACCCAGCAGCGCGGACACTTCGGTACCGGCCAGGGTGTAACGGTAGATGTTGTCGACGAACAGCAGTACGTCGCGGCCTTCGTCACGGAACTTCTCGGCCATGGTCAGGCCGGTCAGTGCAACGCGCAGACGGTTGCCCGGCGGCTCGTTCATCTGGCCGTAAACCAGGGCGACCTTGTCCAGTACGTTGGAGTCCTTCATCTCGTGGTAGAAGTCGTTGCCCTCACGGGTACGCTCGCCCACGCCGGCGAACACGGAGTAACCGCTGTGCTCGATGGCGATGTTACGGATGAGTTCCATCATGTTCACGGTCTTGCCCACGCCGGCGCCACCGAACAGGCCTACCTTGCCGCCTTTGGCGAAGGGGCAGACCAGGTCGATCACCTTGATGCCGGTTTCCAGCAGCTCGTTGCCACCCGCCTGGTCGGCGTAGGACGGAGCAGCGCGGTGGATTTCCCAACGCTCTTCTTCGCCGATGGGGCCGGCTTCGTCGATGGGGTTGCCCAGGACGTCCATGATGCGGCCCAGGGTGGCCTTGCCAACCGGGACGGAGATGGCTGCGCCAGTGCTGGTGACGTCCAGGCCACGCTTCAGACCTTCGGTCGAGCCCATGGCGATGGAACGAACCACGCCGTCACCCAGCTGCTGCTGGACTTCGAGGGTGGTTTCGGCGCCTTGAACTTTCAGCGCCTCGTATACGGCCGGTACCTGATCACGCGGGAATTCCACGTCGATAACGGCGCCGATGATTTGAACGATACGTCCGCTACTCATCTTTGGTTCCTCTGAATATTTGAACCGTTCTTAAACCGCGGCAGCGCCGCCGACGATTTCCGAAATTTCCTGGGTGATCGCTGCCTGACGCGCCTTGTTGTAGATCAGCTGCAGATCGCTGATCAGTTCACCGGCGTTGTCGGTGGCGTTCTTCATCGCGATCATCCGCGCAGCCTGCTCGGCGGCGTTGTTCTCGACCACCGCCTGGTACACCTGCGACTCCACGTAACGCACCATCAGCCCGTCGAGGAGCTGCTTGGCGTCGGGTTCGTACAGGTAGTCCCAGTGATGCTTGAGCGCTTCATCCGGAGTCGCCACCAGCGGAACGAGCTGTTCCACAGTGGGCTTCTGCACCATGGTGTTGACGAACTTGTTCGAAACCACGGACAGACGATCGATGCGACCTTCGAGGTAGGCATCGAGCATCACCTTGACGCTGCCGATCAGATCGTTGATCGACGGCTCTTCGCCGAGGTGGCTGATCGCAGCAACGACATTGCCACCAAAGTTGCGGAAGAACGCCGCACCCTTGCTGCCAATCACGCAGAGATCGATCTCCACGCCTTGCTCGCGATTGCTCGCCATGTCCTTGACCAGGGCCTTGAACAGGTTGGTGTTCAAGCCACCGCACAGACCACGGTCCGAACTCACCACGACATAGCCGACGCGCTTTACGGGGCGCTCGATCATGAAGGGGTGGCGGTACTCGGGGTTGGCGTTGGCCAGATGACCGATCACCTGGCGGATGCGCTCCGCGTACGGACGGCTGGCAGCCATGCGCTGCTGAGCCCTGCGCATCTTGCTGACGGCCACCTTTTCCATGGCGCTGGTGATCTTCTGCGTGCTTTTGATGCTCGCAATCTTGCTGCGAATCTCTTTTGCGCCTGCCATTTGACACCTTTCGGGTTAGCAGGCGGGGGCCCTGGGGCCCCCGCTGCGGCTTACCAGGTTTGGGTGGCCTTGAACTTCTCGATGCCGGACTTGATGCCTGCGTCGATTTCGTCGTTGAAGTCACCTTTCTCGTTGATCTTGGCCATCAGTGCGGCCAGCTCACGGTTGAAGTAACCCAGCAGGGCTGCTTCGAAGGCGCCAACTTTGTTCACGTCCACATCGGTCAGGAAGCCACGCTCGGCAGCGTACAGGGACACAGCCATGTCAGCGATGGACATGGGCGCGTACTGCTTCTGCTTCATCAGCTCGGTAACGCGCTGACCGTGTTCCAGCTGCTTGCGGGTGGCTTCGTCCAGGTCGGAGGCGAACTGGGCGAAGGCCGCCAGTTCACGGTACTGGGCGAGTGCGGTACGGATGCCACCGGACAGCTTCTTGATGATCTTGGTCTGGGCGGCGCCACCCACGCGGGATACCGAGATACCGGCGTTGACGGCCGGACGGATACCCGAGTTGAACATGGCGGATTCCAGGAAGATCTGACCGTCGGTGATGGAGATCACGTTGGTCGGAACGAACGCGGAAACGTCACCAGCCTGGGTTTCGATGATCGGCAGGGCGGTCAGGGAACCGGTCTTGCCTTTCACTTCGCCGTTGGTGAACTTCTCGACGTATTCCTCGGAAACGCGGGATGCGCGCTCCAGCAGGCGGCTGTGGAGATAGAACACGTCGCCCGGGTAGGCTTCGCGGCCCGGCGGGCGGCGCAGCAGCAGGGAGATCTGGCGGTAGGCGACGGCCTGCTTGGACAGGTCATCGTAGACGATCAGGGCGTCTTCACCGCGGTCGCGGAAGTATTCGCCCATGGTGCAGCCGGCATAGGGAGCCAGGAACTGCAGCGCAGCGGATTCGGAAGCCGAGGCAGCCACCACGATGGTGTTGGCCAGGGCGCCGGTTTCTTCCAGCTTGCGTACGACGTTGGCGATGGTCGATTGCTTCTGACCGATGGCTACGTAGACGCAGCGGATGCCGCTGTTCTTCTGGTTGATGATGGCGTCGACAGCCAGGGCGGTCTTGCCGATCTGACGGTCACCGATGATCAGCTCGCGCTGGCCACGGCCGACCGGGATCATGGCGTCAACCGACTTGTAGCCGGTCTGTACCGGCTGGTCGACCGACTTACGCCAGATCACGCCCGGAGCCACTTTCTCGACAGCGTCGGTGGCTTTGGCATTGATCGGGCCCTTGCCATCGATCGGGTTGCCCAGTGCGTCGACGACGCGGCCCAGCAGTTCCGGACCAACCGGGACTTCCAGGATGCGGCCGGTGCACTTGGCGCTCATGCCTTCAGCCAGGCTCAGGTAGCTGCCCAGTACCACGGCACCTACGGAGTCCTGCTCCAGGTTCAGTGCCATGCCGTAGACGCCACCCGGGAACTCGATCATCTCGCCGTACATCACGTCGGCCAGGCCGTGGATGCGGACGATACCGTCGGAGACGGAGACGATGGTGCCTTCGTTGCGGGCTTGGGAAGAGACGTCGAGTTTCTCGATACGCCCCTTGATGATTTCACTAATTTCGGAAGGATTGAGTTGCTGCATTGCTCTGCTGCCCCTTCAAACTCAAGATTTCAACGCTTCGGCCAGCTTCGCGATCTTGCCGCGAACCGAGCCATCGATAACCAGGTCGCCGGCACGGATCACGACACCGCCGATGAGGCTGGTGTCTTCCGCAGCGTGCAGTCGCACTTCCCGGCCAAGCCGAGCGCTGAGAACCTTGGCGAGTTTGTCTTGCTGTTCAGTGTTCAATGCGAAGGCACTGGTGACTTCCACGTCGATCGACTTCTCCTGCTCGGCCTTGTACAGCTCGAACAGTTCGACGATCTCCGGCAACAGGCCGATGCGGCCGTTTTCGGAGAGGACGCGGATGAAATTGCCTACCTGAGCATCGAATTTGTCGCCAACCACCTCGATGAAGGTGTTGGCTTTCTCTTCGCTCGTCAGACGCGGGGCTTTGAGCACCTGCTGCATGGTGGTGTCCTGAGACACCGCAGCGGCCAGGCCAAGCATGGCCGACCAGGCGGCCAGCTGCTGATGGGCCTGGGCGTACTCGAAAGCCGCCTTGGCGTAAGGTCGGGCCAGCGTGGTCAGTTCTGCCATGATCGCCCTCGCTTAGATTTCGGCGGCCAGTTTGTTAACCAGCTCCGCGTGCGCGTTTTGATCGATAGTGGCACCCAGGATCTTCTCGGCACCGCTGACGGCCAGGCTACCCAGTTGGGCACGCAGCGCGTCTTTGACACCGTTGAGTTCCTGCTCGATCTCGGCCTGAGCCTGCGCCTTGAGGCGCTCGCCTTCGGTGCGGGCCTGATCGCGAGCTTCGTCGACGATCTGGGTAGCACGCTTCTTGGCTTGCTCGATGATTTCAGCTGCCTGAGTCTTGGCCTCGCGCAGTTGCTGGGCCACTTTCTCGTGGGCCAGCTCCAGGTCACGAGCCGCGCGGTTGGCAGCGTCCAGGCCGTCGGCGATCTTCTTCTGACGGTCGCGCAGTGCCGTGATGACCGGAGGCCACACGAACTTCATGCAGAACAGTACGAAGATGAAGAACGCGACGGACTGGCCGATCAGGGTTGCATTAATATTCACGCCAACACCTCGCTCGTTCGTTGTCAGTCCAATTCCCTAAGGAAGGGATTACTGGGCTACCTGAGCAATGAACGGGTTAGCGAAGGTGAAGAACAGAGCGATACCAACGCCGATCATGGTCACGGCGTCCAGCAGGCCGGCGACGATGAACATTTTGACCTGCAGCATCGGGACCATTTCCGGCTGGCGAGCAGCGCCTTCCAGGAACTTGCCACCCAGCAGACCGAAGCCGATAGCGGTACCCAGGGCACCCAGACCAATCAGCAGAGCTACGGCGATCGCGGTGAGACCTACTACAGTTTCCATTTTTCCTCCCGACTTTATGTCGTGTTGGTTAGGTTTAAGTGAAGCGGTAGAACGAAATCGTTTTGGTGTTCCCATCGCCCTTTCGGGCATTCCCGCGCGGACTGCGGCGGGACCATCGCTAGCCTGAGACGCCTCCTGCTGTTCCTCCCCGTGGGGAAGACAGCCAGGAGGCGCCGCGCGCTATCAATGGTTGTCTTCGTGCGCCATCGACAGGTAGACGATGGTCAGCATCATGAAGATGAAGGCCTGCAGGGTGATGATCAGGATGTGGAACACGGCCCACGCCCACTGCAGGGCGATGCCGAGGCCGCTGAGCAGCAGGATGCCGGCACCGAACATCACGGCGATCAGGATGAACACCAGTTCGCCGGCGTACATGTTGCCGAACAGACGCAGGGCGAGGGAGATCGGCTTGGCGATCAGGGTGACGAATTCGAGCAGGAAGTTCACCGGGATCAGCAGGATCTGCACGGCGATGTTCTTGCTGCTGAAGGGGTGCAGGGTCAGTTCGCCGATGAAGCCGCCGATGCCTTTCACCTTGATGCTGTAGAAGATGATCAGGGCGAACACGGAGAAGGCCATGCCCAGGGTCGCGTTCGGGTCGGTGGTCGGTACGGCGCGGAAGAACAGGTGCTCGTTGCCGGAGATCTTGGCGGCCAGCATCGGGATCCAGTCCACCGGGACCAGGTCGATGGCGTTCATCAGGAAGATCCAGACGAAGATGGTCAGCGCCAGCGGGGCGATCAGCGGGTTACGGCCGTGGAAGGTGTCTTTGACGTTGGTGTCGACGAAGTCGACCATCACTTCCACCAGGTTCTGCAGGCCACCGGGAACGCCGGAGGTGGCCTTCTTGGCCGCCATGCGGAACAGGAAGACGAACAGCAGACCGAGGCCGATGGACCAGCCCAGGGTGTCCACGTGGAACGCCCAGAAGCCCATTTCCTTGGCTTGTTCGGCGGTGTGGGCGAAGCCCCACTCGCCGGACGGCAGCTTACCGAAGGTCAGGTTTTGCAGGTGGTGCTGGATATAGCCCGAAGCGGTTTGCTCTGCCATGTTTGCCTCAAACGCCCTAAGGTTTCGAATATCTTGTTCTCATCAGCAGGGGAGCGAACCAGCTGACCGATTGCGTCAGCAGGAAGGCACCGAACAGGGCCGGCGCCTCCAGTGGTTTCACGCCTGCAAACGTCAGTGCGAAGAGCACTGACGTCAGAATCAGCTTGCCCATCTCGCCGGCGTAGAACGACCGGACGATCGCCTGGGCTGCCCGGGCCCCGCTGTAGCGGAAGGCCTTGTGGGCGAAGTACAGGTTCGGCAACCAGGCGATAAGCCCACCGCACAAGCCAGAGTACCCGGCGACCGTGCCGCGCCACTGCCAGAGAACGACGGTGACGATCAGCAATACGACCCCTTGGACGAGCAGCACCGGGAAGACCGGTAGACGATGGAAGGGCAAGCGATTCGGCGTGCGGATATCCATCGCAGCATGTCCTCTGAGTCGGCGCCTTGAATCAATGACTTGGCATACTTTGTGCCGACAAAATTGCGCGCAGAGTATAGGGGCCTAACCCCCCCCGTTCAACTGCCCGGTAGTGAAATCCGACTATCCGCTACATGCCCAGATGTTTCAGCGGATGTGGGCCAGGACACCCTGCAATTCGTCGAGGGAGTTGTAGCGGATCACCAGTTGTCCCTTGCCCTTCTGCCCGTGCTTGATCTGCACCGGAGCGCCCAGGCGCTCAGCCAGGCGCTGTTCGAGCCGGCTGATGTCCGGGTCGGACTTGACCGCTTCGACAGGCTTCTCGCGGGTGTTCAGCCACTGCCTCACCAGTGCCTCGGTTTGGCGCACGGTGAGCCCGCGTGCGACAATATGTCGCGCGCCTTCCACCTGGCGTTCCAGGGGCAGGCCGAGCAGTGCACGGGCATGGCCCATTTCCAGGTCGCCATGGGCCAGGAGGGTCTTCACCTCTTCCGGCAGGCCGATCAGGCGCAGCAGGTTGGTGATGGTGACGCGGGACTTGCCCACCGCTTCGGCCACCTGTTGCTGGGTGAGCTGGAACTCCTGCTGCAGGCGCTGAAGCGCCACGGCCTCTTCGATCGGGCTGAGGTCTTCACGCTGGATGTTCTCGATCAGCGCCATGGCGATGGCGGCTTCGTCCGGTACCTCACGCACCAGGGCCGGGATGCGGTCCAGACCGGCCTGCTGGCTGGCACGCCAGCGGCGCTCACCGGCAATGATCTCGAAGCGGCCGCCACCGATGGGGCGCACCACGATGGGTTGCATGACGCCCTGGGCCTTGATCGACTGGGCCAGCTCTTCGAGGGCGGTGGGATCCATGTCCCGGCGGGGTTGGTACTTGCCGCGCTGGATCAGGTCCAGAGGCAGGTTCTGCAGCTCGCGAGTATCGGCCTTGCTGGCCTCCTCCTGCAGGACGGTGGCGTTGTTGCCGCCCAGCAGGGCGTCCAGGCCACGACCCAGGCCTCGTTTTTTCGCTGCCATGCGGTTTCCTTATGCGGTAGCTGTTCTGGCGCCGGCGCGCTGTCGGCGAACCACTTCGCCAGCCAGCGCAAGGTAGGCGATGGCGCCACGGGATTGCTTGTCGTACACCAGCGCCGGCATGCCGAAGCTGGGTGCCTCGGCGAGGCGTACGTTGCGGGGGATGACGGCGTCGTAGAGCTTGTCGCCGAAGTGCTCCTTGAGCTGGGCGCTGACGTCGTTGGTGAGGCTGATGCGCGGATCGTACATGGTGCGCAACAGGCCTTCGATCTTCAGTTCGGGGTTCAGCAACTGGCCGATGCGCTGGATGCTGTTGATCAGGTCGGACAGCCCTTCCAGTGCGTAGTACTCGCACTGCATGGGGATGATCACACCATCGGCCGCCACCAGGGCGTTGATGGTGAGCATCGACAGGGACGGCGGGCAGTCGATGAGGATGTAGTCGTAGTTCTCCCGCACCGGTGCCAGGGCATAGCGCAGGCGGCTTTCCTTCATCTTCATTTCCAGCAGGGCCACTTCGGCCGCGGTCAGGTCGCGGTTGGCCGGCAGCAGCTGGTAGCCACCGTGCTCGGAGAACTGCATGGCGTCGGCCAGGTCGCACTCGCCGATCAGGACGTCATAGATGGAATGCTCCAGGGCGTGCTTGTCGATGCCGCTGCCCATGGTGGCGTTGCCCTGGGGATCGAGGTCGATCAGCAGGACACGACGCTTGGTCGCGACCAGCGACGCAGCCAGGTTGATGCAGGTGGTGGTCTTGCCCACTCCGCCCTTCTGGTTGGCGATCGCGAATACCTTGGCCATGGCTGCCTTACCCCCCTTCATTCCGTGCGGCGCAGTATCAGCAGATGGCGTTGGCCTTGGCAACCGGGAACCGCGAGGGTGTGCTCCGCTTCGACCTTGAAGTCTTCGGGCATGCGCGCCAGTTCGTCATCCGGGCGCAGTCCCTTCATGGCCAGCCAGTGGGTGTCGCGGTCGCCCAGGTGGCGGGTCCAGTTGGCGAAGTCCTCCAGGGCACTGAATGCGCGGGAGACGATGCCGGCGAAGGGTTGCTCCGGACGGAAGGCTTCGACGCGTGCGTTGACCACACCGAGGTTGTCGAGACCGAGCTCCAGCTTCACCTGGGTGAGGAAGCGGGTCTTCTTGCCGTTGGAGTCCAGCAAGGTGAAGCGACGCTCGGGGAACAGGATCGCCAGGGGCACGCCGGGCATGCCGCCGCCGCTGCCGACGTCGAGCCAGTCATTGCCGCGCTCGGCGACGAAGGGCACCACGCTGAGGCTGTCCAGCAGATGGCGCGACACCATCTCGTCCGGGTTGCGCACCGCGGTGAGGTTGTAGGCCTTGTTCCACTTGATCAGCAGGGCCAGGTAGCCCATCAGCAGCTCATGCTGACGGGCATCAAGCGCTACGCCCAGGGTCGCGGCGCCCTGGGTCAGTTCTTCGGCGTGCCGGGAGGTGACGAGGGACATCAGGCACTTCTCTCCAGCGACTGACCGGCACCACGCTTCTTCAGGTGGATCAGCAGCAGCGAGATGGCCGCCGGGGTGACGCCGGGGATGCGCGAGGCCTGCCCCAGGGTCTCCGGACGGGCGTTGCCCAGCTTGTGCTGGATCTCCTTAGACAGGCCGGAGATGGCGGCGTAGTCCAGGTCATCGGGCAGGCGGGTGTTCTCGCTGGCGCGCAGGCGGGCGATCTCGTCCTGCTGGCGGTCGATGTAGCCGGCGTACTTGGTCTTGATCTCCACCTGTTCGGCCACCTGCGGATCCTCGGCGCCGTTGCCGGTCACTTCCACCAGGCCGGCGTAGTCGATCTCCGGGCGGCTGAGCAGGTTGAGCAGGTTGTACTCGTGGGTGAGCGGCGTGCCGAAACGCTCGGCGATGGCATCGCCCTGGGGCGTACCGGGGCGTACCCAGGTGCTCTTCAGGCGCTGCTCTTCCAGGGCGATGCCCTCGCGCTTGGCCTCGAAGGCGGCCCAGCGACGGTCGTCCACCAGACCCAGTTCGCGACCTTTTTCGGTCAGGCGCAGGTCGGCGTTGTCCTCGCGGAGGATCAGCCGGTACTCGGCCCGCGAAGTGAACATGCGGTAGGGCTCCTGGGTGCCCAGGGTGATGAGGTCATCCACCAGCACGCCGATGTAGGCCTCGTCACGACGCGGGCACCAGGCTTCACGGCCCTGGGCACGCAGCGCGGCGTTGGCGCCGGCCAGCAGGCCCTGTGCACCGGCCTCTTCGTAGCCGGTGGTGCCGTTGATCTGCCCGGCGAAGAACAGGCCGCCGATGACCTTGGTCTCCAGGCTGTACTTGAGGTCGCGCGGGTCGAAGTAGTCGTACTCGATGGCGTACCCGGGACGCACGATGTGGGCGTTCTCCATGCCGCGGATGGAGCGGACGATGTCCAGTTGCACATCGAAGGGCAGCGAGGTGGAGATGCCGTTCGGGTACAGCTCGTGGGTGGTCAGGCCTTCCGGCTCGAGGAACACCTGGTGGCTGTCCTTGTCGGCGAAGCGGTGGATCTTGTCCTCGATCGACGGGCAGTAGCGCGGGCCGACCCCTTCGATGACCCCCGAGTACATCGGCGAGCGGTCGAGGTTGCTGGCGATGATCTCGTGGGTGCGGGCATTGGTGTGGGTGATCCAGCAGCTGACCTGGCGCGGGTGCTGCTCCTTGTTGCCCAGGAAGGACATCACCGGGATCGGCGTATCGCCGGGTTGCTCGGTCATCACCGAGAAGTCGACGGAGCGGCCATCGATGCGCGGCGGGGTGCCGGTCTTCAGGCGTCCGACCCGCAGGGGCAGCTCACGCAGGCGATGAGCCAGGGCGATGGACGGCGGGTCGCCGGCACGACCACCTGAATAGTTCTGCAGCCCGATGTGGATAAGTCCGCCGAGGAAGGTGCCAGTGGTCAGTACCACGGATTCGGCATGGAAGCGCAGGCCCATCTGAGTTACGACGCCCTTCACCTGGTCGTTTTCCACAATCAGGTCGTCACAGGCCTGCTGGAATATCCACAGGTTCGGCTGGTTTTCCAGGATCTCGCGAATCGCCGCCTTGTAGAGGACACGGTCAGCCTGGGCACGTGTAGCGCGTACTGCCGGGCCCTTGCGGCTGTTGAGTACGCGGAACTGAATGCCGCCCAGATCGGTGGCAGTGGCCATGGCGCCACCCAATGCATCGATTTCCTTGACCAGGTGGCTCTTGCCGATGCCGCCGATGGCCGGGTTGCAGCTCATCTGGCCCAGGGTTTCGACGTTATGGGTCAGCAGCAAGGTCTTAACGCCCATGCGGGCGGATGCCAGCGCGGCCTCGGTACCGGCATGACCGCCGCCGATCACGATCACGTCAAAACGGGAAGGGAAATCCACCACGCACCTCGTGCCTGTTCTGGAAGGGGGAAATAGGGAAGGCGGCAAGTATAGGGATTTAGCCTTCTTGAATGAAGCCTTCTGCACAAAAAATAGCCAATTGGTGATTCCGTAAGTTTTCCACACCCGCTTCCCCTGATTAACTCGTCTTGTGGAAAAACCTCGTGGGTAGAAAAAAGAAAAGAGAAGAGAATTTCTTAAAGAGCTTGTTCTTGTGTTTATGTATGGTGAAGCACCTTTCTGTGGATAAGTACCTGTCAGCCCCTAAACACAATGCGTGTAGCCAAGGATAAGCCTGTCGAGTTCCTGGCGGTTTCCTGGGGGATGCCCGTGTCGGGCCTGTGGATTAAAAATGATCTTATTCACAGGGCAGTTATCCTCCGTCTTTTACCCAGGGTTATGGACGGGGTTCAGGCCAGGTTATCAACAGGGTTTATTCGGCGCGCAGGCGCCCATTCCACGCTGCCGTGAGTTGGCAGCATGGGGAGGGGGAAGTGGTCGTGGAGGGGGGAGCGGCTACTTGCCGATGCAGAAGCTGGAGAAGATCCGGCCCAGGAGGTCGTCGGAGCTGAATGCACCGGTGATTTCGCCCAGGGCCTGCTGTGCAAGGCGCAGGTCTTCCGCCAGCAGCTCGCCAG
>Ga0247725_1001071_pt1 | contig 15376 bp, 14 predicted proteins | sample OKSTACKMCFT3sol_FD_183021 | JGI IMG/M metagenome (GOLD analysis project Ga0247725, IMG submission 183021) | Subsurface sediment microbial communities from gas well in Oklahoma, United States - OK STACK MC-FT3-sol | ecosystem: Environmental > Terrestrial > Deep subsurface > Rock core/Sediment... | reverse complement strand
CGAGCATTACAATCATGTTCGCCCGCATAGTTCGTTGAATTACATGTCGCCTGTTGAGTATGCAAAGCAGGCAGCATAAGGTGGAAAATCTCATCACGGGATTGGTACTAATTCCGGGGATAGGTCACTTTTTCAAAGATTTTGATGTTCATGGGGAAAATAACTTCATAAGTCGAAATACGATTAGTCATGGTGTAGTAGACTCATCAGCATTTACTAAGAAGTCATCTCTGATTGGTTTTCTTATATTGGATCAAATTCATAGGTATACGAGTATTGCTACAAGCTTTGAACTCAGGGATGTGCAAAAATACTTATAACAAGAAAATACAGGAGACGCTTCCGGCGCACCTGATTTAAGTGTCAAATGGAAAAGGAAATGTGCAAACCTAAAGTGATAGAAGATCTTACTGTCGAAGAATTAAAAGCTCATCGTTGGTGTTTCTACCAAAATGATGACGAAGGTTTCGATGCATTTGAACATGTTATTCCTGATACTCATCCTGATTTTTTTGATCAAATTACGGAACTAGAGCTATCAGAGTTTAAATTCTCAAATGGTAAAGTCGTATTCGGAGTCTATGACGGCTCTGAGGCATTCAATATTATCGCGGGTGATGAGTGGTATTCATTTTGGTACGGTGCAGTTGAACCATCGCAAGAAGATCTTGAAAGGTTTAAATCGTTTATTGAAAGCAATGGCTTAGAACTTCCAGTAGTTGCAACTGCAAAATGGTCGGGCACCACAAAAACATATAGTGGCATCCAATATATAAACGAAAATGGTGAAACGCTTGAAAAAGCCATTTAACAAGGCGCTCAAACAAGGACGTGCTAACGCACGCGCCTAGCTTAGCTTAGCGTTAATGTCCGCATCGCTCTTTGCAGCCATAGTGTATTTCAAAAGGCGGGGCTTATAACCGGTCAAACCCTAAATTTCAGATACAAAAAAACCAGCATTAAGCTGGCTTTAAAGTTGGTTGCGGGAGCCGGATCTTCGGGTTATGAGTGTAATTATTTCAACCAATTTCTACACATTCAAATGATATTGTCATCAATTAAATTAAATAAACTACAATATAAACATTGATTTAAATTAAAACAGAAGTGACACTGATTTCAAGATGTTTGGCTGAAACAGTGTTTTTGTTGTCACTTTTATTTTTATTATTGTCACAGGCTTCGTCACAGCTGATTTTTTGAGTTTTATTAAATTTGACCTTAGTGGTACAAAACATAAGAGTTTAGCCTCTGGATCAAACATATTTTAAATTCGCACATAGTCTTTTGCAGATCTGGAGGTCACTGTTCACTCGTTTATTGATGATGATTAAATCTGTCAGGTGCACGTTTCTCTGTGACCGGGATAAAAACCCCTTACTATGAAACAACAGAGACAAACAACCTTTGTGCTGCGTCCATCCCTTACGCGGGTGGTGATGACTGTATTGATACTAATGATGAATCGAATGACAAGTTTGCTGATGCTATGGTAGCCGGCAACATAATGGACCACATGCAGATGGATACTGTCTGCAGAGACCTCGCTGCCCACTATCAATCAGCCCTGTTTTCGTAGGCGAGCACAAAATACTGCAGCTGGGAGACAACTTGATTGGGTAGCGACTGCTGTGAACAGCAAAGGGGATGGACATTCTGGCTTGTGTGGCCACAGCCTACCAAATGGCCAAACTGGGACAGCTGGCCATGAAATCCTGCCAGTCTATGTGCAAAAACGCATGAAAATAGGGCCAATGCACACTGGCAGGCGGTATTTTGGACTAACTCACACTGACTTCCCGTTTAAAACCGCCAGTCTATGTGCAAAATCGCATGAAAATTAGCCCAGAACACACTGGCAGGCGGTATTTTGGACTAACTCACACTGACTTCCCGTTTAAAACCGCCAGTCTATGTGCAAAATCGCATGAAAATAGGGCCAATGCACACTGGCAGGCGGTATTTTGGACTAACTCACACTGACTTCCCGTTTAAAACCGCCAGTCTATGTGCAAAATCGCATGAAAATTAGCCCAGAACACACTGACAGGTGGTATTTTGGACTAACTCACACTGACTTACCGTAAAAATCCGCCAGTCTATGTGCAAAAACGCATGAAAATAGGGCCAATGCACACTGGCAGGCGGTATTTTTGACTAACTCACACTGACTTCCCGTTTAAAACCGCCAGTCTATGTGCAAAAACGCATGAAAATAGAGCCAATGCACACTTGCAGGCGGTAATTTAGGCCAACCCACACTGATAGACTGGCGGATTTTCAATAAAGTCACTCTGCACATTGGCTGGCGGATTTTATAAAAATGGAGGGATTGAGCTATCTCGGAGTTTTAATTCACTATAATGTAGTAACCTCAACGGCACACTTTTTGGATTCGAAATTGACTATTAAAGCTGTAATAACGAATGATCAAGAACATGAAGCAGCGTTACAGGCTATTGAGCTTCTCTTAGGCGCTGAGCCGGGTACTCCAGAGTGGGATGAGTTTGAAAGATTATCTAAGCTAATTGATGAGTATGAGGATATTTGGTACCCAATAAACGAAACAGTTCCGCTCAATACGCAGTAGCTATTTTGGGAAAGTCCTGAATGAATCACAAAAAACTGTATTTCACCGATTAAACAGGAATTTATTCGTACTTGTGTAACTTGAAGTACCTCGGATGCCACTAAGATGGTACGATTTTCACAGGCAGCAATGAATAGAAACACACCAGAGAAAGCCATATCCTTACTATGCATTATTCACCACCGTTTCGTCTGACGCATAAGATTGCCAGTCTCGTTGGCCAGATCTCAGAGATGATTGGCCACTGGACTGCAGTGAATCAAGCGGGGTTATTACCCAGTCTTCGACGTGAAAACCGGATCCGTACCATTCAGGCTTCATTAGCAGTGGAGCAAAATACGTTAACTTTTGAGCAAGTAACAGCTGTGCTTGACGGCAAGCACGTTCTTGGGACACCAAAAGAAATTCTTGAGGTGCAAAATGCGTTTGCTGCTTATGATTTACTGAGCTCGCTTGCCCCAACTAACATGGCGGATTTATTGACCGCTCATCGCGTGTTGATGACAGGTTTAGTTGCAGATGCGGGTCATTGGCGAAGTGGTGGTGCAGGCATATATCGTGGTGACAAGTTAATTCATATGGCTCCTCCGGCAAGTCAGGTTCCGCGCCTCATGACACAACTTTTCGATTGGGTTGTAACAACAGATGCGCATCCTTTAATTGCGTCATCCGCTTTTCACTATGAATTTGAGTTTATTCATCCATTTAGTGATGGTAACGGCAGGATGGGTCGGTTATGGCAAACTCTTATCTTAAGTCAATGGCAACCGGCGCTTGCTTATCTGCCCGTTGAAACGGTTATAAAACATTATCAATCAGCCTATTATGACGCCTTTAGGCAAGCGGACTGCAAAAGTGACTGTACTGAATTTATTGAGTTTCTGCTCAATGCATTTAGCTTGGCACTAGCTGAAGCGATTGTCAGTAGCGGTAAATCGCGGGTAGAAACGCGGGTAGAAACGCAGGTAGAAAAACCGGTAAAAACACCGCAGCAAATTATACAATTACTTCAGCATCAACCCGAATTAACAATAAGCGAAATGGCTGCATTGCTGGGGAAATCCACTAGTGCGATTGAGCGTGCCATCTCCAAGCTAAAGCAACAGAATAAACTGGTGTTTGAGGGACCGAAGAAAGCAGGGCACTGGCGGGTGTTGTGATTTTTATGATAAGCCCCCATTTTACACAGTAAGTTTTATAGTGCATCAGGACGGTTACATTATGTCGTTTATGGCTAAATTGACTGATATGTAAGCGTAACACGAACCCCACATTCCAGTTTTAGCTAATCCACCATACCCTGTTTGTATCATTCACCAAGCAGGGTTTCTTATGATCCGCAGAACGTCCGAACAATGGCTGGCGCTGTTTGACCAGTGCAAAGCCAGCGGTTTAACTCAGACCGAATTTGCTAAGCAGCATGGTATCGACCCAAGTTACTTTAGCCTTCGCAAGCGGCAGCTGCTTGCCTGGCAGCAGGACGACAATGACGGCTTTGTCGAATTAACACCGCACGGCATGATGCTTTGCCAGCCGATGTTGCTCAGGAAGCGGGATATTGAACTGCACCTGCCTGCTGGCACCGATGCCGTGTGGCTCGCCACCTTGCTCAAGGCGATGTCGTGATGAAGATTGTCATTTAACACTATTACCAATCTTGCTGCTGATAAAGCCAGTCCAGCATCTCAGTTATACGCTTCACATCTTCTGCATCATCTTTGTTGCTATATTGCGATGCGTCGCGGTTTACTCTGGCGCTAACCGCTCTTAACTGTTTACCTTCGGCAACAAATTCAATGACATCAATACAATGCCCACTCCAGCTTCGGTGTTGATATAAGGTATTGTTGTCAAAATAACAAAACCATCTCTCGCCCATGTCATCGGGGATAACACCACGGCGAATGGCATCACTTTGGGTTTCATCAAGCAAAATATCGAGTTTAAGCGTTGTGTATTGGTCGGGTAGGGCGTGAATATCCCAGTCATCTGCTTTGGCAATAACTGTCATAACGTTCTCCATTACGCTTTTTAAATACTGTTGCAGTTTCAGAGCATTAAGACAATGATTTTCCTGCAGTTAACTAAGAATGTGTATGATAAATCGACACTGAGTATTTACACAGCTTCTCAAATTTACCTTTTTAAGGGATGATGCATCAGAGTTACTTTGTTCAGAGCAGGAGGCTTATGTACGATATTGTTGGTGATATTCATGGTTATGCCGATGAGCTGGAATTACTACTCGCCAAGCTAGATTATCAAAGAAAGAATGGCATTTGGCAGCACTCAGAGCGTACCTTGATTTCTGTAGGTGACCTTATCGATCGAGGTCCACAGCAAAAGCGCGCTGTAGACATCATTCGCGCCATGACAGCCAATGGCTTTGCCAAAACCATAATGGGCAATCACGAATTTAATGCGGTTGCTTATTACGTAAGAGATAAAAACGGTGAGCCGCTGCGTGCCCATACTGTTAAAAATCGCCAACAGCATCTTGCGTTTTTGAATGAAGCAGAAGCAATACCAACCTGGTATCACGAAGCTATTAGCTGGTTTAAACAGCTACCTGTATTGCTTGACTTGCCTGAACTGAGAGTTGTTCATGCCTGCTGGCATCCTGCTTCTGTTGAGGTACTCAAAGACTACTGCACGGATAATTTCACACTTAAAGCATCATATTTAAAGCAGGCTAATGATTCGGCGCATCCGTTATATCATGCGCTAGAAGTGCTGATGAAAGGCTGGGAACTGAGCCTGCCAGAAGGTGTTAGTTTTAACGACAAGGATGGCCACAAACAAGACAAAATTCGTACGCGGTGGTGGCTAGAGCAAGATGGCAATTATCAGGACTTAGCTATTGGTGTACCTGATGTCAGTATTTTGCCTACTGAGCGAGTGCCATCAAGTCAGATGCCAGGGTACGACAACGCCAAACCTTTGTTTATAGGGCAATACTGGCTGCATGAATCGCCAGAGGCCGTATCAGCGCATATTGCATGCGTAGATTACTCAGTGGCCGAACAAGGCGCGTTAGTTGCCTATCGCTTTAATAGGGCATCGTTTGACAACGCCAACTTTGTCAGTGTGCCCACCCGGCCAGCTGGTCACTATAGTGCAGAGCAGCTAAACCAAGCATTTTATTTAGCCGATCCCATGCAAACCTGCTGCGTAGAAAATGAGATCACAGATGAATATCAACGTATCGCAGAGCATGCAAGAGCGCTGCTGGTTGAGAGGTTTGCAGTTTATGATGCCATCGAACAGGCGTTAATAGCGGCATTCGATGAAGATTGGGTTGAGTCAAAGCATGTTATTGCTGTGTTGGAAAAACTCGCATCTATCTGAAAACCGTACACTGAGTAAACACTCAGCATGGCCTTAATTTTTTAATTCAATACCATAACGGTATCGCAGCAGGATGCGGTTATGAAACGGAGCCCCTTCAGGATGCTGGGGAGTTGGCAAGGATGTCTGGCATGGATGCAAGATTAACAATAAGGAGGTGATTATGTGGTTTAAACATCTAACCGGTTTTACCGAGCAGTGCGCAGCACAAGTGCAGCAAATGATGTCACTAGAAAGCGGCGTGTTGACCAGCCGTGCCAATGGTAAAACATTTCAGGTAGGGTATTTAGTCACGCCGACTTTGGTTGATTTGAAAGCGGAAGCTGCCGCCGTTATACAACGCTCAACTTTCAATGCTAAGCCAATCAGCGTGCAAGAAGTTATTTCCGATGTGCAAAGCCTGCATGCGGATCCAAAGAATGCTGGCGCACTGTTTCAGGTAGCATCGCAGTTTAACTTGCTTGAAATGATACACCCTGATGTTACACCAGACATGGGCGTAACCCGATATGAAAATGACCGCACGCAAGGCCCTGCCTGCGCTATGGCATGTGGAGCCGGGCTTATTTACCGCAACTATTTTGTACCGGTAAATGGTGAGACTGGCCAAGCTGCTGAACGGCAGTTAAATATGCTCGACCAGTTCGAGCAGCAGTTGCTGCCTCTAGTCAATGAACATGCTAAGCAAACTTTTGAAAGCCTGTGGCAGATGAAAAATGGCTATGCGCTGCCAAGCGCTGAGCAATTAAAGGCGATTAATCTCACGCTCGAACAGCTATCGCCTGCACAAATTGAAGAACTTTCCGGTTCGATAAAAATCGGTGTGCAATACGATACCGAAGTAACCCTGCAGGATTGCTCGCATTTAGTTAGCCAGACTTATTGTTCTGCCATGCCAGTAGCCTACAGCAACCAAAGGAGTGAATTGTGGCAACCGCTGGCGAGTTTAATTTTACAGGCCGCGTATCAAGCAACCTTGGCTGCTGCAGTGATTAATGCCCAGAGAACCGGCAACAATCAGGTGTATTTGACGTTGTTGGGCGGAGGGGCTTTTGGTAATTCAATGGACTGGATTATCAGCGCAATTTCCACAGCAGTTAATAGTTATAAAAACAGTGGATTGTGTTTGCGTCTTGTCAGTTATGGTCGAAGCAAAGCTGTGGTAAAACAGCTGATTGATGCGGTTTAGTACGTCTAATAATATTCATAATTAAGGTGTTTTAGTGAGCAAAATTGGCTGGATTGATTTTTCACCTACTGACAGAGATAAAGTAAATACGGCTCTGGCAATGCTAACTGAACCGGGTACGCTGGATGAACTGGGTATTGGTCGTATTCGTGATGGTTACGCTGATCAGTTATTTCCAGGTATTTCAACTATTCAAACCAGAGCAAAATACTTTATCACAGTGCCCCGCATTCTTCGGGATTACTGTTCACTACCTGTCAAAAATAAAAAAGCGTACAAAGGCGTTAAACCTTACATGAAAAAATATGAAAACGATACGGCAGTACGTTTGTTGCTGATTCATGGTGATGAAGAGGACGGCATCATTGGTCGCAATCGAGTAGAAAGCGGCGGTGTAGACCGTGCGCCGTCTGTTATATACTGGAATGGCTTAAGAACCTTTGAAATTATAAAAACCACGTTTTCATTCAATGACTTTTGTCGACAAATAGATTCACAACAGTTCGACACTGAGAAATTACATCAACATGATGATGCAGAGGTACAAAGCGTTAGTTATGGTTTAATTGATACACCAGCCTATGACCCAAACTGGCTTGAGTCTGACGCTTTTAATCTAAAACTGACCAAAAGCGAAGCCGAGTTTTTACGAGAAAAAATTATTAGCGCAGCAAATATTAAACACAGTATATTGGTACAATTACTACTGAATATGCCTCTAGCGCGCACGGCACTTAAGCTCGTTGAGCAACCTGGTCATTCGCAGTACTCAAATCTTTCATCCTTGTTGAATCAATCCGAGGGTATTCATCACGAAGCGAAACATCTTGCCACTTTAGCCGATCAGTTCAGTCATGCTATGGAAGGGCCGCATATTGCCTTTAATATTGTTTACGCCTTGGCAGTTGGTGAGCAATCTGTTGCTGAGAATTATCATCATCAATATAAAAACTGGCTGGAAAATGTCTTAAAACTGCAGATATTTCAGCCAGATTGTGCTGCTAAATGGATTAATGCGGCCTGCTTAAAAGGCAATACAAGATCGGTGTACACCTTTGTAGATGACGTCAGTAACTTGGTCATCTCGGGTGGTAATATCAACGATATGATGCACTGTGTGGAAAAAAGGGCACGAGAAAACAAAAAGGAACGCAGCATTTTGGCGGCTAAGAAGCAGATGAATGTTGACGGCAAGTTAAACTGGGTCGGCATTCGGCGGTTAGACTATCGTTGGAACACAGCCAAAGTAATTCTTGACGATATTTTAGGAGGCCTTGGTGTTAGATCCTAAAACATCCCGCTTGTTGTACGCTGAACAACTCGCGCCACCTATTGGCTTTGAATTTAGTTGTGCTGTTGCTACAAGTTACAGCGTTGACTTAGAAGCACTGCTTGCGATTCCTCTTTCGCTGTACTTTGGTGATAGCCTTGATGGTGATATTCGAGGGGAAAAATTAGCACTACTCGAATGTATTGGTCGCATTAAAAATAATGTCAAAGTTTTTTATCAAGCTGGGAAAATTAATCCTCCAGCCAAATTTAATCGTCTTTTTACTCTGTTAGAGCCTTGCTTGCATCAGGTTGTGCCGGAAGGTGGTGAGTTTTCGTCATTTCATCCCAAACTTTGGTTATTAAGATATGTTATTGATAGTACTAACAAAGGCTCTAAAGCTGTGCGTTATCGCTTGGTTGTGTTATCTCGGAATCTAACGTTTGACCGAAGCTGGGATATCAGTGCTTGTGTTGACGGTATAGTAGAGCCAGAGCATTCAAATATTGAGGAAACAGGCCAGCTTGAGTCCTTCTTAAGGCAATTACTGGTTAAGGTAAAAGGTTTTAAACCTGCACCGACAATTTTAGCTGAGTTCAGTCAGATCAAATGGCAGGTTCCTGCGCCATTTAACAAAATGGAAGTGTTGGTTGGGTTACCTCAAAGTCAGGTTCCGCTGCGATTTTCCAAAAAAAATTATGACCAAATCGCAGTGATCTCACCTTTTTTACGCAGTGCTGATAGCTCTGCCAATGCTCTGACTTGGTTGTCGAAACTGACATCTGAAAATCGCATTTTATTTAGTAGAGAAGAAGAGCTTAATCGGGTTGCTCCAACACATCTTGAAAACTGGCGCTGCCACAAATTTAACCCTGAATTGGTTAATGCTGAGGAACGTTTGGAATTAGACAAGGATACCCCTGACCAGTTTTCTAAGCTTCAAAATCTTCATGCCAAGCTGATTGTTACAACATCAGGAAATCTAACTGAGTGGCACCTCGGATCGGCAAATGCTACCAGTGCAGCCCTTGGTAAGGATAAAACTGATAAGCCTCGCAATACCGAAATTATGCTGCGGCTGGTTGGACCGACAGCCAAAGTAGGTGTGCAAAAGCTTCTTGAACAATGGATGCCGGAAAACGGTTTGAAAATATTTAAGCCTTTTGAGCCTGAACTGATGGAGTATGATGAGGGGAATGCAACTGTCGATGCCTTATTTAGGCGGCTGGAGCACTCACTCATTAGAGAAAAATGGACCTTAATTGCTTCGAAACAACCTGAGACTCATATTTATGAGTTGGAGCTCAGTGCCAACCTGAAGGATCCAGTGGGGTGTTCTGATATTGCGGTGTTAGTTGAACAAATGGCCGTGACTGGCAGTAAACCATTGCAGCATAAAATGGTGTGGGATAACGTTCCTCTTACTGCAATTTCGGCTTTTATCCAAATCCGATTAGAGCATATTCCAACGGGTATCAGAAAGCTTCTGATCGTAAAAGCAGAGCTCAACATAAAAGGCGGTGAAGATAGAAGTCAGGCGATCACCCGGGAGCTTGTAGACTCTCCGGTTAAAGTATTCAATTATCTTCATTTATTACTGCAACAACAGCCCGATAAGCAGCTTTGGCAGGCTATTGACTCACATGGTGAGGCTGGAAATGGCTCTCATGCATTTAACGACATGCCACTGCTTGAACAACTACTGATGGCAACCTCACGTCAACCAGCGTTATTACAAAAAGTCGCAAGCACACTTAAGAACTTTGAAAATGCCGGTGTCATTATCCCTGAAGAATTGAAACAACTCTGGAAACATTTTGGTAAGGAAAGTCGAAATGGCAGTAGTCTCGGAACAGCTTGAAAATGCTATCGAAAGTTTAAAAGACTTTCAGCGAGCAGCTGTTGACTCAGCAATTAAGCAATTTAATAGCGGAAATAATCGTGTATTAATTGCTGATGAGGTTGGGCTTGGTAAAACAGTGGTAGCAAAAGGTATTATTGCCAGGTTAGTTCAGCAAAAGTTGCAGGAAACACATACTGGCACTAAAGCTTTTCGGGTTACTTATGTTTGCTCAAATTTAGCGTTAGCGGAGGAAAACCGAAAAAAACTGGCAATTTTCCGCGGTGAAGCCCAACAGCAGTTTGTTCGCGAGCCATCGTTTAGCAGACTCATTGAAACAGCACTGGTAAAGAATACCCTTGATGAAGAGGAAAAATTACTTGAACTATGTTCGTTAACGCCAACGACGTCTTTCAATCTAACCCAGGGCGACGGCAATAAGTATGAGCGGGCAATTATCTGCGCTGCACTCAAACGCCATCCTGTTTTTGCTGATCACCATTTGAAACTTCATAAGCTTTTCAGAGGGGATATACAAAAGGATGAAAACTGGCTCCAGGCAATTAAAGACGTTGAAAAACATGATTTTAATAGTTGCGTTATAGATGATTTTCATAACGCGTTAAACGCTAAAATCAATTCAGAACAGCAAAAACAATGTGGTTTTTCTTATCCGGATGCAACCTGGTTATCTGTTATACACGCGTATTGCGAAGGTGAGTTGGCGTTTAGTGAAACCAAGCAACGATTTCGTACAAAGATACGCAGTTTATTGGCATTATGTTGTGCAGCACATTTAGATGCTGATCTTTTTATTCTCGATGAGTTTCAACGTTTCAAAGAATTACTCGATACCAATAATGACAATGAAGCAGCCATTATTGCCCGGCAAATTTTTGGCAAAGAAAATTCGAAAATTTTGCTGCTTTCAGCCACGCCGTTTAAAGCCGTAAGCACAGCTGCTGAAGATGAGAACGGTGACGCCCACAGTTATGAGGTTATTCAATTATTAGCTTTTTTAAGTAAATCTAATCAGGAAGACCTCGTACGTTATCGCGAAAGCCGGCAATCGTTGCAGCAGCAGTTATTAAGTTTACGAGATAAGGAGATCCACCCAGACGCATTGGACGATAAACATAAAGCAGAAATTCAGCGAATTTTGCGCAAGTACATCAGTAGAACTGAGCGGGGCCAAATTGCGGAAGGTTACAATTCGATTTTTCATAACGACATTCCCTCCGAGCTGGAACGCGCAAAAGACTTTTCAGACGATGATATTCAGTCATACAAGGTATTTGACAGTATTGCTCTAGCCCTAACTGAGCAAAAAGGTGGTCGAAATCACAGACAAATAATGGATTTTTATAAATCAGCTCCCTGGCCAATGTCATTTCTATCAGGTTATGTTTTTAAAGATGAGCTGGACCGGATAATTCATAATGGCTCGGAACCAAAACTGCTTTCAACGATTAAAAAAGCTGGAGCAGCATGGCTCTCAAGGCAAGCCATAAAGGAATACAAGGTAAAATTGGCCGAAGCGCCGCAACCTAAAATGAGAGCGTTGGTTAAACGGCTGTTTAATACAAATAGTGAAGAGTTGCTATGGATACCGCCATCGTTGCCACATTATCCGTTACAGGGAGCATTTTCAGGCCAGGAAAACTTTAGTAAAACCTTGCTGTTTTCCCATTATTCAATGGTGCCAAAAGCCATTAGTAGTTTGGTGTCCTATGAGGCAGAACGACGCACCCTACTAGGACGAAAAGGGCTACAGCGTGATTATTTTAAAGAGTTTAAGCAACAAAAAATTCGCTTTAGTGGCGCTCAATCTAGTTTAGTTGGTTGGTCTTTAGTTTACCCCGCAAAAGTGTTCATAAATATGCCCTTGGTGAAATCAAACGAGCCATTAAACAAACTAATTACTGTGCGAAAAAACCTAATCCGACCAATGTTGGATGAAGTTCGCAGACGCTTTACGTCAAATTTTACCTCAGCTAGGCGTAGAACACATTCCCATAATTGGTTTGCGTTGGCGCCCATGATGTTAGATATCGTTAATGGCTATCAGAATTATTGCCAGACCTGGCTAAATAGCATTTTTAATGGCGAGCAAAGTAGCGAGTACAGTGCGAGCAAATTCAGATTAGCAGCTCTGGTAGATGATGATCTTTCGTCACTTGATCTTGGGGAGTATCCAAACGGGCTTTTAGATTATCTTGCAATTTTGTCGATTGCTGGTCCCGCAGTTGCCTCATTTAGGGCATGGCAGTCTATCTGGTTTGACACTGAAACGGACGAACTTGCAAGAGCAGCAACCGAGATCGCTTTTTCATTTATTGCAATGTTTAATAAACGTGAAGCTGTTCATATTCTGGCTAAAAAATACCCTCGTAATGAATATTTTGAAGCAATAGCGAAATATTGTGCAGAAGGGGATCTGCAAGCGATGTTACAGGAATATGGTCATTTATTAAAAGATGCCGGTCATCAGATGTCGGGCAGTGGTGGGGCTACTGTAAAAGTTAATGAAGTTTTGCATATGCATACTTCGAGTATTAGTTGTCAGTTTGCAGAAGATCGCGCCAAAGTGAAAAAAACTGACGTTGTAAATGATAGTGATAGTCAACAGAATAAGCTTCGCTGTCATTATGCAGTGCCGATGGGAAATCAGCGGCTGGAAAAAGAGGAAGGTCAGCAACGCATAGCAAATATTCGCAGTGCGTTTAACTCGCCATTTCGTCCTTTTATGTTGAACTCAACATCCATTGGGCAAGAGGGGCTGGATTTTCATTGGTACTGTAGCAATATCGTACACTGGCACTTGCCTGGTAACCCTATTGATATCGAACAACGGGAAGGACGTATTAATCGCTACAAATCTCTGGTCGTGCGCCGCCGAGTTGCAGAAAACTACCTAGTTAGTTCTGATAATCTCGGGGGTGATGTTTGGAAACTACTGTTCGACCAAGTAGATGAAAAAACAAAAAATAACAGAGCGAGTGATTTAACGCCCTATTGGCACTTGGGCGAAGGTAGCGCGAAAATCAGCCGATTTTTCCCAATGTTTCCGCTGAGTAAAGATTCTATTCAATTAGAGCGGGCATTAAAAATACTTGCCATTTATCGATTAGCTTTTGGTCAACCACGGCAGGATGATTTGTTTGAAAAACTACTTAAGCGTAATTTCACCGATGAAGAAATCCAAGCACTCAGTAAAAAGTTGGTAGTGAATTTATCACCATTATTAAAGAAAGAGACTTAGCCATTATCTGCCTGAAAACCATACACTGAATCGAGATTTCCCTATTTATAGGGTATGTAGGCTACAGTGTCGCGTTTAGCGCTCCGCTTTACTCTGCACTTTTGGTCGTTACAGGCGCTTGTGGTATACTTTTATTCATCGGTGTTGCTTTGCACACTGAAATGTCTAAAATGTAGTTATTAACGATAAATAGGACAAAAGTATGAACACACCATTGATTATGACTGTTATGTTACTGTCTACATTGGTCATCGGTTTATCAATGTTCGCATATGCTATAAGAAAGCATGAGAAAGCTCTGGCTGAGTAACCTTATTCTACCAATCAGGTGATATATGAGTTTTATTCAGTCAGTTTCTATAGTGTTTTTAGTTCTTGGTTTTGCGGTTTTTTTCGGTGTTATGGTTTACCTGCACAGATTAAACTCGAAATCAGATAACTGAATTTGAAAATTATTAATTTTAAAAATCTGCACTAAAACAGAAGCAGCCGTCAGGCTGTTTTTTGTTTTTGGTTCGGTGGGGTACAAAATGGACGTGTGATATTACGTCTTTGGTTTAACGTCTAATTATTGCTTGAGAGAATATCGCCTTTAGTGGTTCAAGATTAAGAGCATAGCCAGCGATATTGGCGTCAATCCATGTTTCTTTGGAAATTTGTGGCCATCGTAATTCATAGCCAAGTGTAAAAAGTAGCTCTTCAAAAAAGAACCGCTGAGCACGGCCGTTGCCTTCCCTGAATGCATGCAAAATATTCATTTCGCAGTATAGGTCGGCAACTTTGGTAATTAAATCATGCTCATTATTAAGCCTGGCCAAGGCAGGGATTGTGGCAAATAGCTTTCTTGCTTCAGGCTCTATTCGAGTGCAAGTGCAAAACCTGGTAGCTCCTTTTGAGATATCAACTTCTCTTATTTTACCCGCCCATTCGTACAAGTCTTGAAAAAGATGGTGATGCAGATGCTGCAAATGTTCGAATGAGAGGTCTTGCGGCGAAAGTTGCCGGGATTCGTAGGTTCTGTAGCGCTCTGCAGTAAATTCGGTTTCTGCTTCGACAAGTTCGTGCGGATTTTTAATATTCAAGAGGTTTATTAAGACATCTGAACCTGAGTAGCAATAGCTATCACGTTCTACGCCATACTTATCGCGCATATTGACGTTTTAGGTCTGCGATAGATTTATGTTCGTTGCTTTTTTTCAAAGACAGCCCTTCGTAACTCAGGCTAACCTTATAATTTTCCATATTAGGGGAAAATTTGGCCTTGCGTTCATCGGTAGTTTTGGTCGCTGTTTTTGACATGGATTACCCCCTGACTTTAGTTAGATTCTAACGTATCAATGCCGGAATTTCCATCTGGAAGCTGTCGAAGCTTAGTTAGTTATATTCAACTAACGCAACAGGCGCAGTTTCAGTAGAAAAGGTTGTACTCATTGCAATAGCTGGCGCTACCAACTGTATAGGCAGAACTTAATCGCGCAACTTTTGGTTATTGCTTGCCAAGGAAGGGATCACAGGACGCTCTGTTGGAATTCAGGTTTGCAAAAACAAGGATTGGGCTGATTGAGCAGTTTTAAAAGTTAATTTATTAAGCACCGAAAATTAGCCACCTTAATAAACCATATTTTCTTACCGGTTGTTTATCATGCCGTTATCAGAAGAACGAAGGAGAAAAGATGTCGTCTATCCCTAAATACAAGCTGTCGAACTCTGGAACGCAAAGACATTATGCACCCAGGTCGGAAAACGTCCTGTGTTGAATTGCACCCAGAAGTGATCCACTAACCCCCCAGATTTGCATCGAAAACTGATCCACATTTTTAATCAATCCTGTCCGGTTCTGGCAGGAGAATGTGGAGTGTTAGATGTGGCCCTTTTAA
>Ga0247725_1001070_pt1 | contig 15404 bp, 22 predicted proteins | sample OKSTACKMCFT3sol_FD_183021 | JGI IMG/M metagenome (GOLD analysis project Ga0247725, IMG submission 183021) | Subsurface sediment microbial communities from gas well in Oklahoma, United States - OK STACK MC-FT3-sol | ecosystem: Environmental > Terrestrial > Deep subsurface > Rock core/Sediment... | reverse complement strand
CCAGAAGTCCAGCGAGCGGTGGGCTTCGTGCTCCCTCCATCGGGCTTGCAGGTGGCGCCGTCGGGTGTCGTTCAGCAGGGCAACTGCTGGGAGCTCTGGCAGCACCTGGTGGTACAGGTCTGCAATGGCCTGTGCCGGGCACGGTTTGATTCCGTGGTGGTGGCCGTTCAGGCTCTCGGGTTGCTCAGGTTCGAACAGGTCTTCGTCGGTCGACGGTGCTGGTTGGCGCGAAGCGTCAACGAGTCCTACGTCAGTAGGACTTAGCTCTTGATCTTTAATCCCTGCCCCTGTCCCTGTCCCTGTCCCTGTCCCTGTCTTAGCCGTGTCAGGTACGTGACCTGTCACAGTGACAGGTTCGTGACTTGTCACAGGTTTAACGATCTTCTCGAAGCGTGACCTGAGCTCTGACGTGTGGGTGTTCCAGGGCAGGACGATCCCAACTGCACGGAGCGCATCGAACATCCGCTTGCGGTCCTCGCGCTCCTTCTGCTTCCGGGCTTTTTCGTTGTCCTTGGCCTCGCGATACTCGACGCGCTCGGCCCAGGCCTCCAAGGCTTTATCGGCCACGACGGGGTGGTAAAGACGGCCATCGGAGCACTCGATAAAGCCCCTCAAGGCGCCCTCACGTACCTTGCGCCAGCCCTTGATATCGCCTCGGCCATACCCGGCATAGGTAGCAAGAGCTGTGTCGGAATTTGGTAGGGAACCGGCTGGAACCTGTCCCCAAGATGCGCACCACAGCAGGACTGCGGCGCGAAATTCGTCGCCGGTAGCCTCGATGGCTAGGTCACTATCGCGCAGCCTGGCAACGTCCAGCGGCATAAATGTCAGCCCGCGCAGGTCAACTTCCTGCGGGACCAATGGCTCAGGGAGCGACATGGAAGGCCTCCTTCGGCCTGCGTAACGATGCCCGGAGATGCGCAAGGCACTCCCGGCGAGCTTTCTCTTTCGCGATATGGCTGTAGCTCTGCTTGATCTGCTGGGCGGCCTGCAGAGCCATCTGCTGGTGAAACTCGACGCTTCCCGCCGGAACTGGCGCGGACCTACCGAGCCCGCTCAGCACGCAGTCGAGCACCTCGGTGACCGGGCGAGCGTCCGGACCACGGAATTCTTCGCCGTCCGGCTGGCCAATCTGGAAGGACGGCATTCAGTCCCAACCCAGCGGTCCTGGCCGCTTCTTCTCGGCCTTGAGGCCCAACTCGGCCAGCGTCTCCAGCGAACGGAGATAGTCCGCGCTGACGACCACCGCATGCTGGGGAACGATCTGAAGCTCAAGCACCGAGGCGGCCTTGCAGAAGCGCTCGATGAGGCCGTCCTTCTTCCATCCGGTGATAGCCGACTCGCTCAAGCCGACTGAATCGGCGACGACTTTCTGGCCCACCGACAGAAGCCGGCTCAAGAACAGCGCCTCGAAATCGCGTGATCTTGACTCTTGCTCGGGGGTTAACTTGCTCGTCGACATGGTCATGCAGCCTTGAACAGGTCAGGCCGCAGTTCTTCGGCGGTGACTGCTCCAGCGCAGGCTTCCACGATGGAATGAACCCGGTTGGCCGGGATCCCTCGGACCTTCCACTGAGTGACCGCCATCGGGGTGACCCCGATCTTCTGCGCAAGAGCCTTCGCAGACCCCACGGCAAGGATTGCTTTTTCGAGTGGCGAACTTGCCATAAACATTCTCCGCAGAGACATAAACGTTATTCAACGTTACGTTTATTTCCGCTGGAGCGCAAGGTGGATAAACTCTTTGTTTATGAATACATCAGGAGAAAGGCTCCGCCGCGAACTGGACTCGCGCCGGATTCCCTACGCAGACTTTGCACGAGACATGGGAACTGAGTCCCAGAACGTCCAGAACTGGTTCAAACGAGGACTGGCCAAGGGCAAACTGCTCAAGGCGGCATCGGTACTTGGCGTCCGCCCGGAGTGGCTAGAGTACGGCGAAGAGCCAAAGGTGGCGACTGAGCGGGTCGACATTGCACCTCTGCCAGTTCCACTCGCGCAGAAGATAGCCAGCTACCGCTCACTAATCAGTATTGAGCGGTTCGATGTCGCCGGCTCAATGGGGCCTGGCACCGAGCCGCCAGACTTCAACAGTGTCGTCGACTCAATGACGCTGGACGCTGCCTGGGTGAGGCAAAATCTGGTCTACACCTCAATCGACAATATCAAGCTGATCTCCGGTCGCGGCGACAGCATGTCGCCCACCATTCGGAACGGCGACCCGCTACTGGTCGATGTGGGGATTACGGCGGTTGAATGCGACGCGATCTACTTCTTCATGATGGCCGGGCAATTGCACATCAAGCGAATCCAGCGCCACCTCGACGGGCTCAGTATCCTGTCGGACAACAATCGCTACCGGCCAATCGAGGTGGCGGCGGATCGCGAAGGTGAACTGGCCATCTTTGCCCAGGTGATCTACGGGTGGAACGGGCAGAAGTTCTGATTGGGTTCAAGTCGAAAGCCCCGCGCCAGCGGGGCTTTTCGCTTCTAGCCCCGCCCTCTTTACACAATCTATGGTGATGCCCAATCCACAAGTTCTGGAACAATCCACTGTGGACTCGCGGGGTCTTTCGAGATCCGAATCCAGCCCTCCTTAGCCTCCTGAACAGTAACGATCTGCCCCTTTTCAATTGGGAGTGAAGTGGCCGCAGTCAAGTCGGGCGAAAGACGGGTGATTATTTTCTGCTTGGCAGGCAGTGAGCGCTGCCCGACTTGGAGCGCCATCAAGCTCCCCTTCGGCTCTGGCGCCTTGGTGATTACGGGCTGCGCCTCTCCTTGCAGGCACCGCTTTCTCCAATAAAAGGATTCGAAAAAGGTGACGCCATCGGACATTTCCTTGGCGTTCCGGCCTTCCTCTAGCTGCAGATAGCTCACCTCCAACTGCCCGCCAGTCGAGTACTGAAAGCGCGCAGAGAACCGACGATTCCCCGTGTATCCACCGAACGAGTTCTTGGAGTTCACTACTCCGCATAAGTACCCGTAATGAGTGTCACCGATAACGTCGGTCTCAAGCATGTAGACCCCGGAAAAGCTTGCTGAATCTGGGTCCTTGAGGGCCGAGGCCACCATGTCCTTTCCCTTCTCAACAGCCATGTCTTGAGACACTTCGCAGCCAGTCAGCAGCATTAGCGCTCCGGCAGCAAGAGACATCATCCGCATCACCATCTCCTTAAAAAATGCCATCCCGGCAACGCCAGCATCCTAACGCAAGTTCTTGACGCGCAGGCCTTATCCCAAAGCCATGGGCGTCTCCGCCCTCAATTTATAAACGGAAATAAACATTTCGTGTTGACACAAGAATAAACGCCATGTTTAATTTGCTCAACGCCAGCACAACACCGCTGGCCAACAAGCCGGAGACTCGCCGGATAGCCAGGTAGGTGGCGAAACACCTCCCCCAGCCCCGTGGAGTAGGCCTTCGAAACTGCCTACCAACAGACAGGGACCGACTGGAGCCAAGCAGAAATGCGCCCATCCGCAGGTGGCGCAATCAGTAACAGCGGACCGCAATACCGATTTCCTCGATGCCCTTCCCCCGAGGGGCATCTGGGAAACCAAACCGAGGAATTCCAATGAAGCAGTTCGCGAAGCTTTTCGAGTTCGAAGACCTGGGCCAAGTGCTCGTGATGCTTGATCGCGGGGATGACGGCCCAGAGGTGCGCCTCTACTTCAAGCCCGACGGCCTGGGCGTCTGTTCAGTGGCGTGCAGCAACTTCCCCGGCGACGAGGATGAGCAGTGGGACCACGCCGAAAAGGGGTTCGCCACGGTGGACTCCGAAGGGGTTCACGACCTGGTCGCCGAGGCAATGAAGGTCGTCCCGGGTCGCCTGGGCTGACGGCCACCCACCACCCCGAACGGAGTCACACCATGCTGATCTTGACCCGCCGCCACGGCCAAACCCTGCATATCGGCGACAACATCACCGTCACGGTCCTGGGCAGCCAAGGCGACCAGGTGCGCCTCGGCATCACCGCCCCGGACGACGTCGCCATTCACCGCTCCGAGATCTACCAGCAGATTGGCAACGTCCGTCCGGTGCCACCGGCGGAGCTGGTCGAGGTCTGGAACCGAGAGCACCCGGCGCCAGCCCTGATCGAGTACCGCCCGTACCGAGGGGCCGAACCGCAGCGCACCCGCACCGTCGGCCGGGCCAGCGTGTCGCTTGGCGGGGCGGCGGTTATCTGGATCGAAGGGCAATCGGCGCCGGTGGCGTTGCGGGCCTGCACCGCGATCTCCTGACTTCGGCGCCTGGCCCATTGCCGGGCGTTTAACCCACGGCGAGCGCCCGCCGGTCCAACGGCGCGCACAACGGAGGATCTCGACATGTAGCCCAGCCCCAAGGGCAGATCACCAACATGCGGTCGAGCCTGTACCCAACCGCTTTCACATAAGGCGGCATGTAAGTGGAGACAGGGCGCCTGGCGGCGCCCTTCTCTTTCCTGCTCCTGGCACGGCCAGGGCGTAGCGGAGAGTGGCCTGCTCGGCAGGCCACCGGGAGGTTGAACTATCCGGCGCTTCAGGTACGCCCTGGAGAGTGCGCGAAGACGAACCGCCAGGCCACTCCCCGCTGCGCATGCAGCGTTCCCCCTCTTTGCCCGGCTCCGGCCGGGCTTTTTTCAACCTCCATTCGAGAGCACCCACCGGGCACGACTGCCGTGTGCCTGGGTGCTGCCGAATGCAGGTGAACCACGGAGAGCATCCCGATGTGGACATACCGCGAGCGCCGCAACCGCGCGGCTTTCAGCAACGCCCAACACGCCTGGGACTTCGCCAGAGACCCGCTCTGGGACCAGCCGGACCCGGAGCCCGACGACGAAGAGCAGGAGGATGACGATGGCCTGGGCGAATGAGCGCGCCGAGGGCGTGATCGAGGAAGCGATCGTCGCTATGCGTCGGTCGGTGATCCCGCGCCACGACCAGTTGGTATGGCGCGGCCAGATCGAGATGGCCTACACGCTGGACGCCATCGGCACCCGGCAATACGACGACATGCGCCGCCGGCTCGACGCCGCGGCGGATGCGAGACAGCAGGAACTGAGGAGCATCGACCTATGACCACCCGCCCCGTTCGCTCAATCATCGACGACCAGCTCGACGACCTGGTGATGCCGGCCGGCGCCGATATCGCCGCTGTGCTCGGCCTGCCGCGCGAGACTCTGGTGGTGAACCTGCCGCATCGCATGGCGCTGACCATCAAGCGCGGCCGGAAGTGCCTGGGGGTGCGTCGTGGCTGAGCCAATCCAGATCATCGACGTCATTGAGCACAAGTCGGCGTACATGACCCAGATTTTCGTGGTCATCGACCGCATGCCCGAGTTCGTCTACTCCTGCGGAGAGTTCGAAAAGCTTTCGGGCTGGGGCGGGCGTGGCCGACACCTGATCGCCAACGACAGCGGGTTCTACGACTTCCTCAAGGAGGTCCCCGGCTCCACCGATGCCTTCGCGGGGCGCAAGTTCACGATTCGGCTGGATGACGGAGGCACCCTTGAATGCCATGGGCAGGTCTGGGATGCAGCGCACCCCAACCCGCCGGAGCCAACCGTACAAGTCGGTATCAGCACAATCGAGAAGCTGCATCACTGCTACGTCTTCTCCGGCGGCCGGATATCCAAGGCAAAGCTGGAAGAGTGGCTGGCAAGCAACCGCCCCAGCAGGAACTATCGGAAGTACGACCCTGCCGAGAGTCTCGAGGCGTTGCGCACCAGGTTCTTCAGCAACACCTATGGCTTGCGCGCGGTGGGTGCCCAGCGTGCCCGCCGACTCCGTCGTCAGGGGCGCGAAATCCACTGGCTGGATGGCTTCCGCTTCTGGAGTCCAGCCTTCGAACGCAGCAAACGCGACATGCTCGCCAGGAGGGCTCTCGATGAACGCGAAGCGTAAAGCCACCCTCCTCGGCGCCCTGGCCATGACCGCCTTCTACATCCTACTCATCTTCGCCCCTGCCTGGGGCGGCCTGATCACCGCCGAACAACCAGCCACGGCACCCATCGCCGGGAAGTGAGCCAACCATGCAAACCATCACCGTGCGCGCCTCGTCCTGGGGCGCGCTGTTCGACTGCGCGTTCAAGTGGGAGGGTGTACACCTCCTGAAGATGCGCAGCCCATCATCCCCCCGGGCGCTGCTCGGTACCGCGATCCACGCAAGCACCGCAGCATTCGACGCTGCGCGGGTCAACGACGAGCCGATCAGCGCCTACGACGCCTCGGAACTGCTGGTGCACACGCTGCAGCAGCCGGAGTTCGAGGTCGACTGGCGCGGCTCCGACATCAGCCCGCGCGAAGCCGAGTCCACCGGACTGACGCTGCACACGAAGTACTGCAACGACATCAGCCCGCGCTACGACTTCGTCGCCGTCGAGTTGACGACCAAGCCGATGGAGATCGACTGCGGTGGCGGGATCATCGTCCGCCTCACCGGCCAGCTCGACCGCGCCCGCATCAAGCGCGATAGCCACGGCGTCGGCATCGCAGACGTGAAGACCGGCGGCGCCGCGGTGAGCCAGGGCGTGGCCAAGACCAAGGGGCACAAGGCCCAGATCGGCACCTACGAACTGCTCTACGAGCACACCACCGGCGATGCGATCACCGCGCCGGCCGAGATCATCGGCCTTAAGACCAAGGGCAAGCCCGAGGCGGCCGTCGGCGAGATCGTCGGCGCGCGCCAGGTGATGGCCGGCACCGACGAGCATCCCGGCCTGATCAAGTTCGCCGCCGACATGTTCCGTTCCGGCCTCTTCCCCCCGAACCCGCAAAGCCCACTTTGCAGCCCTAAGTACTGTCCGCGCTGGCGGACCTGCCCTTACCACGAATGAGGATCGCCATGAAATCCGAAGACCTGTACGTCCGCCTCACCGACCCGACCGGCAAGCGCCGCGAGGTCATCAACCACCACCGCGTCTGGGATCGCGGCCAGTTACTCGAGGCCCAGCGCAAGCAGCACAACAAGCCGGACAAGCCCGACGAGCACCGCGTCGTGAGCGTTGCGACCGAGGCCGAGTACCGGAAATTCATGGGTTACAAGGAGACAGCAGCATGAGCGAACCCACCCAACTGGAGCAGTTGAAGACCAGCGCCGTTGCGAGGTCAACCAACGATGCGCCGATGTCCCTCCTCACCGGCGCCGGCTTCGACCAGATCCAGCGCGTCGCCAAGGCGCTCAGCGCGTCCACCCTGGTGCCTGTGCAGTACCGCGCCTTCGCCGAAGTGAAAGAGCGCGGCAAAGTGGTCGGCTACACCCCGAACGGTGCCGGCCTGCCGAACTGCATCGTGGCGATGAACATGGCGCAGCGCATGGGCGCCGACCCGCTCATGGTGATGCAGAACCTATACGTGATCGAGGGCCGTCCGAGTTGGTCCAGTCAGTTCATCATCGCCTCAATCAACAGTTGCGGCCGCTTCAGCCCGCTGCGTTTCGACCTCAGCGAGCCCGGCAAAGAGGAAGAGGTCAGCTACGAGGTGACGACCTGGAAGAATGGCAACAGGACCCAGGAAAAGCGGAAGGCAAAGATCCGCCATCGCTCCTGCACCGCCTGGGTGATCGAGAAGGAAACCGGCGAGCGCCTTGACGGCCCGACCGTCTCCATGCAGATGGCGATCGACGAGGGATGGCTCACCAAGAACGGCAGCAAGTGGCTCACCATGCCGGAGGTAATGCTGCGCTACCGCGCCGCCAGCCTGCTCGGTCGTCTGTACGCGCCTGAGCTGCTGATGGGGCTGCAGACCGTCGAAGAGGTCAATGACTACATCGAACCGCGTGACACCGATATCCAGGGTGAAACCGTGACCGTGCATGTCGATGATCTCCGAGACAAAGAGCCGGCGCCGCCGGCTGTCGCCGCCGAAGACGACGGGGACGAGCCCTCTCCAATGCCGGACGGCGTGAACACCGAGACGGGCGAAATCACCGAACCCGCCCCGGGCCAGCAGCCGGACACCGGAGACACCGGCACCGACGAGCTCAATCTCGAGTAACCGGCCATGCCCAGCCGAACCGTCGAAGAGCAGTTCGACCGTGTCGAGGAGTTCAACAGCCTCCTCGGCGCGGCGGAGCTGAATGCCGCCACCACCTGGGAAGAAGAGTTCACCGCCGACCTGCGCGCCAACTTCCAGCGCTACGGCCCGCGGATGTTCCTCAGCGAGTCCCAGCACACCACCCTCGAACGCATCGCCAACCAGTAGGAACAGCAGCCAATGACAGCCCAAACCGCCGCAACCATCGCCCAAGACCTCGTAGAAGAGTTCGACGAGGAACAGCCCGCCACCGTAGCTTCCCTCGCTGCCGAAACGCTCGGCCGCGACCTGCTCCAGGCCCTGCTGCAGGAGGTCCGCGTCCTGCCGGATGTCTGGCCGAAGCTGACCGAAAAGAAACAAGCCGACGTCATCGACCGCCTGCGCAGCACCGTAGAGCGCACCGTGAAGTATGCGGTCAAGCTGATTTCCGCCGGCGAGCGCCCGGCCATCGGCGGCATCCTGGAGTCGGTGGCGATCAAAGAAGGCATCAAGGCGACCTTCAAGGTCAGCCAGTTCGACCCGCTGCGTCACGACCTAATCGACCGTGCCGGCAAGGTCTGCATGCTGGTGGTGGCCGACGCTGAGGAGTACCTGCAGGGCATGGACACCGTCGTACCCGATCCCGACCAGAGCGCCCTGGCCCTGGACGAAAGCGACGATGGCGACGACGCCGGCGGCACTGGCGCGCAGGACCCGCACTACATTGAAGCGGTCAGCCATGTCATCGACACACGCCGGGTCAGCATCAGCGGGCTCCAGCGCTACCTGAAAATCGGCTACAACCGCGCCGCGCGCATCGTCGAGGAAATGGAAGCCGCCGGCGTTGTATCGGCACCGAACTCCAACGGCGAGCGCGAGGTGATCCTGCAATCGCCGCCGGAACCGGAAAAAGACCTGCTGAGCAGTGCCGCCGAGCCCGGCGCCACAACCTACGGCGGCCACACCATCGACGACATCACCGTCCTGGTGCTGCGCAAAGACGAGATCACCCCGGGCTGGCTGCAGTCGCGCTTCGCGCTGAGCACCGACGAGTCCTTGGCTGTCGCCATGAAGCTGCTCGACGACGGTGTGATCACGCTCGCCACCGAAGGCGAATCGCCTGACCTCAACACCTACCGCGTCGCCGTTGCCACCAAGGCCCCGGCCGAAGAGCCCATCACCCTGGAGTGAGCCATGCGCATCACGAAACTCGAAATCACCAACTTCCAAGGGCTGCGTCATGCGGCCCTTGATGTTTCTGCGCCGGTGCTCCTGGTGGCCGGACACAACGGCGCCGGCAAGAGTTCGCTGCTCGACGCCATCAGCCACGCCTTCACCGGTAAGCCCGGCCGCGTTGCGCAGAAGCAGCATATCGGCCAACTGATCACCGAGGGCGCAAAGAAGGGCGAGGCCCGAGTCGAGTGGCTGGACGAGTCCGGCGAGGTGCAGGCCTGCGGGGTCGCGCTGCCCAGCGGCAAAGGCTCCCCGCTCGCCGACTCACCGTTCCTGCCGTTCGTGCTCGACGCCAGCCGCTTCGCCGCCCTGGACGCCAAAGATCGCCGCCGGGTGCTGTTCGACCTGACCGGCGCCAGCGCCAGCCCGGCCGAGGTCGGCAAGCGCCTGAAGGCCAAGGGCATCGACCTGGAGCTGTTCGAGAAGGTGAAGCCCCTGCTCCGTTCCGGGTTCTCCGCCATGGTCGGCCAGGCAAAGGACTACGCCAGCGAGGCGCGCGGCGCCTGGAAAGCGGTCACCGGCGAGAACTACGGCAGCGAGAAGGCGAACGGGTGGGAGCCGGAGGCGCCGCCGGTCATCGTCAGCGAGGAGGAACTGGAATCGGCGCGCGCGGAACTGCAAGCCACAGCGCAAGACCTGGACGAGGCCCAGCAGACCCTGGGCTCCAGCAAGCGCGCCCACGCCGACGCCCAGGCGCGGGCCAGCCGCATCACCGCTCTGCGCGAAACCGCAGCGCTGGCCGACCGCCGGCGCAACAAGCTGGCCGCCGACGAGGCCAATCAGGACGAATGGTCGGAAAAGGTGATGGCAGCCGAGGCCGCCGCCAGCGGCGAGCCCGCCCACCAGCCGCTGACCTGCCCTCATTGCCAGGGCGCCGTGGACCTGCAGGCCGGCCAGTTGGTCGCGCACCAGCCACCGGCGAAGGTTGCCGATCCCGAGGCGGCGAAACGCCTGGAGGAGTACCGCGGGTATCTTGCCAGCGCTCAGCGGGCCGTCGCCAACAGCCAGCGGGACCTGAAGGAGAGCGAGGACGCCGCCGCGCAGGCCGCCGCCCTGGAAGCCGAAACCGCCCAGGCGCCCAGCGCCGAGGCGATCGCCAACGGCGAACAGGCGATCAATGAACTGCGCCAGGCGCGTGACCGGCAGCAGGCCAAGGTGCAATCGCTGCAGGAAGCGTTCAACGCCGCCGCGCAGCGCCAGGACGTCATCAAGCAGGCCGCCGACTTCCACGCCGAGGTCTGCGCCTGGAGCGCCCTGGCCGATGCCCTTTCCCCTACCGGCATCCCGGCGGAGATCCTCGCCGAGGCCATCGGGCCGGTGAACGACACGCTGAAGCGCCTGGCAGGCATTGCCGGCTGGTCGCCCGTGCAGATCAGCGCCGACATCGACGTCACGTTCGGCGGCCGGCTGTACGGCCTGCTGTCCGAGTCCGAACGCTGGCGGTGCGACGCGACCATCGCCCTGGCCATCGCGACGATCTCCGGCCTGCGCCTGGCGCTGCTGGATCGCCTCGACGTGCTGGATATCCCTGCTCGCACTCAGCAGGCGATGAAGCTGTTCCAGAGCCTGGCCGCCGGCGGCGAGATCGACACGCTGATCGTCGCCGGCACGCTCAAGGAACCGATGGCGAAGACGCCGGCCTGGCTACAAGCGGTCTGGATCGACGCCGGGCAACTCGCCGACCAGCAGCAACAGGCTGCGGCCTGACCCTCGATACAGCGCCCCACCCGGGGCGCTTTCTCTCCCAGCACGCACCGGACGCCGCCCTGTGGGCGATTCAACCATGCCTCGTGGGCCGCCCTGTCAGGCAGGGCGGCGTCCAGTGCCTGTTCACGGAGTACTGACGTACTTCTAGCGGGTCGCGTACAGCCTAACGACTCTGGGTGTTGAGAACCTCATAGTTACGATCTGCATGCGCCTTGGTTACCCAAGTGTTCTTTGTCGACCTGGCTTGAGCCTTGGATCCGCTCAAAGTTTGGACCACTCGTCCCACGGCCTTCGATGCAACAAGTGCAGCGCTTTCAACCTTTGTCGGAGAACCCCGATAGCCTGCGGCAGACCGAAAATGATTGAGGATGATGTCTTGCTGATAAGCAGGTGTTTGCTCTCCACCGATTGTTGATGCACCCACCGTCTCATACCGGTAATAGACCTTGGTGTCATCGAACACGATCTCGACGATTCTGAAGTCAGGCATCTCTCCTCCCTGATCCGGCCCCATGCCGGGCCTTCCAAATCTAACTCCAACGACATCACTGCGCCATCACGCATGGCGCCGTGCATCGTCACGTTCGCGAAAAGGAACCCGCCGCATGATCAAGCGCACCCTGTACCACTTCCACTTCTGCTGCGGCCTGGGCGGCGGCGCCGCTGGCTTCAACCAGGCGCGCCCGCGGGTCGGCAACGTCGAAGCCGAATGGGTCTGCCTCGGCGGGATCGACGTGGACCCGGCCGGCCTCCGCGACTTCGAGCGCCTGGCCGGCGTCCCGGGCACCCTGCTGGACCTCTTCACCCGCGACCAGTACGTGCGGTTCCACGGCAAGGAGCCGCCGACAGGCTGGCGGGAGGCCACCCCCGAGGATGTGCGCCGCGCCGCCCAGGGCAAGCGCCCGGACGCGGTGTTCATCTCCAGCCCCTGCAAGGGGGCCTCCGGCCTGCTGTCCGAGAAGTTGAGCCTCACCCCAAAATACCAGGCACTCAACGAATTGACTCTGCGCTGCATCTGGCTCATGGGCGAAGCCTGGGCCGATGACCCGGTGCCCCTGATCGTCTTCGAGAACGTCCCGCGTCTCGCCAGCCGCGGTCGGCACCTGCTGGACCAGATCAACAGCCTGCTCGGTGGCTTCGGCTACGCCGTGGCGGAAACCACTCACGACTGCGGCGAACTCGGCGGCCTGGCCCAATCGCGCAAGCGCTTCCTGCTTGTCGCGCGGCACGTCGAGAAAGTGCCGCCCTTCCTGTACGAGCCAGAGAAGAAGTCGCTCCGCGCCGTCGGCGACATCCTCGGTCGCATGCCGCTTCCCGGCGACATCGAGGCCGCCGGCCCGATGCACCGTGTACCATCCCTGCAGTGGAAGACCTGGGTGCGTCTCGCCCTGGTACGAGCCGGCAGCGACTGGCGCAGCCTGAACGACCTCGCCGTCGAGGACGGCTACCTGCGCGATCTGATCATCGTGCCGGAGTGCCACCGGGGCGTCCTGGGCGTGAATCACTGGGGCGATTCGTGTGGCGTTGTCGCCGGCGCGAGCCGCCCGATGAACGGGCGGTTCTCAGTCGCGGATCCTCGCGCGCCGGCAAACGCCCTGCAGTACCAGCAGTACGGCGTGCGCCGCTGGACTGACACCTCGGGCGCCATCATCGGCGTCAAGTCGCCCGGCCAGGGCACGTACTCCGTCGCCGATCCCCGCGGCCAGAGTTTCGGCAAGTACCCGGTCACCGACTGGGACGGTCCGTCCGGCACCGTGATCGCGGCCAGCACCACCGGTCAGGGCGCATTCGCCGTAGCAGACCCACGCCCGGACGTGACCTGGCACAAGAACGTTTTCCGCGTCGTCAGCATGGACCAGCACGCCGGAACGGTGACCACCGGACACGGACCCAGTTCCGGCGGCCAGGCTGTTGCCGATCCCAGGTACCACAACTGGCACCCAGGGGCGAGCAGCCGCAAATTGCACGTCGGCGAGTGGGGAAGCGCCACCGGCACGGTCACCGGCTCCCAGCAGGTGGCCAGCGGCGCGCTGTCGATCGCTGATCCTCGAGCATTCGACCGGCAGCCTGGCGATGCCTGGGTAGGCGGTGGTCACTACGGCGTGATGGGCTGGGACCAGGTGTCCGGAGCCGTCTCCGCCAGCGCCCGCTACGACAACGGCCGCTGGAGCGTCGCCGACCCGCGCATGCCGGCGGCGAACGACCGGCTGACCTGCATCATCCAGTCGCTGGACGGCACTTGGCACAGGCCGTTTACCACCCTGGAACTCGCCGCGCTGCAGAGCTTGGTCGACCCCGAAGAGCAGTTGGTCCTCGACGGCCTGAGCGACAGCGACTGGCGCGAGCGCATCGGCAACGCCGTACCACCGGCCGCGGCCGAGGCCATCGCCGGCGTGATGGGCACCACCCTGCTGCTGGCCGAGCAGGGCGAGACGTTCATGCTCAGCAATACGCCCATCTGGGTGCGCCCGGTTGCGGTGGCACTGAGCGTGGCTCAGCAGGAAGTCCAGCCATGAGCCGCCTGGAGGTGTGTCCGCTGACCCTGGCCGAGGCGAATGCGTTCGTAGAGCAGCACCACCGCCACCACGGCCCGGTCCAGGGCCATAAATTCAGCCTGGGCCTCGCCGCCGGCGAACGCATCGTAGGGGTGGCCATCGTCGGCCGCCCGGTAGCGCGCCACCTCGACGACGGGATGACGCTCGAGGTGACCCGCTGCTGTACCGACGGCGCGCGCAACGGCTGCTCGAAGCTGTACGGCGCGGCCTGGCGTGCAACACGCGCCCTCGGCTACCGCAGGCTCCTTACCTACATCCTCGCCAGCGAGGCCGGCGCAAGCCTGCGCGCCAGCGGTTGGCACCTGGTGGGCATCCGCGGCGGAGGCAGTTGGAACTGCCCAAGCCGCCCCCGTGTGGAAACGCCCAACCAAGGACAGAAACTGCTCTGGGAGATGCATTCATGAACACCGAACAGTTCATTCGAAACGCGGCCGCGCGCGGGCTTTCCCGGCGCGCCACCCGGCTGGCCCTGGGCATCGGCCCCTGGGTGTTCCGCGAAATGCTAACCCTGATGCCGGACATTGAATGGCCGGCGAAGGGCCAGTCGCTGGACCACAAACGCGCCAATTCGCAGAAACGAGGCTACTGCACACCGGCACTCGCCAGCGCCCTGGACCAGGCCCGCAAGGCCCGCAAGGACAAGCACACCCACACCGTGCGCGGCAGAACCGGAACCCTCGAAGAGTTGGTCGACCTGCTGCCGAGCCTCGTCTCGGCCAGCACCGTCCGCCGGCGACTCGCCGCAGGCATGTCCCTCGAGGACGCGCTGCTCACCCCACACCTACCGCCGAAACCAGGCCATCGCCCACTTCAGCAGGTGCAGCCATGACGACGAACCAGAACCACCCCGACGATCATCTTGCAATTGAGGCGCTCCACAGCCGCTATCTCAATGTCCTGACCGGACGCACCAGCGATCACCTCCTGATGTTCCAGGACGAGGCTTACGCGCTTGGCCGCGCCCGCGGGCGGCTGGACGTGTTCCGTCTCGACCTGCACCTGGAGCGCCAGCGCCGGTTCAGCGAACGCACGTTCGGGCCTGGGTCGCGCGCCGCTGGCGTCGTCGACCACATCCGCAAAGAGTTGCGCGAAATCGAAGAAGCCCCCGGCGACCTGGCCGAGTGGATCGACGTTGTGATTCTCGCTCTGGACGGGGCTTGGCGTACCGGCGCCACTCCGGCGCAGATAATCGACGCCCTGGTCGCAAAGCAGACGAAGAACGAGGCGCGCACCTGGCCGGACTGGCGCACGGTGCCGGCCGACAAGGCGATCGAGCACAACCGCGCGGACGACCCGATCGACGACAACACCTACTTCGTCATGCGCAACGCCGGCGGCGCCGTGTTCGTGAAGCACGGTCCCTTCTTCCGCGACCAGGGCGGCCTGACGGAGGACTGGGGGAAGAACTGGACGCGCATCAGGGCCGGCAGCCTCAAGCATGCCCGCCAGGTCGGGGAGGAGTTGCTGCCGTGATCCAGCGCATCTACCTCGCCGGGCCTATGACCGGCCTGCCGGAACACAACTTCCCCGCTTTCCACGCCGAAGCCGCGCGACTGCGCAGCCTCGGGTACCAAGTCGAGAACCCCGCCGAGCACGGCGAGATTCCGGGCTTCGAGTGGGCCGACTACCTGCGGCTCGACCTGCAGAAGCTGCTCACCTGCCAGGCAATTGCCCTGCTGCCCGGCTGGATGGACTCGAAGGGCGCCAGGCTGGAGTTCACCGTAGCCACCAATCTGGGAATGCGCGCTCTGCACGCGGAGCACATCACCGGTCCTGCGGAGATACCGACATGAAGAGCCAGGCCCCGCTGGTGCAGAGCGAGGCCGAACTCTGCGCGGCGTTCATCGACGAGTTCAACCGAGTCCCCGGCTGGACCTGCTACCCGGAGACTGCCGGGTTCGACATCCTGGTGGTCC
>Ga0247725_1001069_pt1 | contig 15410 bp, 16 predicted proteins | sample OKSTACKMCFT3sol_FD_183021 | JGI IMG/M metagenome (GOLD analysis project Ga0247725, IMG submission 183021) | Subsurface sediment microbial communities from gas well in Oklahoma, United States - OK STACK MC-FT3-sol | ecosystem: Environmental > Terrestrial > Deep subsurface > Rock core/Sediment... | reverse complement strand
GGTTCTGCCGGTCGGCCGGGAAGAAGTTGATGATGCGGTCCAGCGCCTGGTTGGCGTTGTTGGCGTGCAGGGTGGCCAGGCACAGGTGGCCGGTTTCGGCGAAGGCCACGGCGTGGTCCATGGTTTCGCGAGTACGCACCTCACCGATGAGGATCACGTCCGGTGCCTGACGCAGGGTGTTCTTCAGCGCCACCTCGAAGGACTCGGTGTCGATGCCCACTTCGCGCTGGGTAACGATGCAGTTCTGGTGCTGGTGGATGTATTCGATCGGGTCTTCGATGGAGATGATGTGGCCGCTGCTGTTCTTGTTGCGGTAGCCGATCATCGCCGCCAGCGAGGTGGACTTGCCGGTACCGGTGGCACCGACGAACAGCACCAGGCCGCGCTTGGTCAGCGCCAGCTTCTTGAGAATCTCCGGCAGCTTGAGGTCATCGATGGTGGGGATGTTGGTCTCGATGCGGCGCAGCACCATGCCCACCAGGTTGCGCTGGTAGAAGGCACTGACGCGGAAACGGCCAATGCCGCGGGCACTGATGGCGAAGTTGCACTCGTGATTCTCGGCAAAGTCACGGCGCTGCGCTTCGTTCATCACACCCAGCACGGTTTCGCGGGTCTGCTCCGGCGACATGGCGTTCTTGGTCACCGGCATGATCTTGCCATTGACTTTCATCGACGGCGGCACGCCAGCGGTGATGAACAGATCGGAGCCGCCTTTTTCGACCATCAGACGCAGTAGTTTTTCGAATTCCATCGTCGTGTTCGCTCATCCGCACGCATGAATGCACGGCCCCGCAGCGCAGGGCCAGCGGCTGCGAGCGTGTCATCGCAGCCGTGAAGCAGTCCGTAGGGTGGGCTTCAGCCCACCAACAGTGGCCGGCCTTGGTGGGCTGAAGCCCACCCTACCCACCGGGTTTTCCTAGAAGTTTTCCGGGCTCTTGGCCTTCTCGCGCGCACTGTCGCGGCTGACCAGGCCTTTGGATACCAGCGTCTTCAGGCAGGCATCGAGGGTCTGCATGCCCAGGGCACCGCCGGTCTGGATCGCCGAATACATCTGCGCCACCTTGTCCTCGCGGATCAGGTTACGGATGGCTGGGGTGCCGATCATGATTTCGTGCGCCGCCACGCGACCGCCGCCGATCTTCTTCAGCAGGGTCTGCGAGATCACCGCCTGCAGCGATTCGGAGAGCATCGAGCGGACCATGGATTTCTCTTCGGCGGGGAACACGTCGACCACACGGTCGATGGTCTTGGCCGCCGAGGTGGTGTGCAGGGTGCCGAATACCAGGTGACCGGTTTCCGCGGCGGTCAGCGCCAGGCGGATGGTTTCCAGGTCGCGCATCTCGCCTACCAGAATGATGTCCGGGTCTTCACGCAGAGCCGAGCGCAGCGCTTCGGAGAAGCCGTGGGTGTCGCGGTGCACCTCACGCTGGTTGACCAGGCACTTTTTCGACTCGTGCACGAATTCGATGGGGTCCTCGATGGTGAGGATATGGTGGTACTTGTTGCTGTTGAGGTAGTCGAGCATCGCCGCCAGGGTGGTCGACTTGCCCGAGCCGGTGGGGCCGGTGACCAGCACCAGGCCGCGCGGTACGTCGGTGATCTTGCGGAACACCTCACCCATGCCCAGGTCTTCCATGGTCAGCACTTTCGAGGGAATGGTACGGAACACCGCACCGGCACCGCGGTTCTGGTTGAAGGCGTTGACCCGGAAGCGCGCCACGCCCGGCACCTCGAAGGAGAAGTCGGTCTCGAGGAACTCTTCGTAATCCTTGCGCTGCTTGTCGTTCATGATGTCGTAGATCAGCGCGTGTACCTGCTTGTGATCCAGCGGCGGCAGGTTGATGCGGCGCACATCGCCGTCGACGCGGATCATCGGCGGCAGACCCGCCGAGAGGTGCAAATCCGACGCACCTTGCTTGGCGCTGAAGGCGAGCAGCTCAGTGATATCCATGGGACTCCCCAATTACAAGCAAGCAGGTAGAATGCCGCGAACCCTCTAAAGGTCGGGCTTTGTAGAGCGCAGGTAATGTCCACGATAGCAGAGAATATTGCAAAGGTCGGAGCGCGTATCCGTGAGGCGGCGCAAGCCTCGCAGCGCAATTTGGCTGACATCGGCCTGCTGGCGGTGAGCAAGACCAAACCGGCCGACGCCATCCGCGAAGCGCACGCCGCCGGCCTGCGCGATTTCGGCGAGAACTACCTGCAGGAAGCTCTGGAAAAGCAGGCTGCGCTGAGCGACCTGGCCTTGATCTGGCACTTCATCGGCCCCATTCAGTCGAACAAGACCCGGCCCATCGCCGAGCACTTCGACTGGGTGCACTCCGTGGATCGCCTGAAAATCGCCCAACGCCTGTCCGACCAGCGCCCCGCGCACCTGGCGCCGCTGAATATCTGTCTACAGGTCAACGTCAGCGCTGAGGACAGCAAATCCGGCTGCAGCCCGGAGGAACTGCCGGAGCTGGCCAGAGCCGTTAGCGCCCTGCCCAACCTCAAGCTGCGCGGGCTGATGGCGATTCCCGAACCCACCGACGACGTCGCCGCGCAACATGCCGCCTTCGCCCGCCTGCGCCAGTTGCGCGATGACCTGGCGCTCGACCTCGATACCCTGTCCATGGGCATGAGTCATGACCTGGAAGCCGCCATCGCCGAGGGTGCCACCTGGGTACGCATCGGCACTGCCCTGTTCGGCGCCCGCGACTACGGCCAGCCCACTCACTGAATGAAGGAACTCCCGCAATGAGCAACCCGATCATCGCCTTCGTCGGCGCCGGCAATATGGCCGCCAGCCTGATTGGCGGCCTGCGCGCCCAGGGCGTGGCGGCCAGCGCCATCCGCGCCAGCGAGCCCGGCAGCGAACAGCGCGCGCGCCTGCAGCAGGAGCATGGCATCGCCACTTTCGCCGACAATGGCGAGGCCATCAAAGGCGCCGATCTGATCGTGCTGGCGGTCAAACCACAGATCATGAAAGCGGTATGCCTGGACCTGGCGCCGCACCTGGCCGCCAACCAGGTGATCATCTCCATTGCCGCCGGCATCAGCTGCGCCAGCCTGGAAAACTGGCTGGGCGAGCGCCCTGTGGTGCGTTGCATGCCCAATACCCCGGCGCTGCTGCGCCAGGGCGTATCCGGCCTGTTCGCCAACCCGCGGGTCAACGCTGCGCAGAAGGCCCAGGCCGAACAGGTGCTGAGCGCCGTCGGCCTGGCGCTGTGGCTGGATGAAGAAACCCAGCTCGACGCGGTCACCGCCGTCTCCGGCAGCGGCCCGGCCTATTTCTTCCTGCTGATCGAAGCGATGACTGCGGCCGGCGAGCAGCTCGGCCTGCCGCGTGAGACTGCAGCACGCCTGAGCATCCAGACTGCACTGGGCGCCGCGCGCATGGCCAGCGAGAGCGATGTCGACGCGGCCGAATTGCGTCGCCGTGTGACCTCACCGAACGGAACCACCGAAGCGGCGATCAAAACCTTCCAGGCCGGCGGCTTCGAAGCGCTGGTACAACAGGCACTCAACGCCGCCGCCAATCGCTCGGCCGAACTCGCCGAACAACTGGGTCAATAAGGAAGCACACATGTCCGGACTCATCGAAGCCCTCATCTATATCATCCAGACCCTCGGCAGCCTGTATCTGCTGATCGTGCTGCTGCGCTTCATCCTGCAGCTGGTGCGCGCCGACTTCTACAACCCGCTGAGCCAGTTCATCGTCAAGGCCACCCAGCCGCTGCTGACGCCGCTGCGGCGCATCATCCCGGGCTTCGCCGGGCTGGATCTGGCCTCGCTGGTGCTGGCCATCCTGGTGCAGTTGCTGCTGATGGTCGTCACCCTGACCCTGATGGGCTACAACGTCGGCGGTTTCATTGCACAGTTGCTGGTGTGGTCGGTGATCGGCGTGACCTCGCTGTTCCTCAAGGTGTTCTTCTTCGCCCTGATCATCAGCGTGATCCTCTCCTGGGTCGCCCCGGGCAGCTACAACCCTGGCGCGCAGCTGGTGAACCAGATTTGCGAACCGCTGCTGGCGCCGTTCCGCAAGCTGCTGCCGAACCTCGGCGGCCTGGATATCTCGCCGATCTTCGCCTTCATCACCATCAACCTGATCGACCGCTTCGTCATCGGCGCTCTGGCCGCCTCCACCGGCCTGCCACCGATGCTCAGCCCCTTCCTTTGATAGCGTGAGCTACTTTCGCTGGGACGGCGAGGACCTGATCCTCGACTGCCACCTGCAGCCCAAGGCGAGCAAGGACGAGTTCGCCGGGCTGCATGGCGAGCGGCTGAAGATCCGTCTCACCGCCCCGCCGGTCGATGGCAAGGCCAACGCACATCTGCTGGCCTTCCTGGCCAAGGCGTTCGGCGTGGCCAAGAGCCAGGTGAGCCTGGAAAGCGGCGAACTCAATCGGCAGAAACGCCTGCGCATTCGCGCCCCACAGAGCCTGCCGCCGATTCCCGGCCTGCAGCGCCTATGACGACCATTCAGCCACCACAGCCGACCATAAGGCGGGACTGTAGAAGTGGCCAATTGACGGCCGCCTTTCAGCTCGCATAATGCAGGCTGTTCTCGCGCAATGCCGTGCTTCCTGGCGGCACACCCAACCGACCCGTCATGCAACCCCAGCAAGTGGATGAACTTGCCGAGAGGAGAGCCAGGATGAGCATGGAACGTCTCAGCCAGCAGGTTGACGCCTACGTCGCCTGGAAACGCGAACTGATGCGCGAAATCACGCGCTATCGCAGTTGGCTGGAGCACAACCGACTCAACTCCGAGGCGGTTCAGGCCAAGCTCGAACGCGCACTGAAGATCCTCCGTACCGACCACATCACCCTGGCCTTCGTCGGCGAGTTCTCGCGCGGCAAGACCGAGCTGATCAACAGCCTGTTCTTCTCCGAATACGGCCAGCGCATGCTGCCTTCGCATGCCGGGCGCACCACCATGTGCCCGACCGAGCTGTTCTTCGACCCGCGTTCGGAACGCCCCTACATTCGCCTGCTGCCGATCGAGACCCGCACCGCTTCGGCCAGCGTCGCACAGTTCAAGCGCATTCCCCGGCACTGGGTGAACATTCCGCTGGATACCAGCGACCCGGCCAACATGGCCCTGGCCTTCAGCCAGGTGGCCAAGACCAAACCCATGGCCGTGGAACAGGCGATCCAGCTCGGCTTCCACCCGGATATGCTCGAAGGCACCGGCAAGCGCGGCCAGGTGCTGGTGCCGGCCTGGCGCCACGCCATGGTCAACTTCGACCACCCGCTGCTGCGCCAGGGCCTGCGCATTCTCGACACGCCCGGCCTCAACGCCCTGGGCAGCGAGCCGGAACTGACCCTGTCGATGCTGCCCAACGCCCAGGCGATCATCTTCCTGCTCTCCGCCGATACCGGCGTGACCGCCAGCGACATGAGCATCTGGCAGCAACACATTCGCCAGCTCGACGAAGACACCCAGACCTGCCTGTTCGCCGTGCTGAACAAGATCGACGTACTGTGGGACGACCTGGCCGGCGAAACCTTCGTGCAGAACGCCATCAGCCAGATCCAGGGCGCCACCGCCAAACAGCTGGGCATCGCCAAGCAGGACGTGCTGCCGCTGTCGGCCAAGCAGGCGCTGCTGGCCAAGGTGCGCAAGGACGAGGAACTGCTGGCGCGCAGCCAGATGGCCAACCTGGAGAACCTGCTGTGCGAGCGCATCGTCGCGCAGAAGGAACGCCTGATCGAAGATCAGGTGGTGCGTCAGGTCCTGGCGCTGCTGAACAACAGCCAGCATGTGCTAAACCTGCGCCTGGAGAAGGTCAGCGAACAGCTGGCCCTGCTCGGCAATCACCAGCAGGACAACGGCCAGTTGCTGTTCGAGCTGACCGCCAAGACCAAGGAAGACCACACCCAGCATCACAAGCGCCTGCTGAGCCTCAAGACCAACCAGCGCCTGCTGCAACGCCAGGGTCAGCTGCTGCGCCACGCCGCGCGCGCCGAGCGCCTGGAACAACACCTGAGCGAGGTGCGCCGCAACCTCACCGGAAGCTGGACCACCCTCGGCATCAACCAGGCCATCCTGCATTTCTTCCGCGCCGTCGAGCAGGACCTGCACAACCTGCAGCACGAAGCGGAGATGGCCAACAAGATGGTCGCCGCCATCTATCGCCGGCATAACGAAGACAACCCGCTGGGTGGCGTCGATGCGCCGCAGTTCAGGATCCAGCGCTATTTGCGCGAGCTGAAGAAACTGCAGGACAAGGGCGATCAGTTCCGCCTGCATGTGAAGACCCTGCTCACCGAACAGCGCAGCCTGACCCGACGCTTCTTCGCCACCCTGGCCCAGGAAGTGATCGGCCTGCACCAGCGCCTGCGCCTGGACGCCGAGCAATGGGCCGCCGATGCGCTGATGCCGCTGATGCAGCACACCCTGGAACACAAGCAGATGCTGGAAAGCCACATGCTGCGCCTCAAGGCGCTGGCCCAGGAAACCCAGCAGACGCGCAAACGCAGCCTGCAACTGGCGCGTTACCGGGAAGAGCTGGAACAGCAGCTGGCCCTGGCCAGCGACATGCTCCGCGTGCTGCGTCGCCCGGCACCGGTGCAGCGCCAGGGCAAGGTGGTCAGCCTACCGACGGCGGCGCGCTCAAGGGGAGCGGTTGACCTTGGCTGATTGGATTTCCTCACGGAAGCCCATATGCTGTTGCTAAAGCCATGACCAGGAGGCTTGTAATGAACAACCACTTTAGCCTGATTACCTCCCAAGAAGACCCAAGTGATACACAGCTTGCAGAGCTTATGACACAAGTTCGCAAGACTGCTCACAGGCGTGTCGAGCGCGTGGATAATCAGTTAAACCAGGCTTTGATACAGGCAATCCGCGCCAAGAAGGAAAACTCGGCCGCACGCGCCAGCCGTGATGCCTGAGAACAAACCCAAACTGATCGTCTTTGCCGGCCCCAACGGCTCAGGTAAGACGTCGATCACCGAAACCCTGCGCGAGCACCACTGGCTGTCCGGCTGCACCTTCATCAATCCCGATGAAATGGCGCAGGAGGAGTTTGGCGGCTGGAACTCGGAAGAGGCTTTCAGGCAAGCAGCCGAAAAGGCTGAGCAATTGCGTGAACAGTGCCTACAGAGTGGTCGCAGCCTGGCCTTCGAGACAGTGTTGTCGACCGAGGACAAACTCGAATTCATTCGCCGAGCTATCAGTGCCGGCTTCTTCGTCCGGGTATTTTTCGTCAGTACCTCGCACCCCGCCATCAACGCCTACCGAATTACCTACCGCTACATGGATGGCGGCCATGAAGTGCCAATCAGCAAGATCGTTTCTCGCTACACCAAGTCCATCGCCAACTGTGTCGCGCTGTCGTCTGTAGTAGATCGCCTCTATGTCTACGACAACTCTGTGAACGACCAAAGCCCACGCCTGCTTTTTCGCACCCGTCAGGGCAGTCTCTGCAAAACCTATGCAGCCGACTCCGACATCCCCGACTGGGCCTTGCAGATCAAACATTGCATTGCAGAGGAAACCTAGCGTCCAGGTTGCCGCTCGGGTCGGTGCTCTTTAGACTGGCGCCCTCCTCCGATTCGTTAGCCACGTCCATGCCCACTGCCTTTCCCGAAGATTCCGTCGGCCTGGTCAGCCCCCAGGTATTTCGTTTCAGCGAGCCGCTGGCGCTGGCCTGCGGGCGCAGCCTGGCCGAGTACGAACTGGTCGTCGAAACCTACGGCGAGCTGAATGCCGCGCGCAGCAATGCGGTGCTGATCTGCCATGCCCTGTCCGGCCATCATCACGCCGCCGGCTACCACAGCCCGGATGATCGCAAGCCCGGCTGGTGGGACAGCTGCATCGGTCCCGGCAAGCCGATCGACACGCGCAAGTTCTTCGTCGTCAGCCTCAACAACCTCGGCGGCTGCAATGGCTCCACCGGCCCGACCAGCACCAACCCGGCCACCGGCAAGCCCTACGGCGCGGATTTCCCGGTGATGACCGTGGAAGACTGGGTGCATAGCCAGGCACGCCTGGCCGATGTGCTCGGCATCGAGCAATGGGTGGCGGTGATCGGCGGCAGCCTCGGCGGCATGCAGGCCCTGCAGTGGACCATCAGCTACCCCGAGCGCGTGCGCCACTGCCTGACCATCGCCTCGGCCCCCAAGCTGTCGGCGCAGAATATCGCCTTCAACGAGGTGGCGCGCCAGGCGATTCTCACCGACCCGGAATTCCATGGCGGGCATTTCCAGGAACGCGGCGTGATTCCCAAGCGCGGCCTGATGCTGGCGCGCATGGTCGGCCATATCACCTACCTGTCCGACGATGCCATGGGCGAGAAATTCGGCCGCGGCCTGAAGAGCGAGAAGCTCAACTACGACTTCCACAGCGTCGAGTTCCAGGTGGAAAGCTACCTGCGCTACCAGGGCGAGGAATTCTCCGGCCGTTTCGACGCCAACACCTACCTGCTGATGACCAAGGCCCTGGACTACTTCGACCCGGCCGCCGCCCACGATGGCGACCTGGCCAGGACCCTGGCCGTGGCCAAGGCGGACTTCTGCCTGATGTCCTTCACCACCGACTGGCGTTTCTCCCCTGCCCGCTCGCGGGAGATCGTCGACGCGCTGCTGGCGGCGAAGAAGAACGTCTGCTACCTGGAGATCGACGCACCGCAGGGCCACGACGCCTTCCTCATGCCGATCCCGCGTTACCTGCAGGCATTCGGCAGCTACATGAAGCGAATCGAGGTATGAGCATGCGAGCGGATCTGGACATCATCCAGGAATGGATCGCCCCGGGCAGCCGTGTGCTCGACCTGGGCTGCGGCGACGGTGAGCTGCTCGCCTGGCTGCGCGACAACAAGCAGGTTTCCGGCTACGGCCTGGAGATCGACCCGGACAAGATCGCCCTGTGTATCGAGCGCGGCGTCAACGTCATCGAGCAGAACCTCGACCTGGGCCTGGGCAACTTCGCCAGCAACAGCTTCGACGTGGTGGTCATGACCCAGTCGCTGCAGGCGCTGCACTACCCGGACAAGGTGCTGGCCGAGATGCTGCGCGTCGGCAAGACCTGCATCATCACCTTCCCCAACTTCGGCCACTGGCGCTGCCGCTGGTACCTGACCACCAAGGGCCGCATGCCGGTGTCGGACTTCCTGCCCTATACCTGGTACAACACGCCGAATATCCACTTCTGCACCTTCGAGGACTTCGAGCGCCTGTGCCACGCCCAGGGTGCGCGAGTGGAGGAACGCCTGGCCGTGGACCGCGACCACCGCCATGGCTGGGCCAGCCGTGCCTGGCCTAATCTGTTGGGTGAGATCGGCATCTACCGCATCAGCGGAGCGGATCTCGCAGCCCACCGCGTCGCGGTCTGAACCTGCCCGAGGAGAACCATCATGCGTCGCATCATCCCCTTTCTGATCGCCCTGTGCCTGGCCCTGCCGGCCGCCGCCGAACGCAAGCAAAGCTTCGGCGACCTCGACGTGCACTACAGCGTGTTCAATTCCAGTTTCATCCAGCCAGACATCGCCGCAGCGGCCGGCCTGACCCGCAGCAAGACCCAGGGCGTGGTCAACGTCGCCGTGCTCAAGGCGGGCAAGGCCAGCACCGCGCAGGTCAGCGGCCAGGTGAAGAACCTGCTGGGACAGAGCACCGCGCTGACCTTCAGGCAGGTCACCGAGAGCGGCGCCATCTACTACCTGGCGCAGTTCCCCTTCTCCAGCCGCGAGATACTCAGCTTCACCCTTGACGTGCGTCAGGGCGACAACACGCAGCGCATCACCTTCAACCAGGAAATGTTCCCGGATGACTGATGCCGCAAGCGCTGCCGGCGTCTTTGCGTAGGAGCCCCGCCCCGGGGCGAAGCTTTCACCCTGATTCGCGGCGGGGCGCCGCTCCTGCAGGTTCTGTAATTCAACGCTCAACCAACAGGCAATATCCGCATGACCGACTTCAAGGAACTGGTACTGGCCAGCCATAACGCCGGCAAGCTCAAGGAACTGCAGGCCATGCTCGGCGACGCCGTGCGCGTGCGTTCGATCGGCGAATTCTCCAGCGTCGAGCCGGAGGAAACCGGCCTGTCGTTCGTCGAGAACGCCATCCTCAAGGCGCGCAATGCCGCACGTATCTCCGGGCTGCCGGCGCTCGCCGACGACTCCGGCCTGGCGGTGGACGCCCTCGGCGGCGCACCCGGCATCTACTCGGCGCGCTACGCCGATGGTCAGGGCGATGCCGCGAACAACGCCAAGCTGCTCGCGGCCCTGAAAGACGTACCGGATGCCGAGCGCGGCGCGCAGTTCGTCTGCGCCCTGGCACTGGTGCGCCACGCCGACGACCCGCTGCCGATCCTCTGCGAAGGCCTGTGGCACGGCAGCATCCTGCACGAGGCGCGCGGCGAGCACGGCTTCGGCTACGACCCGCTGTTCTGGGTACCGGAAACCGAATGCTCCAGTGCCGAACTGCCGGCCGAACAGAAGAACCGCCTGAGCCACCGCGCCCGCGCCATGGCGCTGCTCAAGCAGCGCCTGGGGCTATGAAAGCATCCCTAGGCAGGCCGCAGGCCACAGGCTCGAACCTGCAGCCTGCAGCCTGCAGCCTGCAGCTACCGCCTCTGGCGGCTTACATCCATATCCCCTGGTGCGTGCGCAAATGTCCTTACTGCGACTTCAACTCCCACGCTGCCGGGCCGAGCCTGCCTGAAGAGGAATACGTCGACGCGCTGCTGGCCGACCTCGACGTCGACCTGCAACACGTGCACGGCCGGCCGCTGACCTCGATCTTCTTCGGCGGCGGCACCCCAAGCCTGTTCTCCGACCGCGCCCTGGGCCGTCTGCTGGAGGGCATCGAACGGCGTGTGACCTTCGCACCGGATATCGAGATCACCCTGGAGGCCAACCCCGGCACCTTCGAGCAGGCCAAATTCAAGGGCTATCGCAGCCTCGGCATCAATCGCCTGTCCATCGGCGTGCAGAGTTTTCAGGAAGCCAAGCTCAAGGCGCTGGGGCGCATCCACGATGGCAACGAGGCAATCCACGCTGCCGATATGGCGCGCGCCGCCGGCTTCGACAATTTCAACCTCGACCTGATGCACGGCCTGCCCGAGCAGAGCATCGAGGACGCCCTGTTCGACCTGCGCACCGCCATCAGCCAGGGCCCGACGCACCTCTCCTGGTACCAGCTGACCATGGAGCCGAACACGGTGTTCTGGAGCCAGCCGCCGGTGCTGCCGGAGGACGATCTGCTGTGGGACATCCAGGAGGCAGGCCAGGCCCTGCTGGCGGCCGAGGGTTACCTGCAGTACGAGGTGTCCGCCTACGCCCGGCCAGGCAAGCAGGCGCGGCACAATCTCAACTACTGGACCTTCGGTGATTTTCTCGGCATCGGGGCCGGTGCCCACGCCAAGCTGAGCACGACTGACGGACGCATCCTGCGCACCTGGAAGACCCGCCTGCCCAAGGATTATCTGGACCCGGCCAAGCCCTTCCAGGCGGGGGAGCGCGTGCTCGGCGCCGACGAGCTGCCCTTCGAATTTCTCATGAACGTGCTGCGCCTGACCGAAGGCGCACCCGTCGAGCTGTTCAACCAACGCACCGGCCTGCCGCTGCAGCAGCTCGAGCAGGCACGCCGCGAAGCCGAACGCCAGGGCCTGCTGCTGGCCGATCCGGCGCGCCTGGTGGCCACCGCCAGGGGCCAGCTGTTCCTCAACGACCTGCTGCAGCACTTCCTGCCCTGAGGCGCGCCCGGCTGCCGGCTGGAAGTCCGGCGTCCGCCTCGCGCGTGACGCGCTGGCGTCGTGACCCGCCACTCGGGTGACATGTCCGCCCGCTCCAACAGAACCGCGCCGGCAAGCGACCAAACGAGACGCAATAGACCCTGCAGGTGAGACAGGCGTCCAACTTAGCGCCCTCGCCCCGCGCCGCTCGGCCTGGCTGTGAAGTGCATAGCGATTTTCTGGCACCCGCGTACCTAGACTGCCCCCTTTCGCCTTACCAGAGGAAGGAGCAATGGCATGTCAAAACGCTGGATAACCGCCGTGGTCGCCACGGTAATAGTGGGCGGCACCCTGGGCTTCGTGCTGTCGGAAGCCCTGCAGCCAGAAGGCGACACGGCGCAGAAGCAACCGGCAGGCTCGCCGGCCAGCACCGCTGCTCCGGCCCTCGCCACCGCCGCCGCACCGGCCACGCTGCCGGACGCTGAGGGCAGGACGCAAGCGCAACCGAGCGCCAGCACACCGGCAGCGGCGCAAGTGACGCTGTGGCAAGCAGCGTCGCTGCAGGAAGAGGAAACGGACGGCATCGTCCGTCACCTCACCCAGCTCGATCCGCAGCAACTGACAACCCTGCATACCGGCCAGGTCGTGGCCCTTGCCCTGCCGGGACGCCAGCACCCCGTGCGTGCGCGCCTTGGCGAAACCCGCAATACCGCCGGCAGCGCCGTCTGGCATGGCGCCCTGCTCGACGGCGATGCGATGGAAAGCATGACCCTGGTGCGCGGCACGCTGGAAACCCACATCACCCTCGCCACCCTCGACGGCAGCCTGTCGATCATCGTCGACAACGCCACCGGCAAGACCGTGATCACCGACGAGAACCAGCTGGTGTTGCGCGCCGACCCCAACGATCACCTGCATTACCAGCACAAGGAACTGCCTCCCCTGCCGCCGCCCGCCCAGGGCTGATGCACCTCTCTTACCCCCCCGCACAAGGATCGCAGACATGAAGAACGTGCAATGGTTATCCGCTCTGGCCCTGGCTCTGGCCGCCCATCACGCCCAGGCCAGCCCCGAGACCGTCGATATCATGGTGCTCTACACCAAGGACGCCCAGGCCCTGCCCAATGGCCGCGACATCGACGCGCGCATCGCCAGCTACATCGAGTACACCAACAACGCCTACGCCAAGAGCGGGGTCAACCTGCGCCTGCGCCTGGTGCACAAGCAGCTGCTCGACTGGGCCGACTACTACGACGTGTCGTCGGCCAACCTCAACAAGTTCACCTACGACACCCGCGTGCAGCGTCTGCGCGAGCAGTACGGCGCGGACCTGGTGCAGCTGATCAACCGCACCACCCAGGGGCAGGGCTACGGCGTCTGCGGCATCGCATGGATGGGCACCGGGCCGAAGAACAGCGACCGCTTCAACAGCGGCGCCAAGGAGATGGCCTACGGCCTGACCGGGGTCGACTGCAGCCTCAGCACCTTCGCCCACGAGGCCGGCCACAACATGGGTCTGCGCCACTCCTACGAGCAGGATCTGCAGGAAGGCTACTACAACGCCAACGGCCACAACGGCACCCATGAGTGGAGCCGCGGCTACGGCGTGCAGGGTCAGTTCAGCACCATCATGGCCTACCCCCAGGTGTTCGGCGCGCGCCGCCAGGCGCCGGTGTTCTCCAACCCGCAGCTGCGCGACAGCGAATGCGCCAATCAGGCCTGCGGCCAGCACGAGCTTGCCGACGCGGTGCGTGCGCTGAACGCCATGGCCAGCCAGATCGCGGCATTCCGCCCGACTCTGGTACCCATCACCGGCAATCCGGGAACCACCAACCCCGGTACGCCGCCGGCCGAGCTGGCATGGTGCAGCAAACCGGCGCTGCAGGGGCTGGTACGCAATGGTGAATTCACCAACAGCGAAGGCTGGCGTGGACTCTTCGGCCAGTCCGACCTGAGCCTGGTCAACGTGGCCCTGAACTGCCGCGACAACGCCCTGCAGATGGACGCGCGCGGCTTCGACATCCTGGCCACACCGGTCAGCGGCCTGCGTGAGGGTGTGCAGTATCGGCTGAGGGCCAACAGCATGCTCAAGGCCCGCAACAGCCGCGAAGACGTGCGCCTGGCGATCCTCCAGGAGGGCGTCGACGGCCGCCTGACCTACAGCGCGGAGCAGTCGACCAGTCTCTCGGTCAGCGGCAACGAGTTCAGCCGCCTGGAAAGAACCTTCACCTACCGTGCGCCCGCCAACGCGCGCGAGCTTTATGTGGCGATCTGGAGCGAAAGCGGCAGCAGCCTGCTGATCGACGAAGTGGAGCTGCAGGAGGTTCAGAGCAGCACGCCGCCAGCGGCTCCGGCGCAGTTCGGCTGGGACTTCGAGAGTGGCATCGGTGGCTGGTCCGGCTACCACGGCAGCACGCGCGTGAGCACCTACGCCAGCAGCGGTCGCCAGGCGCTGGAGGCCTACCAGCGCGAGTACGAAGGCTCCGGCGCCAGCGTCAGCCTGCTCGGCAACCTGGAGGCCGGCAAGCGCTATCGCATCGAGGCGGACCTGAGCATCGGTCGCAGCGCCTCGGTCAGCGCCGTCGCCTATGCCTACCTCTACGTGGAGGACAGCAGCGGGCGCGGTCAGTACCTGCCGCTCGGTCAACGCAACACTCGCGGCGGCAGCTGGAGCAGGCTGCAGCATGAAGTGCAGTTGCCTGCCGGCCCCCTGCGCCGTGCCGAGCTGTTGCTGCTTGGCACGCAACGCAGCCAGTCGCTGTTCGTCGACAACGTCAGCGTGACCCGGCTGTAAGCCAGCGCGCCCGTGGCCCACGCGACCACGGGCGCGTCAGCGCCGAATGCGCCCGGCTCAGGCCGGGTGCGGCCTGGATAGCCGCGCACACGAGACCGGCCCGCGCGGGCGCACACAGGTCGATACGAATCCGTTAGTCTATGGCGCCTGAACGTGCGCCAACAGGGCCCGCGCCCCGCGCGAGCTGCACGCCGCACCTCGACGCCCGCCAGTGCGGCATCCCCTTTCGTTTGCCCGGCACCGGCCAGCCGCGAAGAGACGGCCAATGCCGTGCATGCCCCTTCGCCGTGCGGTCGGCCAACCTGCTGCGCGACCCGTTCTGCGCCGTGTCAACAAGGAGCCCCAATGGATTTGCTACTGGACCTGATCGTCACCCTGTCGCGCTGGAGCCGCAGCCACCTGGGCGACATTTCCCTGGCCATCATGGCCACCCTGCTGGTGCTGTTCGGCCCGGCCATCAACGCCTGGGTTCAGCGCACCATCGGCAACCTCAACTTCGTCCTGCGCACCCTGCTGTTCGTGGTGTTCTGCGCGGTCGGCTACGGTCTGGCGATCGTCTTCCTCACCCCCTGGCTGGCCAAGGGTCTGGCGCACTTCAACAACTACACCCTGGCCCCGGTGCTGATCCTGATCTTCGTGGTGATCGGCATCATGGCGGACCGCAATTAGCCAAGGCGGCATGAACGCAAGGCAGATCCTCACCGGGTCAGGCGTGCAACCACGCCAGAACCTGCTCGGCCAATTGCTCGGGTGTGTGCCGGGTCGAGTCCAGGCATAGCAGCGGACAACTCAGGTGGCGGGCCACCCAGGCTTCGTGCATGGCCAGGCTACGCGTGCTCAAGTCGCCCTGCTCGTAACCGGCGGCCCACTCCAGGAAGGCCTGACTTTGCTCATGCATGTCACCTCCCGGCTGGATGCGCGCACCATAACGCTGCGCTTCGCGCTGGCGCAGCCGGCTCA
>Ga0247725_1001068_pt1 | contig 15443 bp, 12 predicted proteins | sample OKSTACKMCFT3sol_FD_183021 | JGI IMG/M metagenome (GOLD analysis project Ga0247725, IMG submission 183021) | Subsurface sediment microbial communities from gas well in Oklahoma, United States - OK STACK MC-FT3-sol | ecosystem: Environmental > Terrestrial > Deep subsurface > Rock core/Sediment... | reverse complement strand
AACATGACTGATGCACTGAAATATCTGGTTCCGGATATGCAGTGTTCAGTAGTTTTCTACGGCGAGCGCGCTATCTCTGTTGACTTACCTCCATTCGTTGTACGTGAAGTGGTTTACTCTGAACCTGCTGCCCGTGGCGATACTTCAGGTAAAGTGATGAAGCCAGCTAAGCTGGACACAGGTTTCGAATTAATGGTTCCTGCTTTCGTTGAAATCGGCGACAAGATTGAAATCGACACCCGTACTGACGAATACCGCAGCCGCGCTAAGTAATTAGCCCGTTGCCGGCCAAGGGGTCAGAGTCATTGATGTGCTGCTAGCGGATCAATGACTCTGGCCCCTTTGTTTTTGTGGCGTTATTTTTCTGACCCATTTCTTTTTGAAGGAATTCTGATGAGCATTATTTCAACCCGTATCGATGGCCTTGAACTGCGTTTAGCCACAGAAGCTGATGTACCCACTATTTTAAGGTTTATTCAGCAACTGGCTGACTATGAAAAATTGTCGGATCAGGTGGTAGCCACTGAGCAAAAACTGCGCGATACCTTATTTGCTGACAGCCGTTATGCTGAAGTGGTACTGGCGAATTACCAGGGTAAAGACGTAGGTTTTGCGCTGTTTTTTCATAACTACTCGACCTTTTTAGCTAAACCCGGAATTTATCTGGAAGACTTATTTGTTGAACCTGCTTGCCGTGGTGTGGGTGTCGGTAAAGCCTTGATCACTTATCTGGCGAAGCTGGCGGTAGAGCGCGACTGTGGTCGTCTGGAATGGTCTGTGTTGGACTGGAATCAACCCGCTATCGACTTCTATCAGTCTTTAGGTGCTGTGATGCTGCACGACTGGCGCATTAACAGGGTGACTGGCGCTACTTTAACGCAGATGGCAGAGCTGTTCCCGGCTTGAATTAAAGCTGATGATCCGGATAGAGCAAATAAGGCTGGCGTTGTTGCCTGAACTTGATTAACTCACTCTGCCAGCTTTGGCGAATTTGAGCTTCGCCAAAGCCTTGTTCTATCTGTTGCCTGAGCTTATTTGTGCCGGACAGTTTGTCCATAAAGTCCGGCGAATTAAATAACGTTAACTGGTGTTTAGCAAAAAGGGCCTGCGCCTGAATTAAATAACTCAAATCCAGACCTCCGGCTTTTACGCTGCGTAAATCCAGCCCTAAAACCAATTGATTTTTCAGCGGAGGGTTTAGGGCAGCGCCAGCTTTGGATACAGGGCTAAAAGCAAAATTGCCTAAAGGCGGATTGGTGTAGCCCAGCACCTGAAACGGAAAGTCAGTACCCCGGCCGATACTTAAAGCTGTGGCTTCAAAAAATCCTAAAGACGGATACAAGGCCACAGCCTGGGCATTCGGCAGATTCGGACTTGGCCGCACCGGTAACTCATAAGGCATATCCCGCTGATAGTTTTTTACCGGCAACACATAGAGCTTTAATTGCTCAGCCTTATTGATCCAGCCTTCACCTTTAATCATCAGCGCCAGCTCGCCCAGCGTCATACCATGCAAAAGTGGGATAGGGTGTAAGCCAACAAAAGACTGGTAGTTCTTTTCAAGCACTGGGCCATCAACATAAGCGCCGTTGGGGTTGGGTCTGTCGAGCACCAGTAGTGGAATATTTAGCTCTGCCGCTGCTTCCATCACGTAATGCAAAGTGGATAAATAGGTGTAATAACGTACACCTACATCCTGCAAATCAAAAATCAGCAGGTCGATGCCTTTCAGTGCTTCAGCTGTTGGTTTTTTGTTTTTACCATACAAAGACAGCACAGCGATACCAGTGTCTGGATCTATGCTGTTGTCCACTTTTGCACCAGCATCGGCGGTGCCTCGAAAACCATGTTCAGGCGAGAATATGGTTTTGACTTCAAGGCCTTGTTGCAGCAACAGCTCCAGCAGATGAGTATCGCCCACAAGCGAGCTTTGGTTGACCACTAGCGCTATCTGTTTTGCTTTTAACTCAACAGGGGAGCTATCAGGCTGAGTGACTAATTGCTGAGCTGCTGTTTGTAGCTCTTTAGTGTCAGCAAAACAGTGTGTCGCCGCTAAACAGAGTAGCAATAGCATGAAACAACGCATCAGGCTGGTACTCCATTGAGTTCTTTTTGTGCCACTGCATCGCTGTTTTTTCCCAACTGGCAAATCACAAAAGAGCAGGCAAAACCTATACACAATTGCCAGCTAAAGGCCAAATCAAACTGCCAGTTGGTCGGTAAATAATAGCGTTGCAGATAAGGCTGCATCAGCAGGGTAATAACAAAACCTCCTATTAAGGCTGCCAATACCGAGGTCGGACTGCCGCGCTGGCTAAAGAGTGCGCTGGCATAAACGCCTAGTAACCCACTGTAGCTAAACACCATAACTCCCAGCGCAAAAGTCAGCAGTGGCATATTACTGCTTTGCTGCCAGTAAAAACACAGCATCGCCATCAAAGCCAAAGCTAAGGCACAGAACAGCATAGAAACACGTGCAGCACGCACATAATACTGCTCGTTTTTAGTGTGTCGTTGTTGCTGCCAGGGCTTATACAAGTCCTGAATAATCACCGAAGCCATAGAGTTTAAGCCGGACGTCAGAGTAGAAACTGCCGCAGCTATTACGCCTACTGTAACTAAACCACGCAAACCAGCTGGCATTTCATGCAAAACGTAATACATAAACACAGTGATATTTTCACCGCTGAATTGGCTACTTTGCATAACGGCGCCAGAACCTGCCATCAGATCGGGTCTTTGGTAAAAGATATACAGCAAAAAACCTATCAACATAAAAACCAGCGTGACAGGTATCACTAAAACTACAGACCAGATAATAGCCAATGAACCCTGACGGGCATTTCTACAGGTTAAAGCCCGTTGGGTCAGATCCTGATCCAAACCAAAAGAGGCGATATAAAGCAAAAACAAGCCGGTGACACTGGAGTAAAGCGTAAAAGCGTTGGCTGAACTAAAATCCCAGCTGGTATCTATTAAGGTTAGTTTGCTGGCAGCGTTATGTGGCGGATTCTCCAAAGCTTGCCAGACCGTTGAAAAATCGGCTGGAATCGAGCTCCATAAGTACAACAACACCAATACTGCTGCGCCGACATAAACAAAACACTGGAAAGTATCGCCATAAATCACAGATTTAATACCGCCAAAAATTGAATACAGCAAGGAGACCAGACAAAGCAGGGCGATAGACCAAATCACATGATGCAAAGCTATATCGGTAAATAAAATCATCGACACTGCGATAGCTGCCATATAAAGCCTGGCGCCGTTGGCAAAAATACGGCCAAACAGATACATCAAACCTGCTTGTTTTTTCGCTCTGCTGCCAAAGCGTAGTTCAAGTAATTCGTACACTGTGCTGACTTTGTAGCGATAAAATCTGGGGATCAGGAAATAACCAACAAAAAAGGCTGCCATCAGGGCACCAATATTACTGGCAAGATAGGTTAGATTGCTACGATAGCCACTATCAGGCCCGCCCAAAAAAGTCGCAGCAGATTGTGCTGTAGCCAGAACCGAAATTGCAGCCAACCAGGTGGGCATACTGTTGCTGCCAATAAAATACTCCTGACTGTTTTTTGCACCAGAACTGTTGATCCACCAGCCTGTCAGGGCCAGCAGCACAAAATACATAACAAACATCAGCCAGTCTAAAGCGGTGAAGGTGGAGGTCATGGTTCCTCGGCTGGCTCTGGAGGCCAGTTGATTGATTTCAGTTGCCATTGAAGCTTATTCAAAATCTGTTGGCAAGGACTGATTCAGGCGACGAATATCAGGTAAAAGCCTGTGCGATTAATGTACGAAATTAACAATTGGCGTTCTGTTTCAAAGCAGACTCTGGCATAATAGAGTGTCTATGCAAACGGTTACATTAGTAAAATTGAAACATTTTGTTGGTATGCTGACTCATTTGCGGTGCTAATGACTAAAATTCAGCAGAGCTGATTGCTCTGTATCATTTTAGTCCGGGTGCGACCGGGCTAAATATTTCGTAACAAAAATGGATTTTAGTTACGGAAATAGGGTGTATGCCCGCATTCTTGATGAATGTCCTGAAACAGCAGAACCCTTTTTCTATAGGGTTTGCGAAGGCCAGTCCTGGTGACTGGCCTTTTTTTGATTTTAAAAAACCTCGCCTGTGAAATAGAAATCTACAGGCTAAACTAATTTTCTACGCAATACTTTGATCCAGGTCGCCTTTAGTTAAGGTAGCCACAAAAGCACTAAGGAATCTTTATGTCGGTACAGCGCAAATTTATGTTAACACTCACCGGCCTGGTTCTACTGGCGATGCTGGGTTCCATAGTTGTGATTTCGTTTACTAAATACCAGGAAATACAAAGCTCTGTAAATACAGATAAAGACCGGCTGAACCGGGAAATTACCAACATTTTGGCCCTTACAGATACTTTATTGAGCCAACAGGTGCAAAGTAGTATGAAGTTGTTTCGTAAGCGCATTGCGGAGCTGGGGCCTGTATCGCAGGGCGAAACTTTATCTTTTGGTTCACAACAGGTGCCTGACTTATTACTTGGAGGCCAAGGGCAGGGCAACACATATCAGTTGGTGGACGATTTGACCGGCATTATGGGCGGCACAGCAACCCTCTTTAGCCGCACTGGAGATGATTTTGTGCGTATCTCCACCAACGTTGTCACAGACACAGGTCGTGCCACTGGTACTTTATTAGCCCCCACTGGTGCTGCGATGAAAGCCATACGCCAAGGCAATGCGTTTTATGGTTCCGTGGATATTTTAGGGAACCCTTTTGTCACAGGCTATGAACCTCTGACCAATGCCCAAGGTGCGGTGGTAGGTATAGGGTATGTGGGTTACAAAGCGGATTTAGAAGCCTTGCATCAATTACTGGCGTCCAGCCGTATACTGACTTCAGGTTTTGTCGCTTTACTCGACAGAAATGGCGCTATCCGTGCTCAGTCCAGCCATATTAAAGCTGAAGAGCTGGAACAAATTCTGAAAACGAAAAACCCGGACTGGACCATTCAAACGGAACAGTTTACGCCTTGGGGTTACCAGATCGTATCAGCGTACCCCAACGATGAACTCAGTGCTGCAGTTCGCGACAACGTGATTAAGCGCTCAGCTGCCATTGCTGTAGGTGCTGCTATTTTGTTGCTGGTCGTGTACTGGTTAACCCACAGCATAGTCGTCACTCGAGTGAACGACACCATCAGAGCCATTAAAGCCATTACTGAAGGTGAGGGCGATTTAACCCGTCGTTTCTCCAATTACAGCTCTGATGAATTTGGTGAAATGGCGCGTTGTTTTGACCAGTTACTTGAGCAACTGCGGTTAACTATAGTGGAACTGCGTTCTATGACTCATGGGCTGGTGCAGGCATCAGTAGAACTGGCTCATGTGGCTGAAGAGTCCAGCGCAGAGGTTGTGAAGCAAACCTGTGATTTAGAAGTCACAGCTTCTTCTATTCATGAATTGGCGACTACAGCTTCAGTGGTGGCTCAGAATGCAGAGCAGGCCGAACAAGCCAGCGTTGAAGCTTCCCGCCTGACTCAGGGGGCGATGAAAACTCTGGACGCTGCAGTTAAAAACGCTGCACAGCAGTTACTGGATTCTCAGCAGTCTCAGCGTTCTATTGCCAGTTTATCGGCCTCAAGCACCGAAATAGGCAAAGTACTAGAGGTGATTAACACCATAGCGGAGCAAACCAATCTGTTGGCGTTAAATGCTGCTATCGAAGCCGCGCGAGCGGGTGAACAAGGCCGTGGTTTTAGTGTAGTTGCCGATGAAGTTCGTCTGTTAGCGGGCCGCACTCAGTCGTCTACCGGTGAAATCAAACGTATGATTGAGCAGTTGCAGCAGGGTGTAAACGAAGTACAAAGCTTAAACACAACAGCACAGGCGACCGTAAAAGATAACGAAGTAAAAGCCGGTGAAGCCAGCCATGCTATGGATTTAGTGCTTAAAGCCATAGAAGAAATTAATCATTTGAATAGCCAAATCAGCTCCGCTGCGGCAGAACAAAGTGATGTAGCAGACGGGGTAAACCAAAAAACCAACCATATCCATTCGGCGGCACAACAAAATGCGATACACAGTGCCACGACAAAAGACTCCAGTCAGGGCTTAAAGCGGATAGCTGAGGATTTTAGTGCTGTATTGTCGAAATTTAAGGTGTAAAACTTCTCACCCTAAGTAGAAAGCAGGCTTATCAGGCCTGCTTTTTTATCATTGTGTTTTTGTGCTCTGCTCGTGGGTCGAAGACTGCGTTGTGATCCACTCAATCAAGCTATCCAGCACCACCCGGCCTCGTCCTGCTTTGGGGTCGTTGATAAAACTGGCGACCACCCAGGTACGGCCGCTTTGGTCTGTGACATAACCAGCTAAGGCTGTGACATTACGCAAAGTGCCGGTTTTTAAGCGTGCATTGCCTTTGGTGTGCCCCTGAGTGAAACGGCGTTTTAAGGTGCCATCCACTCCAGCGAGTGGCATGCTACTGATAAGCTCTGCTTGATATGGGGACTGGTGAGCATGCTGCAGCAAGGCGGCCATCAGCTCTGGACTAATACGCTCAGTGCGGGATAGGCCTGAGCCGTTTTCTAATGTCAGACTGCTGTGATCCAACTTGATACTGCTCAAAAAGCTGCGAACTTGTTGCTCTGATCTTTTGACCGTCAGTTCACTTGCACCTTCAGTTTGTGTTGCCCCTAGGGCCAAATACAACTGGCGGGTGATGGCATTGTCAGAGCTTTTATTGATATCCCGCAACACTTCAGCCAATGCGCGGCTTTGATGTTCAGCCAGCAGCACAGAGGCTTCTGGTGCCGCCTGTTCCAGCACCGGCACTTGATGTTGCCCCGAGATTTGTTGCCATAACTGCTGCACCAGTAGGCGGCTGAAATCCACTCTGTTGATCAGCTGTAAATAATCACTTTTTTGGCAACTTTTAGGAAAGTCGCCTTTTAATACCAATTCCAGGCTATGGGGTTGACGTTTAAAGGCTAATTGCTGCGGATGCGGATACCAATCAGCACAGCCGCCGTCGACAAGACGAACTTCAGTGGTGACCAGCTCCAGGCCTTGTATCGCAGGATAGAACCAGCCAGTGACGCTGTCAGCTGTGGACTGCAAGCGGATGCCGAGCATATTGCGTTGCAAAAACAACGCATCGGGCAACAGGTTGTAGTATTCCCTTGGGGTTTCATCAAAAGGCAAAGCGGTCAGTTCAGGCCGTGCCGGATTAAACCAGCTGCGATCAATCTGGATGGCTGGTACATGCCGTATGCCCTGATCATAAGCCTGCTGCAACAAAGACCAGAGCTGCTGCACGGTAAAGTCCATATCGCCCAACCCCTTCAGCACCAAAGGCTGTTGCATTTGTGGCGCAAGTTCTTCATAAGAGCGCAACTGAGTTTTAGCCCTATAGCCTGGATCTAGTTGCTCCAACGCCACAATACTGGTGACCAATTTCATAGTGGAGGCGGGCTGCATGGCTTTTTTGGGCTGATAACTGAGTTGTTCTGTTGGCGAATCAAGTGGATAAGCGACAAAAGCCAAAGCATTTGCTGGCAGTTGAGCCTGATGTAGTTGCTCAGACAGTTGAGTCAATAGCTCTTGCTGCTTAACCTGCAGGGTTGCAGAACTACTGCTGCAGGCACAGAGCAGTAACGCCGACAGCAGGGCCGATAACGATGCTATGCCAGATCGCAACTGGCGAAGAGGGTGCATTACAGCTCCTTTTAGTTCACCACAAAGTCAAAATAGGTGTTTGGATAGGTTTCGTTTTGCAGCGTGAAATGCCACCACTCAAGCTCGTAAGGGGCAAAGCCCTGTTGTTGCATTAAATCTTTGAGTAACAAACGGTTGGCTTTCTGCTGTGAGGTAATAGCTGTGCTGTTTAAGTGGGAGACAGGGTCAAATAAATCATAAGTGCCGCCCATATCTACAGGAGACCATTGGCCAGCCGCATTTTTTCGCAGCAAGGTTAAATCCAGGGTTGAAGCGCGGCTATGGCCTGAATGAGCAGCAATATAGCCTTGATTGAGCACACTTTTATCCAAGTTTGGGTAATAACTGTTTTTAGTGCTGTGATCGCTGGTATCAGCAACCCATTGCATAAAGTGGTTTGATGCGCGCTGCGGTCTGTAACAATCCAGCACCTGCAGGACATACCCCAAACGTTCTGCCTGCAACGCTGCTTTGGCCAGTGCTGCGGCTGCAGTTTTTTCTAAGTAGCAGCTATTCGCTTGATATCCCGGTACCAGATTGCCGGTAAAGTTGTTCGTGCCGGCGTACGCCATGCTAATTTGTACTTTGCTTGTTACTGTCCGCAAATCGACTATATCGGCGGGTTTATTTGCCTCAATATGAACCGGACCTTGTGGTTTTACAATTTGTGTTGCAGCGGTTTGGGTTGCTGGCGCAGAACTTTGCTGCTGCCCCGTATTGCTGCACGACAGCACTAAACAACAGCTCATCAGTAAGGCTTGTGTTTTCATCCAATCATCACCCAACCGCTGATTAAAAAGGCGAGCAGTGCCAGAGCGCCACAGAACAAGGAATAAGGCAGTTGGGTTTTTACATGCTCTAATAAATCGCAGCCTGAAGCGACGGCACTGACTACTGTTGTGTCTGAGATAGGGGAGCAGTGATCACCCCAAATGCCGCCACTTAAAATAGCAGCAAGGATCAGTGAGGGCGGTAATCCCAGCATTTCAACCAGTGGCATGCCAATAGGAATGAGAATGGCGAAAGTCCCCCAGGAGGTGCCAGTGGTAAAAGAGATAATGGCACCAGCGATAAAAAGTAATGCAGGAATAAGCACAAGAGGAGTAGATTCTTTGACAAAAGACGCGACATAAACCCCGGTGCCTAAGTCTTTCATGGCGCTGCCAAGGGCCAGTGACAACAACACTATACTGACTAATGGCAGCAACTCGCCCATGCCTCTGAAGCCAATATTAACCAGTTGCTGGTGACTAAAACGACGACTCCATGCCATCAGGCCATAAGCCACCACACAGGCCAGAGTAGTGGCGTACAGCGCAGCTTTAGCACCAGAACCTTCGATTAAATTGCCATTACCTGTCCACAGCATAAAACCAACCATCCCCACCACCAGAGTGAGTAAAGGGACTAACATCAGTGACATGTTGCTTGGTGGAGTATCAATATCACTGTGGCTTGATACGGTATTCAGATCAATTTCTGCCTGCTTCATCGGGCCATAGACCTTGTCGGTATAAATGGTGTAGAACACTACAATAAGCGTGAACAAAGCATAAAAGTTTAGCGGTATAGAACCAATTAATACCGCAACGGCAGACTCCGGCAGATTATAGGTGCTCAGTAATCCCAGCACATAAGCTCCCCAGCCATTAAGCAAAACAAGGATACATATAGGAGCACTGGTGCTGTCTACTATATAAGCCAGACGGGCGCGGCTCATTTTGAATTTATCGTACAAACCGCGCGATACGATACCGGCTGTCAAAGCACTCAGGTTAGATTCGATAAAGACCAGAATACCTATGCCGTAGCTAATAAAACCAGCCTGGCGTTTAGTGCGGGCCACCCCTTTGCGGATAAACCAATCCACCATGGCTGATACACCACCTGAATCGCGCATATAGGCCATCAGCGCACCTATCAGCAGGGAGAACAATAAAATCCTGCTGTTATCGGCAGAGGACGTGACAGAGATAATACGTTCTAAACTTTGCACCGGGCCTTGCAACAAAGCGCCAAATACGCTCAGCTCGGGCTGCTTTAAATACAATAAGACCTCAGCACAAGTGACGGCTAAAATCAGCGCCAGTACAACTTCTTTACGCCAGATGACGACTGCTATGGCTAAAATGGCGGGTAGTAAACTTAAACTATCAGGCACTGCAGCTTTCCTTTACATGGAGTTAAGCTATTGATGCTGTTTATACTGCAGCAATTAGCTGTGGCTTTCCAGTTAGCTTTGGCTCTTTATTTTGGGTATTGGCGGATTTTTATCCGGGATCTGTAGTAAAACTGCACTTGAGAGGATGAAAGAGGGGCAATAAAAAAAATTAGCTACTACCTGGATTAGAATACTAGCTAATTCACTGTTCTCACAGCTGCAGTTTTGGGCTGGATCTGCAGCTATTCAAACAAAAACGTCAACACGCGCTAAGTTATTTAAAGGTCAAGCCACCAGCTTTCACGCTTTGTACGCCTTTAATGTTTTCTGCCAGTTGCACGGCCAGTGCTTTTTCAGAACCGCTGTCAACCATACCATCAAGAGTGACGACACCTTTGGTGGTGTTTACTGCAATGTCCGAACTATCGACATTGTTAGAATACATATAGGTGGATTTGATTTTGGTGGTGATTTTAGTCGTGCTGCTATCCACATAACGGCTCTACACTAATTTATACTTTACTGCTGCCATGATGCCGGCATCGTCAATAATCTCAGCATAACTAGGGCCGCCTATACCATCTTCAACTGTGACGGTGATGTCATCGTGGCGTAAGTATGGACTGAGCTGATCTGTATTCATACCTGGCGCCTTAATAACTTCATACCCGTCATAAACTCCTGAAAAACTTCCGCTAAACGCACTCTGACCTTTTTTGCCTAAGCGTTGGGTCAGTACAAAGTCAAAAAATGGAATCTGCTATTGTGGTGGAAGTGATTGAGTCTGATGTGGTTCTGACCGGTACAGTAAACAGCTGGTCCGAGCATGATAAGGCGCTGGTATCGGTGTGGAGCACTCCGGGTGTATCTCATGTCACCGATCATATTTACGTGTTGTAATTCCGCTTTTTATTGCTGTCCTTTGTCTTCCTAAGGCAATTGTTTTCACTCCATTCAGATACAGATTTACAGTCTGTATTTTGCTTTTGTAGTGGTTACAACTTGTTACCCTTTTCGCAGGAATGAAACCTCCGACTGTTTTATAGTGGTCTTACTAAAAAAATATCTAAGCTAGCTTGATTTACCGGATGGGTCTGGACCATGACAACGATAAAACTAACACTTATTGCGTTTTGTTTAGCAACAACTTTGGCCTCTTGTTCTAAGCCTGAAGTGGCCAAAGTGCAGGAAGAAATTGCAAAACCCTTACAACTGGTGGCACAGGATTTACTGACCTTATCTGAAAGTACTTTAGCCCGTGGTCCTGTTATTTCGGGCTCTTTGCAGCCAGTGGTGAAAGCCGAACTGAATGCAGAAGTGTCTGGCATTGTTATGCAAGTGTTGAAAGACAATGGAGATGTAGTCAAAACCGGTGACGTGCTGGTGAAACTGGACCAAACAGCCTATCGCGACAAATTATTGTCTGCTCAGGAAGCTGAACGTTCGGCTGTGGTCACTCTGGAGCAGTCCAATCGTCAACTCAAACGTATGCAGTCTTTATCTAAACAGAGTTTAGTCACACAGGAAGGACTGGAAGCGGCTGAAAACAAAGCCAATCAAGCCCAGTCTGATTTAGCCTCAGCCCGCGCCCGTTTAGTAGAAGCCCGCCAGCAGATGGAAAAAACCGATGTCAAAGCACCATTTTCCGGTGTAGTTGCGACCCGCAAAGTGTCTGCAGGTGATACTGCTCAGATTGGCAAGGGCCTGATGGTACTGATTGACCCGGCCAGTATTCGTTTTGAAGGTTATGTCGCCGCAGATCGGGTTGGTCAGGTTAAAGTGGGCAATAAAGTCACTTTTAAAGTCAATGGTTACAGCGGTCAGTTTTTTACCGGCACGGTAGAACGTATTAACCCGTTAGCCAACGAAAGCACCCGTCAGGTGCAATTGCTGGTGACTATGGACTTAAAAGAGCAGTCTTTAGTGGCGGGTTTATATGCGGAAGGCCATGTCGAAGCACAAAACAGCAATGCGCTGATGGTGCCTGAATCTGCGCTTATTCGTGAAGGTGACAAAAGCTTTGTCTGGCAATTTGCCAACAACGAGCTGAAAAAGATTGAAGTGGACTTGGGCAGCAAGGACGAAAGGTGGGGCACTCATGAGGTATTGTCCGGTGTCACATCAGGTGCTCAGATTTTACGTCACCCGCAAGGGGCTTTAACCGATGGCGGTAAAGCGGAACTGGCGGTCGCAGAAGTTGCAACGCTGGATCAAACCGCAGCTAAAGTCAGCGCAGGAAACTAAGCCATGTTCTTATCTGATTTTAGTATCAAACGCCCTATGGTGGTGGTGGCTGTTACCCTGGCCATGATGATTTTTGGTTATTTTGCGATGACCAATTTAAAAACCAACCAATTCCCTGATGTGCAACCCCCTGTATTGGTGATGAACATTCCTTACCCTGGTGCTTCCCCTGAAACTGTAGAGCGGGAAATCCTGAACAGGGTAGAAGACTCGATGGCGACTATCACAGGCATGCGTGAGCTCCGTTCTTATGCCCGCGAATCTAATGCAGTGATAGTGGCAATTTTTGAATTTGATAAAGACTTGATTGAAGCCTCGCAGGAAATGCGTGATGCAGTAGCAGTGGTGCGTGACAAGCTGCCAACAGAAATGAAAGAGCCTTTCCTGCGCCGTGATGATCCAAATGCTCAGCCTATTATGTCGCTGGCGTTGTCTTCAACCTCTATGGACCCTATTGAATTATCACAAATAGCCGAGCATCAGATCGCCCGCGAAATCCGTTCTGTGCCGGGGGTGGCGCTGGTGAACCTGGAAGGTGAACAAGAGCGGGAAATGACGGTGTTCTTAAACTCCAATGCGATGCGTGAAGCCAATGTGTCCGCTATGGATGTGGTGAATGCATTACGGGCGCAAAACGTGGCCGCGCCGGTCGGCCGTGTGGTTAATGGCATGGAAGAGCAGGGCATTCGTATTCAGGGCCGCTTGCGCGATGTGCGTGAATTTGAACAAATGGTGGTGAAACGTAGTGGTGATCAGGCGATTCGTTTAGAGCAGGTTGCAGATGTAGTGGATGGGGCCGCTGAGCAGCGCCGTTTATCCATTTTTAATGGCGTGTCGTCATTAGGTATAGATGTAGTTAAAGCCCGTGATGCGTCAACCATTAGCGTGACGGACGACATCAAAGTAAAAATTGAAGAGCTGAAGAAAACTTTACCTGCTGATTTTGAACTGGTGGTGGTGCGTGATTCAGGTGAAGACGTCGCCGCCAGTATGCGCAACGTGACAGAAGCCTTATCCATGGGCGCCTTACTGACCATTGTCACCGTCTTTGTGTTCCTGAATTCCTGGCGCTCCACCTTAATTACTTCGCTGGCGTTACCTACCTCAGTACTGGCGTCTTTTATTGCGGTGTGGGCCTGTGGTTTTACACTGAATTTTATGTCGTTACTGGGCTTGTCCTTGGCTATAGGTATTCTGATTGACGATGCCATCGTAGTGCGGGAAAACATTGTGCGCCATATGGAAATGGGCAAAGACAATATGACGGCGGCCCGCGACGGCACCCGTGAAATTGGTATGGCCGTTATTGCGACCACTATGTCTATTGTGGCTGTGTTTATTCCTATTGCCTTTCTGGATGGTATTACCGGTCAGTGGTTTAAACCTTTTGGTTTAACAGTGGCCTGTTCTGTATTGGTGTCGTTGTTTATCTCCTTTACGCTCGACCCTATGATGTCTGCCTACTGGCACGATCCGGATCATGATAAAAATGCCAAACGCCGTGGTCTGGGTAAAGTGTTGCAAGGCTTTAATATCTGGTTTGATCATCAGGCTGAGCGTTATTCCAAGCTGATTGGCTGGGCCTTAAAACACCGTAAGTCGATGTGGATCCTGGCTTTTGGCTCATTTTTTGGCGCTATCGCCTTACAGGATATGTACGGTGGCTCAGGTTTTCTGCCGGAAACTGACGATGGCGGTATAGTGATTTCAGTACGCGCGCCTTCAGAGGCCAGTCTTGAATACACCAGCATTAAAGCGGAGCAAGCCGCTGCTATTGCCCGTCAAATTCCTGAACAGTTGTATACCCAAACCACAGTAGGTACGCAGGGCAATATTACCAGAGCGCAGGTTTTTGTCAGGCTAACCAAAGAAATGGAGCGTAGCCGTAACTCGCGTGAAATTGCCGCTGAATTAAGAGCCAAAGTGCAGCAATTAGTTGGCGCTGAGTACACAGTGTCTGCTGATTTAAACGGCGGTGGTGGTGGTAAAGCACTGCAAATTCAGTTCCGTGGCCCGGATAGCCGTGTGCTGGAAGGTCTGGTCATGGATTTTATGGAGAAATTAAAAACCATACCTGGGGCTGTAGACGTAGGTTTATCTTCTCAGGATCCTAAACCTGAGCTGCAAATTGAGTTTAACCGTGGTTTGGCGTCGAGTTTAGGCTTGTCGATGAATGATGCTGCCAGTGCGCTGCGTTTAGCTTTTGCTGGTGCTGAGATTGGCGACTGGATTGATCCAACAGGGGAAACCCGTAATGTATATGTCCGTATCAAACCGGAAGAGCGCATGACAGTGCAGGATTTAGAGCGTTTACCGCTGTTGTCCAGCCGCACCGGTGCCATGATCCCACTGGAGCAAATTGCCACAGTGACAGTAGGCAAAGGGCCTGCGGTGATAGAGCACTTAGACCGTGAAAGTATGATGGCCGTTGGCGCTAACGTACAAGGCCGCAGTTTTGGTGAAGTGGATGCCGACGCGAAGAAATTGCTGAAAACCATTCCATTCCCACCTGGTTATGATGTAGTTCGCGGTGGACAAAGCCGGGATCAGGAAGAAGTCTTTGGCAGTATCTTTGGTGCCCTTGGTTTAGCTGTGATGCTGATGTATCTGATTTTAGTAGTGCAGTTCCATAGCTTTCTGGCGCCAGTGTCTATCATGATGTCTTTGCCTTTATCCTTGATTGGTGTGGTGTTGTCCTTGCTTGTCACGGGGGCCACCTTAAACCTGATGAGTTTGATAGGTGTCGTCATGCTGATGGGCATAGTGGTGAAAAACGGCATTTTGTTGATTGACTGTGCCCGCAAAAAAGAAAGCGAAGGTTTAGGTCTGGAAGAAGCCTTAATAGCAGCTGGTCGTGAGCGGTTACGTCCTATCCTGATGACGACTTTTGCCTTAGTTGCCGGTATGTTGCCTGTGGCTATTGGTATTGGCGAAGGGGCTGCCTTCTACAAACCTTTGGGTATTTCAGTGATAGGTGGGGTATTAACCTCCACTGTACTGACATTGCTGGTGGTGCCAACTTTCTACGACAGTCTGGAGACCTTTAAACGCAAACTGAAAGCCAGACTTGGCCGTAACAGAAAACCAGCGCCGACAAGTTATGGCGAGCCGCTGATCTCTAAATAAGAGGTTTGGTTTGATGAAAAGGAGCACTGAGGTGCTCCTCAGATTAATGACAAACCCCACCTTTTTGATGGGGTTTGCTTTTTTAAGGACTTTTAGGGCGAGTTTTACGACAGTTGACGGCTGAAGCTCGATGACTTCATGACTGAGTGTTTTGGCACGTTGGGTTGTTCTGAAGAGGTCTGGTCGTGTGTCTGTGGTCGATTAG
>Ga0247725_1001066_pt1 | contig 15450 bp, 13 predicted proteins | sample OKSTACKMCFT3sol_FD_183021 | JGI IMG/M metagenome (GOLD analysis project Ga0247725, IMG submission 183021) | Subsurface sediment microbial communities from gas well in Oklahoma, United States - OK STACK MC-FT3-sol | ecosystem: Environmental > Terrestrial > Deep subsurface > Rock core/Sediment... | reverse complement strand
ACGATGGGTTCACGGCGCATGGACACCTCGGATTCGGTTGCGGCGCACAGCATGCGGAGCCCCTTGTCCGGGCGTACTGATCTGCGTCAAGCGCCCCCTTCGTCAAGGGCGCAAAGGTCGCAGGGAGGCGCGCTGCGTCGCAATCCGCGACAGCCGAGGGGCTTAGGGGTGCTGCTCCAGATCCACCAGCCGGCTGGTGGGGCCATCGGCCCGCAGGCGCTCGCGGACCAGGGCCGGCCATTGGGCGGCTTCTGCGGCGAGTTGCAGTAAAGGTTGCGAGTCGTAGCCAGTCACTTTGCTGATAGAGAGCCCTTTATCTTGGGCGGCGCGTTGCTCTGGCATTAAATCCGCCCAGGCCAGTCCGGCAATAAAATATAGAGCAGCGATCAGCGCACGGTAATTGATCACAGCGTGGGCCCCCTTGTAAGTCACTACGATTTCCTCCATTGCTCCCATATAGGGGCCTATAGGCGCGCAATAATTAAGCAGGCGCTGCCCACGGCAGAACTCAGTTCGAAAAGGGGCATAGGGCGCCTGGCCAGCCATCAATGGCCATAGACCGGTGCAAAATGGGACAGCGGCGGCCATTGTGTCTTCAGGGTGTTCAGCAGGACTTTCGCTTCAGCCACTTGGGCATCGCTCATGTCTCGCTCTATATCCGAGAGGATGCCCATGATAATTCCATCTCCAGGTGAGATATCCACCACCATGTACATCAGGGCTGCGCCCTTTATCGAATCTCGCGGCAATTTATATCTATTCGGTGACTCGCCAAGACTGGCGGCATATTCAACCACGGCCCTTACGTAACCTAACTTGGCCGCTCGCTCCAACCAGAGAGCCGCCTCGTCCGGATTATCAGCGACCTGCCTCAAGGCATAGGTATACATCCCCGGTGCATAGCCGCTTTCGGCGGAGGCTTTAAGTAGCCTTATGATTTCTTTCTGGCGGTTACCCGGTATCAAGAACCAACCCGCTCCACGGCTATAAATTTTTGCCAGACGCAATTGGGCTGCTCCATCGCCGGCCTCGGCGGCTTTTTCCAGCCAGCCCAGTTTCTCCTCGGCATGAAACAACACCCACATGGCCTCCGTATCGCCGTGCTCAGCGCGTGCATAGGCCAGGTCCAATACTTTTTCACGCCATGCGGCACGACCGGTGCACGTGCCGAAAAGGTCACAGAGGTCGCTGCTGTCGCTTAAACGCAGCATGGCGAATAAGTCGCCTTGTGCGGCGGCGGCTTCGTACCATTTTCTCGATTCCGCCGTTATATACATGCTGTTTAAACGATGTGACTCACCCAAATAATATTGAGCTGCTTTGTCACCGGCTTCTGCGGCAATACGCAAAGGCTCGATAGCAGAAATCGTCATATATTGCTGATATAACATCAGCCCCTTATCTTTGGCCGCACGCTGCTCCGGCGTTAAATCCGCCCAGGCCAGTCCAGCAATAAAATATAGAGCGGCGATCAGCGCACGGTAATTGATCACAACTTTGGTCCCTTGTAAGTCACTATGGTTTTTCCATTGCCCCCATATAGGGCCCCATGGGAGCGCAATAATTAAACAGGTGCTGCCCACGGCGGAGCTCAGTTCGAAAAGGGGCATAGCGCGCCTGGCCGCCCATCAATGGCCATAAACCGGTACAAAATGAGACAGCGGCGGCCATTGTGTCTTCAAGGCATTCATCAAGACCTTCGCTTCAGAAACTTGGGCCTCGCTCATGTCGTGCTCTATCTCCAATAAAAATCTCTTGATGCTGTTGTTTCCTGGTGAAACTTCCCTCGCCATACGCATCAAGGCATCACCCTTTATCGAGTCTTGCGGCAAGTTATACCTATTCGGTGACTCACCAAGACTGGCGGCATATTCAACCACAGCCCTTACGTAACCTAACTTGGCCGCTCGTTCCAACCAGAGAGCCGCCTCGTCCGGATTATCAGCGACCTGCATCAAGGCATAGTTATACATCCCCGGTGCATAGCCGCTTTCGGCGGAGGCTTTAAGTAACCTTCTAATTTCCTTCTGGCGGTTACCCGGTATCAAGAACCAACCCGCCCCACGGCTGTAAATTTTTGCCAGACGCAATTGGGCTGTTCCGTCGCCGGCCTCGGCGGCTTTTTCCAGCCAGCCCAGTTTCTCCTCGGCATGAAACAACACCCACATGGCTTCCGTGTCGCCGTGCTCGGCGCGTGCATAGGCCAGGTCCAATACTTTTTCACGCCATTCGGCGCGGCCGGTGCACGTGCCGAAAAGGTCACAGAGGTCGCTGCTGTCGCTTAAACGCAGCATGGCGAATAAGTCGCCTTGTGCAGCGGCGGCTTCGTACCATTTTCTGGCGTCGGCGGTTATATAACGCTTGCTCAGTCGAATCGCTTCCCCTAAATAGTATTGAGCTGTTTTATCCCCGGCTTCTGCGGCGAGTTGTAATAAAAGTTGCGAGTCGTACCAGTCACTTTGCTGATAGAGAGCAAGCCCTTTATCTTTGGCGGCGCGTTGCTCCGGTGTTAAATCCGCCCAGGCCAGTCCGACGATAAAATATAGAGTAGCGATCAGCGCACGGTAATTGATCAAGTGCTTACCTCTACCAAGAATATTCCGACAGCATCAGTGACCGTACACTGGTAAAAAGTAAGAGAGAGGAGGGTGTGTGTCCCGCCATTCAACCGCAAAATCTTCTGCTTCTTTTAGCTGGGTATTGGACATTTTTTTTCGCAAGTCATCTAATGCCCAGCGCGCATACTCTGGCGATCCCCCTCCCCCTTGAAGTCGAGCGATCAGCGAAAAAAGGGCATAACTCTTTACTGTATCCGGAGAGATATCAAGAGCCCCCTCTTCATTGAGTAAATCCCTAGCATAGGCATATACACCACCAATCAGCCCCGTTTCGGCTGCCTTCTTCCTCCACTGAAAAGCCCCGGCAAGATCCCCTTTCTCATGGAGTACACCAGCATAAAATTGCATACCTTTGGGAAGGCCTGCCTCTGCTGTTTTTCTGAGCAAATTATCAATAGTCTTCTTGCGATTACCGGGAATTAAAAACCAACCTTCCCCTGCTTCGTAACGCTCAGCTAGCAACCACTGCGCATCTAGATCCCCAGCACCTGCCGCCTTTTCCAACCAAACCAATCCCTCACCGGCATGAAATAAAACTCTCATGGCTTCCGTGTCGCCGTGCTCGGCGCGTGCATAGGCCAGATCCAATACTTTTTCACGCCATTCGGCACGGCCAGTGCAAGTACCGAAAAGATCACAGAGATCGCTGCTGTCGCTTAAACGCAGCATGGCGAATAAGTCGCCTTGTGCAGCGGCGGCTTCATACCATTTTCTCGATTCAGCCGTTATATACATGCTATTTCGACGGAGAGTTTCACCTAGATAGTACTGGGCCGTTTTATCGCCAGCCTCTGCAGCAACACGCAAAGGCTCAATAGCAGAAATACCTTTATATTGTTGATATAGTATCAGCCCCTTTTCTTTTGCAATCAGTTGCTCAGGCGACAAGTCCGCCCATGCTAGTCCAGCGATAAAATATAGGATGGCGATAAGCACACGGTAGTTGATCACAGCGTGGGCCCCTTGTAAGTCACTATGATTTTCTCCATTGCGCCCATATAGGGGCCCATGGGCGCGGCGCGGTACTCGCAGTACCCCAATAGGCGTGCGCCTAGCTTTTTGACTCGCTGGCGATACCTTGCCCTCATAGAGTCACTATCACGCTCTGCTAATCGGCGCACTGGCTTAGCCATAAAAGAGTCCAGCCGTAGTCGGCTCTCGCAATAAGCGAGCCCCGCTTGGGGGGGCCGAGCGCCATCCCGATTCATGCGAATGAGGGTCTCCTCAAATCGCTGAACAGCATCTGCTTCGGTTTCTATCCAGCCCAGGCAGCGTTCGATGGCTTGCTGTTGCAAGAAGTGATCGCTGTCAGAGAGGAGCCCCGTATGACTGCTCAAAGCCATCAGCAGCGGGCCGAGAGCATCAGGTTGTAGGCCCTGTATCCAGCTCTGCATAACGTTTTGGTTTTCGTAAGAAACCAAGGTTTCGGCAATCGCCGCACCTCTTCCGCCATCGGTGAGCCTGTCGTACAGCTCCTTGACGAAGGCGTAGCCGCGCACATAGAGGAAGGGCACGTCCATGGCGAGGGCGCCGGTGACGCTGAGCTGGCGGAGGTAGGCCATGGCCTCCTGGTCAATCCATTCGAGGTCTTCGTTGTTGTTGGCCTGGATTTCCTTGCGCACCAGCTCCAGCAAGGCGACGACGCTTTCGTAGCCCACTTCGAAGGCCATGAAGCCCTTGAGGCCCGCGCCCCACACCAAGGCAGCGTCGACGGAGAAAAGGAAGCGCCCTTTATCCAGCCGTAACCTCACACTGCCCTTCATACCACCACCCACAGCAGCGACCAGCTCCATATCCAGCTTGGCCAGGGTTCTCCAGCCATTGACGGGAATTTGATTGGGGATGGGTGCGGGCTGGAGGGTGCTGGGGGGCGGAAACCAGTCGAGTTGGCCAGTGACTTTACAGCCGGCTTGGGCACCGACGAACAAGTCGAACGTAGCAAGATCGCCGGCTTTGGAGGCGACATCGATACCGGAAAAACTGGTGAGGCCGGTTTTCTGGTCCAGGGTGAGGTCACGGGCGAGCATCAAGCTCGCACCTGCAAACCCCCAGGCCTTGGCACTCAGATTGAGTGACAACTTGCCGAGGTTGAAGGTACGCGACGTGCCGTCATAGGCCCGGTAGCTGAGCTGGATCGGCTTGGCCGTGCTCCGACCGGGCAATTCCAGATTGAAAAGGGTTACCTCCCCCCGCCAAGCCGCCACCTCCAGGCTTGCCTGAACCTTGGTCAGTTGCAGGCCCTTGTTCCATTGGGGTCCTTCTGCCTTGAGTGCTGCATGCTGACTGAACCCGGCAGGCAACAGGCAGCGCACCAACTGAGCCTGCGGGCTGTTGTCGAAGAGCATCAGATTCCGCAGCTGCCGGTCCTCGAAGATCATGGCCTGGAGGGTCTCGCCCCAGGCCTGCCGTTTATCCACGGCGTTCAGGCTATCGACCTTGAAGCCCAAGGCATCCAGCGCCCTGAAGAAGGCATCTGGCTGAAACAGGCCGTCCTCGTCGAACCAAGGACCCTTTTCATCGAGCGGGTGAGCGCCTTGCTGCTTCAACCAGTCGCTGAAGACTGGATCGTCGTCGGCCTGCTTGGCGATGGACTTGGGGAGCGCCTTGAGGTCTTTGAGTGCAGCGCCCATGGTGCTGGCGCCTTGTTGGGCAAGGTGCTTGAGGCTGAGGTGGGTCAACGCACGCCCCACAGCGGCCCGGCTCAATTCGCGCAAGGGGATATTGCCCTTGGCCAGGCGCTCGATGGGCTTGGGCCTGTAGCTTTCAGGCTCCCAAAGGAGCAGACGGGGCGGCATCATCTCCCGCACACGCATCTCGGCGGCGGCCTTGAGGGACTCTGCCTTTTCGTTTAACTGGTGCCACTCCTTTTGCTGAGCGGTGAACAGAACACTGGGCGGTGCGGCTTTGTTGGCGGTGGCAGAGGCCCATTCGTCATGCTTTTGCTTGATGCTCTGCTCCAGCTTGAAGCGCTTATCTATCAGGCTGACATAGTCCTGGAACTCTTTGGTGCCCTTGTAGTGGTCATCCGGGCTGAGCGCGAACTCGGGGACGGCGATGCCGCAATCGGCCAGCTCGACAACGGCGTTGATGTAGCCCGCCATCAAGCCTTCCAACTCCAGGATGTTCAGGCGGACCCCTCGCAGGGCCCTGGCATCCACTTTGCCGGTTTCCACAAGTTTCTGGTGAAGGGCCTTGTAGTCGCGCAGATGCTGCCAGGCGGTGCCGACGGTGCGGCTGCCTGGGTCGAACATCACGAAACCATGGGCAAGGGCCTTGTCCCGCTCGGCTATGTAGCGATCCACCGCATCACGGGCTTGCAAGGCACGCGCGGTGTAGAAGACGCCATTCTCGCGCCTGTAACCCAGGGCGTCGGCACGCTGGAAGGCGATCTGATCGAGTTCGGCAACCCGCTTCTGGGCGGCCTTCAGGCGGCGCTGGCTACGAAAGAGATTGCGTTCAGCTCGCATGGCAGCCGTGCTGTCACCCTTGCTGCGGGCCCGCTCCCATTCATGGCGATACCGCACCTGTTGGGCAGCCTCGTCCTCGATGGCGGCCTGGGCCTGTTTGTAACGGGTGCGTTCATCTGTAGCGCCATCACTGAACTCAAGGAAGGAATCGGGCTTTGGTGTGAGGAAGTAATCCAGCAAGCCGGATTCGGCGATCTTGCTCATGCGCGCCGCTTTATCCGTGCCCACCGCCTGCTGCTTCAGTGTGGTGGCGGCCTCTTCCAACTGTTCGGCAACCCGCTTGGGCAGCAACCAGAAACGGCGCTGGCCGGTGATGTAGGCAATGTCGTAGTAGTGCTGGCCACAACCAGGCTCGGTGTCCTTGCAGAGCACTTCATTGCCTTTGCTCACGGGAGCTTCATCGGCGGGGAAAACAATGGGGTCAGGTTTCGCTGTGCTGGCGGCCTGTGTGGACGTTCCTGTCATTTCAGATTTCCAATCGCTGTACTTTTTCGAATGCCGGCATCTGGCTAAGCAGTACCTGCATGGATTCGGGCTGCTCGCTCAGGTCGAACCGACTCAGCAAGGGCAATAGATGCGCCCAGTGACGGCTTTCGTCGATGCCGTGAGCCACCAACAGACGCAGGTTGCTCAGCACCAACGGCAAGTGCTCGTCGGGTATATGGCCCACGCTCTCGGCGTCCTGACTGCGCACCCAGTACCACTCACGTAGCGCATCGACAGCGTCCAAGGTGTCGGCTTCTACGCTGAGGGGATAGGCGACTGCGGAGGCGTTCTCGCTAGCACGCTCATGGGGGCGCCAGATCCGCCAGTTCGAATCGGCTGGGTTGCCAGGGGGGGTGTAAACGCAATCCCAAGGGCCATATAAGGCATTGGCAGGGACAGTCAGCGCCAAGGCGCAGAAGAAGGCTGGATCGTAAAAGCGTGCCAGTGAATCGCCGTATGTACTGGAATGCATCCGCAGCAATTGGCGAGCGTGCGCCAAAGCGGCTTCGGGCTCGGCCCGGGAAGCCAGCAGGATGCCCGAACGATCGGTGCGGCAAAGCGCCTCCAGCGTGGTGGCCTCACCGCTACCCGCGTCCATCTGGACCCAAAGCGGACTGACGTCATTCAAGCCTTCGAACGGTGTGCCCTGGAAAAGGCGAACGATCCTGGGAGGCGTTGGTATCTGGTAGAGGGAAACCAATGCCTGCGGGTTTCTCACCCGATCAATCACGCCGTAGAGGGTTTCACCCCCAGCATCGCCGCAGGGATCGATGGTGCAGGCCTGCGCCAGGTAGGTATTCAGCCACGTAGACATGGGCAATCCTCTCGGCTGCAGACGCCATTGGCCTGTTTACCGCAGATAGCGACAAGCGGGAGTCCTTGCAGACTCCTCCGGATGAAGACATTCGGCAGAGCGGGGATGGTGGGGCTGCCGGCCTTGGCCTTGTCTGCAGCCCAGGGAATCAGCGGGGCAAGAATCCTCAACCCTGCTCCCTCCCCTGCCGCGCCCCCCGAGTTCAGGTTGATGGTGGCGCCGCTGAAGGTGACGCCGCCCGGGTCGAGCTTGAGGAAACTGCCGCCGCCGCTGGCGGTGAGCTCCATGCCGGCGTCGATGACGACCTTGTCGCCGGCGTAGTAGTGGATCTCCTGCCCTGCTTCGACGAACTGCCCAGCACCGAGCTTGATGTGCTGCTCGTTGCCCACGGTGAGGTGGTCATCCAGCTTCAGCTCCGTCTTGCGGTCCTTGTGCAGGGTGTGGTGCTGCTCGCCGAAGAATTCGCTGTAGACGCTGCCTTCGACACGGTCGTGGCGCTGGTTACCGACGCGGATCTTCTGGTCGTGTTCGATGTTTTCGTCCCAGTCGCGCTGGGCGTGGACGTAGATCTGTTCCTGGCCCTTGCGGTCTTCGATGCGCAGTTCGTTGTAGCCCCCGCCGCCGGGGCTGCTGTCGGTCTTGAGCAGGGTGCGGGTCTTGTTGGCGGGCAGTTCGTAGGGCGGCTGGTGGACGCCGTGGTAGAGGCAGCCGGTGACGAGGGGTTGGTCGGGGTCGCCTTCGAGGAAGGTGACCAGCACTTCCATGCCGATGCGGGGGATGGTGATGGCGCCGTAGGCGTTGCCGGCCCAGCTGCTGGCAACCCGCAGCCAGCAGCTGGTGTGCTCGTCGGCCTGGCCTTCACGGTCCCAGTGGAACTGGACCTTGATTCGGCCGTGGCGGTCGCAGTGGATTTCTTCGCCCTGGGGGCCGGTGACGACGGCGGTCTGGCTGCCGAGGATGCGCGGTTTGGGGTGCTTGAGGTCGGGCCGGGCAGGCACGTCCCAGGGGATGGCCTGGAAGCGGTTGCGGTAGCCCTGTTTGAAATCTCCGTCGGGCTGTGAAAACGAAAGCCCGAGCGCTTGGGTGGCGCTGTTGCGCAGGGTGTCGATGGCGCTGTCGAGGCTGGCGAATTCTTCCAGCACCTGGGGCTGCTTGCCTTCGTGGTGGAGGGCGGTGATCAGCCAGAGGTCATTCCATTCTTGCTTGGGATGGTCGGAGAGGCTGAGGAGGTGGCCGCTGACCAGGCGCGGTTCGTCGCTGTCGCCGTCGGCGAGGCGGTAGTCGCGGCGGTGGCGTTCCTGGGCCTGGCGGGCGAGGCGGCGGCCACGATCGCGGTCGGTGAAGCGGCCGGGGTAGTCGTAGTCCTCCAGGTCCGGTTGAGGGAGGTCGTCCTGGGGCTTGTGGGCGGCTTCCATCAGCAGCCTGGGCTTTTCGAAGAAGTAGTCGCGGCGGGTGACGCGCAGGGTGCGGGCTTCCATCCGCAGGCCGAAGCGTTTGATGACGGGTTCGTCGGCGACCTGGCCGGTGTTGGCGAGGTAGGCGACGGGGCGGCCGAGCTTGGGGAAGGCGCTGGCGTCTTCGCCGAAGACCAGCAGGTGGCTATCGGGTTGGTGCTCGAAGTGGAAGTGCAGGCCCTCTTCTTCGCAGAGGCGGCTGATGAAGTGCAGGTCGCTTTCGTCGTACTGGGTGCAGTAGTCCCGGGGCGGCGGGGCCTTGGGGCCGAGGCGGAAGCGGTAGGCGTCGGCGAGGATGCCGTGGTCTTCGAGGACCTGGCCGATGATCTGCGGGACGCTCAGGTGCTGGAAGATGCGCTGGTTGTGGCGCAGGGCGAGGTAGGCGAGCCGGGGGACGAGGGTCAGGTGGTAGTGGGTGAGGCGGTTGCCGATCTCGCCGACGGCGATGCCGAAGACCTGCCCGTGGACGCCGCGCCCGTCGGGGGTGAAGGCGAGGAAGGCGGGTTTGTGCAGGAGGCTTTCGAGGTCGAGGCGGCTGCGCTCGCTGACCAGTTCGATGTCGAAACGGAAGGGCTGGTTGAGGGCTTCGTGGCCGGTGAAGGCGAGGACCTTGAAGTCAGGGTTGGCGCCTTCGATGTCGAGGCTGAAGTGCGCCTGGTTGGCGGGGTTGAACATGCGGGGCTCCGTCCATTGGAACTGGGAGGACGGAGCCTGCCGGGTTGGGCAAGGGCGATTCCATCAGGCGCTTCCGATAGCCGTGTACGGCCGCGCCACTGGACGGTGTCAACCGCCCGGGTTCAATCCACCCACCCCAGTGCCTCCCGCGCCTTGGCCAAGCGCGTGGCGCGTGCGGCGCCGGCGATGGCCAACAGGCCCTGGTCGCGCGTCCAGAGTGTTGCCCACGGCGCGGGGCCGCTGGCGAAGGCGGCGTCCAGTTCGCTGCGCAGGCCGTCGAACTCGGCGAAGAGGCCGGCCAGCATGACGTGCATCACCGGGCTGGTGGCGCACATCCGGGCCACTTCGGCGGCGCCGGCCAGCAGCCCCAGCAGGCGCATGCGCAGGGCCGGAGGCCAGCCGCTGTCCTGGCCGACACCCAGCAGCCAGGCGCTCAGGGCGGCGAGGACGTGGAGGTCTTCCAGGCTGCGGAAGGGTTTGACGTAGGCATCCCAGCCGTCCCCGGCGAGGCGCTCGCAATGGGCGCCGTCCAGGTGCAGGCGGGCGTGGGGGATGTCGGGCATCAGCGGCAGCGCCGGCAGGGGTTCGATGCGCACGCCGGGCGCGCCGTTGTGCACCACGGTGAGGGCCAGGCGCGGGGCCTCGCCGTCGGCTTCCTCGCGGGCGGCCACCAGCAGCCAGTCGGCGGCGTCGGCGGCGGTGACGAAGTCCTTGCGGCCATTGAGGCTGAGCCCGTCGAGGCGGACCTGCATGTCCGCCGGGCGCACGCTGCGCGCTTCGGTCACGCAGAGGGCGCCGAGGCTGCGCGGGGCGGAGGGCCAGAGCAGGCGCAGCGCGCCCTGGTAGCCCGCAAGGAAGGCCAGCCCCGGGGTGGCGGCGAGGCGCCCGCCGAGGACGGCGAGTTCGAAGGGCGTGGCCTCGCCCAGGCGCTCCAGCAGGCTGCCGTACCACTCTTCGAGAGGCTGCGCGGGCAGGCGGTCACGGGTCTCGAGCAGGCGTTGCCAGGTCATGGGCGGTCTCCTTGGGGGCTGTCATTCAAGCATCACGGAAACGTCACGGAGGTGACACCGGGTCTGCCTAGCCTGAGCTTGCACAACAAGATCGTCCGGCTGCAACCGGGATCTAGCCGGCCCAAATGGAGGCTTACTCATGACTCAGATCGCTATCACCCGCGACAACGCCGCACGCGGCGACAAGAGCCCACGCCGCCTGCAGGCCGAGCGCCTCAGCGGGGTGGCTGCCCTGCGTGAAGCCCAGGCCCTGCGCTACCGGGTGTTCAGCGCGGAGTTCGATGCCAAGCTCAAGGGCGCCGAATTCGGCCTCGACATGGATGACTTCGACCCGCACTGCCAGCACATCGGTGTGCGCGACCTGGACAGCGGTGAGCTGGTGGCCACTACCCGCCTGCTGGACCACCAGGCCGCCCACGACATCGGCCGCTTCTACAGCGAGGAGGAGTTCCGCCTCGAAGGCCTGGGCGAGCTGCAGGGACCGGTGCTGGAGATCGGCCGCACCTGCGTCGATGCGGCCTACCGCAACGGCGGCACCATCGCGGTGCTCTGGAGCGAGCTGGCGGAGGTACTCAACGAGGGCGGCTACCGCTACCTGATGGGCTGCGCGAGCATCCCCATGCAGGACGGCGGCATCCAGGCCCAGGCCATCATGCAGCGCCTGCGCGAACGCTACCTGTGCACCGAGCACCTGCGTGCCGAGCCGCGCACCCCGCTGCCGGCGCTGGAGCTGCCGGGCAACGTGATCGCAGAGATGCCGCCGCTGCTGAAGGCCTACATGCGCCTGGGAGCGAAGATCTGCGGCGAGCCGTGCTGGGACCCGGACTTCCAGGTCGCCGACGTGTTCATCCTGCTCAAGCGCGACGAGCTGTGCCCGCGCTACGCCCGCCACTTCAAGGCGGCGGTCTGACGCAGTGGCCGGGCTGCGCTTCTACCTGCGGGTGCTACGCCTGCTGGCGGTGATCGGCCTCGGCCTGCTGCTGGCGAGCGGGGTGGTGATGCTGGAACGGCTGGCCCGGGGACGGGACCTGATGCCGCGCCGGCAGCGCCTGACCCGCTGGTTCCTGGCGCGCCTGGCCGGCGCCCTGCCCTTCCGGGTGCGGGTGGAGGGCGAGGTGCCGACGGTGCCGATGCTGTGGGTCAGCAACCATGTGTCATGGACCGACATCCCGCTGCTGGGCATGCTCGCGCCGCTGTCCTTCCTGTCCAAGGCGGAGGTGCGCGCCTGGCCGGTGGCCGGCTGGCTGGCGCACAAGGCCGGGACGCTGTTCATCCGCCGGGGTTCGGGGGAGAGCAACCTGGTGGGGCAGCAACTGGGCCGGCACCTGGGGCTGGGTCGCAACCTCCTGATCTTCCCGGAAGGCACCACCACCGATGGCAGCCTGGTACGCACCTTCCATGGCCGCCTGCTGACCAGCGCCTGCGAGACCGGGGTGGCGGTGCAGCCGGTGGCGATCCGCTACCTGCGCGATGGCGAGCGGGACAGCGTGGCGCCGTTCATTGGCGAGGATGACCTGGTGTCCCACCTGGTGCGCCTGCTGCGCAGCCCGTGCAGCGAGGTGGAGATCCGCCTGCTGACGCCCATCCCCAGCAGCGGTCGCCACCGCAACGCCCTGGCCCGCGAGGCCCAGCAGGCGGTGCAGGTGGCGCTGTTCGGTGAAGCCCCGTCCGACGAGCTGGCGGCCTGAACCGCTGCCTCAGCGGGCGGGCGGCACCACCAGCATGTCGCAATCGAACTCCCTCAGGGCGGCGTCCGCCACGCTGCCGATCAATGCCCGCTTGACCCCGCTCATGCCCCGCGTGCCCAGCACCAGCAGGTCCGGTTCGGCCTGCTGCAGTGCATGGCGCAGCACGGTGATGGGCAACCCCTCCTCCGCCGACTGCTGGCTGAACACGCCCAGCAGCCCCTGTTCGCCAAGGAACTGCGCCAGGGCCGAACGGGCAGCCACGGCTTCGCGTTGCTCATGGTCCTCCAGGGCGCTGTCGGAGAGCCCGGCACCCAGCAGGGTGAGCCGGGCGAAGGGCTCGAAGGCGTAGAGCGCACGGCTGCGGGCCAGCTCCAGAATCCCCAGTTCACGAGCCGCCTGGGCTGCGCGGGCCGAACAGGGCGAGAGGTCGAGGCCAACGAGGATGTCGTGGTAGTGCCCGTCGGTCTCGCGGTTGACCACCAGCACCGGTGTGTCCCCGGTGCGCAGCACGCGCTCCAGGGTGGTGCCGACGAACACGTCGCGCAGGGCGTTGCGCCGGTGGCAGCCCATCACCAGCAGGTCGAAGCCCTGGCTGCGGGCGAAGTCGACGATGCGCTCGGCCGGGTCGCCCACTTCGACGCGCAGCGCCGGGGCGGCGCCCGCCAGTTCGGCGATCTCGCCCAGGTGCGAGGCGAGGGCCTCGTGGACCTGGGCGCTCCAGGCGCTGGCCAGGGCCTGGGGCTGGTCGGCATCCACCACGTGCAGCACCGTCCAGGGGCAACGGAACTGCCGCACCAGTTGGGCGGCACGGCGCAGGGCACGTTCGGAGCGGTTGGACAGGTCGGTCGCCAGGAGCAGCGCTTTCATCGGAGCACCTCCACTGTTCTCGTCAGGCCGGGCCGGGGCGGTCCGGGGTCCACGCATTGCACGCCCCGATGCGCTACCGGGGCTTGATGCAGGTCAAGCCATGCCGGCCTGGGCGGCGAAGCGCTGCAGCTCGGGATAGAAGCGCCGGAAGTGATCGCTCAGGGGCTGGTAGCGCTCGGCCAGTTCATCGAAGCCGCCGGCCAGCAGCTCGGGGCGGGACAGGCGGCGGCTCATGCCACCCACCACGGCTGCCAGGGTGTGGAACTCGCGGTAGCTGCCGAGCCAGTCCTGCTCGGCCATGCGCGGGGCGATGCGGGCCAGGGCGCCGGGCAGCGCCGCCTGGTCGGCCAGCACCCGGTAGACCTGCCCGGTGAAGGCGGGCAGCGGCACCTCGGCGTAATCGGCCCAGTCGCGGGCCAGGCAGTGGTCGAAGAACAGGTCCAGCAGGATGCCGGACACCCGCCGCCGGGCCGCCGGGAACAGGGCGCGGGCGTCCCGCACCAGCGGGTGGGTGTCGGTGAACAGGTCGATGCGCCGGTGCAGGCGAATGCCGGCCTCGATGGACTGGGGCCAACGGCCGTCCAGCGGCCCTTTGACGAAGTCGCCGTAGAGGCTGCCGAGCAGTTGGTGGGGCGCGGGGCCGCCGAGGTGGAGGTGGGCGAGGTAATTCATCGCGCCAGCTTAGCAGGCTGCTGAAAAACTCCCTTGTGTCGGTGCATGCCCATCAGCCGGGCTGATGATGACTATCGCGGGAAACGATCCCGTATCGTTTTTGCCCGATATATAGTTCGCTCCATTCCGATATGACTGGTGGAGACGGCCATGACCGACACCCCCGACAGCCTCGACATCGACCTGGGCGAGATCCTCAAGGCCCTCGCTCACCCGGTACGGCGCGACATGCTGCTGTGGCTCAAGGAGCCGGAGCGCTACTTCGTCGAGCAGGACCACCCGTTCGAGATCGGCGTGTGCGCCGGCAAGTTCGACCAGCGTACCGGGCTCTCCCAGTCCACCGTATCGGCCCACCTGACCACGTTGCAGAAGGCTGGCCTGGTGACCAGCCGACGCATCGGCCAGTGGAACTTCTTCAAGCGCAACGAGGCCGTAATTGAGGCGTTCCTGCAGCGGATGAGCACCGAACTCTGACCGCAGTACCCGATCAAGAGTCCCGCCCGGCGGGCTCACCTCGGCCCCTTTGCCACCTGCCCCCATTCACTCAGGAGCTGGCCCATGCCAACCGCGCTTCTCGTCCTGGCTTTGTCCGCATTCGCCATCGGCACCACCGAATTCGTGATCATGGGCCTGCTGCCCGATGTCGCCACGGACCTGTCCGTGAGCATCCCTGTCGCCGGCTGGCTGGTGACCGGCTACGCCCTGGGCGTGGCGGTCGGTGCGCCGTTCATGGCCATGGCCACGGCGCGCTTCCCTCGCAAGGCGGCGCTGCTGGCGCTGATGGCGATCTTCATCCTCGGCAACCTGCTGTGCGCCACGGCACTGAACTACGACCTGCTGATGCTGGCGCGGGTGGTGACGGCGCTCTGCCACGGGGCCTTCTTCGGCATCGGCTCGGTGGTGGCCGCCAGCCTGGTACCGCCGAACCGCAAGGCGTCGGCGGTGGCGCTGATGTTCACCGGGCTGACCCTGGCCAACGTGCTGGGCGTGCCCCTGGGTACCGCGCTGGGCCAGGTGGCGGGCTGGCGCTCGACCTTCTGGGCGGTGACGCTGATCGGCGTGGCGGCCTTCATCGGGCTGTGGCGCGTGCTGCCACGCCAGGATGACGAAGAGGCCGCCGACATGCGCGCCGAGCTGGCCGCCCTGCGCGGGGCCGGGCTGTGGCTGGCGCTGTCGACCACGGTGCTGTTCTCCGCGGCGGTGTTCTGCATCTTCACCTACGTGGCGCCGCTGCTGGGCGAGATCACCGGGGTGTCGCCGCGCGGCGTGACCGGCACGCTGCTGCTGATCGGCCTGGGCCTGACCCTGGGCAACTTCATCGGCGGCCGCCTGGCCGACTGGAAGCTGGCGCAGACACTGATGGGCGTGTTCATCGCCCTGGCCGTCACCTCCACCGTGGTGCACCTGGCCAGCCCGTACCTGATTCCCATGGAGATCACCCTGTTCCTCTGGGCCACTGCCGCCTTCGCGGCCGTGCCGGCCCTGCAGGTGAACGTGGTGGCGTTCGGCGCCGGTGCGCCGAACCTGGTCTCCACCCTCAATATCGGCGCCTTCAACGTGGGCAATGCCCTGGGCGCCTGGGTCGGTGGCGTGGTGATCGAGCAGGGCCTGGGTCTGACCCGCGTGCCGCTCGCCGCTGCCGTACTCGCCATCCTGGCGCTGGTCGCCACCCTGCTGACCTTCAGCCAACGCAAACCCG